>Ga0123354_10000868_pt1 | contig 33659 bp, 36 predicted proteins | sample TergutLab28metaG_2_FD_97872 | JGI IMG/M metagenome (GOLD analysis project Ga0123354, IMG submission 97872) | Labiotermes labralis P4 segment gut microbial communities from Petit-Saut dam, French Guiana - Lab288 P4 | ecosystem: Host-associated > Arthropoda: Insects > Digestive system > Gut ... | reverse complement strand
ATTGTCTCAAAAATTATCCAACGCTCATCTTTGGTCAAGTTAACACTGTACTTTTTATTCATAACTAAGCACGTGTTAACATATACAATCAACACTTATTTATAATGCGGTCAAAGCAATAGACGATGCCGCTGAAATGTTTGTGTATCCTTCGAGTTAACGGGGCTTCTTTTTGGCTATTATCATATGGTTCTGGTAGTTATGTTTTCACTTAGCTATCGTTTTTGGTGTCAAGATTTGTTTATAGAAGAAGTGATTAGTTCTCTTATCTATTTGTTTGTACCATGTCGGGTCTTGACAGCGACACCGGTTTTAAAGGCGCGGATTTCGTTGCTAGAGAGCAGGGTACGTCCAACTGCGAGAACTTGGTGGTTCTCATCAATGATAATGGCTTCATCTTTGGCGCATACTTCTTCATCAACTGCCACAACATGTACGGCAAAGACGTCTCCTCCTTTGGCGATGTAGGGGGCTACGGCATTTTGTACCTTTACGAAGCATTTGGCTTCTGGGATGTGTTCTGCCATGGTTTGAGCGGCTGTGACGCTTAAAGATAGTCTGCCATCGGTGGGGCGCAGTGTTGCTAGTCGTTGGTTGTCTAGGTTGATGAAGCGTATTCTGCCTGTGCGGGGAGAATACTGGATTTCTATGTTTTCGGGGAATAGTTTGGTGCCGGTTCCTTTGCCGAATTGGTAGTCTGCGATGCATCGGACTTTTTGTTTTGCGTTTTCCATGAGTTTATCATAACCATCTGGTGAGGTTAATTCGACAAGTATAAACATAACAACATAATAAAACTCTCTGAAAGGTGATTATTTTACATGCGATGTGAAGTCTGCGGACGCAAAATCCACACGGATCCCGTGCGTGCGATAATCGAAGGCGCCAAGCTGACCGTGTGTGTTGAGTGCTCTAAACACGGTAAAGTCGTAATGCATGAAGAAGTAGCAATTTCACAGCCCAGTCCAACCAAATCGTATGCACATATCCCCGTCATCATGAAAAAACCGCCTGTTGCACAGGTGCAAATAACCACCGAGGTCGTCGATGACTATGCCGCCAAAATCCGTTCAGTCAGAGAAAAACTAGGCCTGTCTCATGAGGATTTGGGTAAAAAAATCAACGAAAAAGCTTCTGTGTTGCGGCACATTGAAACCGGCAAAATTGCACCCACCAACCAGCTTGCAAACAAGCTGGAGCATGCCCTAAAAATCACATTGATGGTTCCGATTGTAGACGAAAAAGTAACTGCCACAACGCCCAAAAAACTGGCTAGTGACGGTTTAACTTTGGGTGACCTCATCGATATGACTAAACCCGCTGAGGAGGCACCTGGCAAACGAAAGCCATCTTAGTTCAACGCCGATTAAACCGCGAAGAATCCACCTTAGCAGAACTCCAAAGCTTAGCCGAAACTGCCGGCTACACCATAGTTGGCACTATGGAGCAGACCCGTCGACCTGATGCCCGTTACCAAATTGGTGCAGGCAAAGTCGAAGAGCTTGTTAAACTCGTTGAAACAACGGGCGCTCAAAAAATAATTTTTGATAATGCTCTTCGAACCTTACAGAACTACAACTTGGCCAAAGCTACCCATGTTGAAGTTATGGATCGATTCCAGCTTATTTTGGAGCTCTTCCGTAGACGAGCCACCACAACCGAGGCTCAACTCCAAATCCAGCTGGCCACTCTTCAAAACGAGCTCAGACATGCCCGCGAAAAAGTACGTCTCTCCAAGGGTAGTGAGCAGCCTGGATTTATGGGCTTGGGTGTTTATGAAGCTGACATCTATCGTGATGCCATCAAGGCACAAGTACAGACCATACGCAAAAAACTCCGCCGTATACGAGAAAAACGTGTCTTACAAAGAGAACGGCGTGCAGAATTAGGCTTTTTAACAATTTCTCTGGCTGGATATACCAGCGCAGGCAAAAGTACCCTCTTTAATGCCCTAACCCAAGAAACTGCTCTGGTGGATAAAAGTCTCTTCACCACCCTCTCAACCCAGACACGTATGCTAGAGTTTAGCGGACGGCGTTTCCTTCTAACCGATACCGTAGGCTTTATTGATCGACTTCCTATTTCACTGATTGAGGCGTTCCACTCAACACTTGAAGAAACAATATTTGCTGACCTCATAATATTGGTTGTAGATTTAGACGAACCCCTAAACGCTATCGAGAAGAAAAATAATATCTGTCTTCAAACGATTGAACAACTCGGTGCCTCTGATATCCCCCTCGTAACTGCTCTCAACAAAATTGACTGTCTCACTCCCCAAGAACAAACAGAAAAACTTGCCGCTCTCAAAGATAAACTTAAAAATCCTCTTTTGCTTTCCGCAAAACGTCAAACCAATCTTGATGAACTCAAAAAATATGTTCTTAGAGTGCTTGAGCACTATGTGGCTGCAGAATTTAGTGTACCTCTAAGCGGTAATGTGATGCCCTTTATTTCTTGGGTACATCAAAAAGCTGATATTCACAACGAAGAATTCACAAATGACTCCGTGCACATAATCCTCGAAGCTGAACCCTCAATTATGGAGCAGATAAAAAAGAAGGTCCAAATATTAAATGGAAAATTCCAATTCACTTCCAGTCAACAACAACAATAGTGGTAGTAGTGGTTTCCCTCGAATTGTGGTTCTGCGTTGGGGTCATCGTGTTCAGCGTGATGTGCGGCTCACCACTCATGTTGCTCTAACCGCCCGGGCTTTGGGTGCCTCTGGTTTTATTTTAGCTGACACTGCTGATCGGCATATCGAAGAAACTATAGCTAAAATCACCCAAACTTGGGGTGGTGGCTTCAAATTTGAAATGTCTATCCCATGGAAAAGTGCCATTCGGGACTGGAAAAACCAAGGTGGTATTATTGTACATCTTACTGCTTATGGTGAGAATATTCAAACAAGTGATGTTTTAAACCGTATTAAAGTACAAAATAAAGATGTGATGCTTCTGGTGGGTAGTCAAAAGGTGCCTGGTGAATTTTACTCACCTGAAGTCTCTGACTTTAATGTTGCGGTGGGCAATCAACCTCACTCCGAATGTTCTGCTCTTGCTCTCTTTTTAGATCGATATTTTGGGGGTCAAGAGCTAGGTAGACCCTTTGAAAAAGCAAAAATCAGCATTATCCCAAAAGAACGCGGTAAGGAAATTAAAACAAACAACATTGAATTCTAAACGTCTTGTGAGAAGAGTTTTATTGCAGCAAGATGCAGTATTATGCGTGTCAAAAGGAACTTCCAGCATGTTATCAACTATTGATGATACAACTCTAAACAAAGTGGCCTTGGCGCTTGGAGACCAAGATGCTGTAATACTTATCGATCATCTAAAGGGCGTAGAAGAAATTACAGATGATGAAATCGCCAATAAAACCGCTATACGTCTAAACAGCGTACGCAAAATCCTCTACAAACTCTACGATCACTCTCTAGTTAGTCTAAGACGTACCCGTGATCCTAAAACCGGCTGGTTTATCTTCCACTGGAAACTCCAACCCGACCAACTCGAAGGTTTTATTCTCAGCCAAAAAAGGCGTGTCCTTGAAAAACTCAACGTGCGCCTAGAATACGAAAAAAATCATGACTTCTACCACTGCGGTAACCCAGAGTGCAAACGTATCCCCTTTGAAGAAGCAGTCGAGTTAGTTTTTCACTGCTCAGCATGCGGCAATCCTCTAACGCACTTTGCAAACGAAGTCATGATTGAGAAGCTCTCAGAAAAAGTAAACATCTTGCGCAGAGAACTAGGCGAATAAAGACGTGAACCCCCCGCTTCCAAACAGGGAGCAAGCGATCCAGCTTCTTAGAGAAACCAATTGCCCGCCCCAAGTCATCAACCACTGTATAGCTGTTGCAAACTATGCATTGGAACTCGCCTGTAAACTCCAAAAAAACGGCATAACCCTTGATTTATCTCTCATCGAAGCCGGCGCTTTGTTACATGATATCGGACGCTCTAAAACCCATGACGTTGATCACTCCTTAGCCGGCGTAGAAATTGCCCAAAATCTAGGTTTACCACCAACCATAGTAAACATCATCAAGCGTCATGTAGGTGCAGGTATTGCCCCCAAGGAAGCCCAGCGATTAGGCTGGCCCAAAGACATCTATATCCCCCAAACCCTAGAAGAAAAAATTGTCTGCTATGCCGACAAACGCATCGATAACGACAAAGATGTTGTACCTATAGAAATCGAAATTAATCGATTACAAACGGCAGGATTTGGGGAAGCAGCAGAAAGAGTTAGAAGACTCCACATAGAAATAACAAACCTAATAGGCGAAACTCATGACTAATCTGACCTTGCTCACAAAAGCCTGGAACGGCGGCCAAATACGCCAGATAGATGAATTATTACACACCCAATTCGCAGACCTCGATGTAGACCTAAAAATTCTAAGCAATCCCACAAACCGATGGGTACAGATATCTATTGAGGGTGAAGATCAAGCGGTAGCAACCGCTTATATACGCAAAGAAATCGGGATATGTCCTGCTAGTCTTGATGCAATAGAAGCTGATATGGTGCTCAAGGGTTATGTTTCTAAAATCGATATAGAAAAACAGAGGCTGATGGTGGATGTGGGCGTTTTTGAACCCAAAGCAACACAAGCTGTTGTCCCCCTGTCAAATCTGCAGTTACAGCTGGCTGATGGCAAAAATATTATGCTCAAACAAATCACCGACGCCTATGCCATCACTGAGGGGTTGCCCCTAAGTGTTAGGGTTATCTCAAAAGATGCAGATATTTTAACTGCCGAGTTGTCATCTGAACAGGCCACAACGTTGCAGAACTGGCAGCAATCTCTTCTTGATAGACTTATTGTGTTGCGTGCATCTAAGGAACTGGTTTCTGAGGTGATTGAGCGGACCCGACTAAACCGCGACGTTATCGATGTGGAACCGCTGGGATTGTTTGAGTTTGCTTTGGTCTGCAAGTTGGGCACTGATGCGGCAGGATTGGTCTCCCGGATGGGACGCTATATGCGCAATGCGGTGTTTGTGGTTTTTGCCGCAAAGAAAGCGCGGTTTTAAGTGTACCCCGGGACTAACCTTATAAGTGGAACATAATTAGTTATCCGATTTAGTATAATAAAAAATTAAAAACGAAAGGGAGAGGGTAAAAAATAAGCCAAACAGAAGAAAGAGCAGACGGTAGAAAAAAATACCGCATCGACATCGGCGCCTATGGCAGCATAGGCATAGAAGCACCAACCAAAGAAGAATGCCTCGAACTATTCAAAGAAGTCACCAAAACCAAACGCGACCAAAGAATAGACGAAGCCATCCGATAAACAACCAAAACCAACAAAACTACAACCAACTCAACACAAAACCATTTTACAGTAGCAACCCCACAAACATCAATCAATCCAAATCAAATTCAAGTTCTTATTTAACCTCAAGTTCAACCGCCGCTCAAAAAGAACCTGCCAAATAAAGACCTGTATTTTAGACTCTAAACGATGATGTAAGTTCAGGGTTAAAAAAAGAAAGAGTGATACTGGACTAGATGCCCAGTGCGCCTATGCCGATGCCTACGCCTATGCCTATGAGTGCCAGCAGGAACAATATGATGACAGCGACAACCACTGTGATAACCGCGATGACAAATGCTTTGATCCAGCCGCAGTCAAAGAAGTGCTTAATGAGCCCCAGCCACACAACAAACATGATGATTGTTGAGAGCAGACTGCCCCATACACCACCGCCCAATAAAGCTCCAACGATGGCGCTTATGACTGTACCAAGCGCGACTATCCAGATGGCATCTGTGAATTTGGCTTTATGTTTCCCTACAAGTACTCTGCCAACAAGCCACAGTATAGGTGCAATGACAACTATAGTAACAACTATTTGTATCAATAATCCTACGATATCCATAGTGGTATTTCTCCAATAGTATATTTGACACTGGGTTTTTAAAACAATCGCTTAAATCAAGAGTGCACAGTCACTAAGACAATACCTGTTTGACTGCTAAGAAGCCTGTTTTGAGTTGCTGACAATCCATAGCTCAGTGAAGTGGCTATGGAACTAAACGGAAGGTTTAACTCTATAACCTGCCTTATTGAGGTTTAGGGAGTAGTGGGATAGAAAATTCCGAGATATGGTTGTTTTATTTACTGGGGTAAGGAGATACAGGTTGTATGAGAAAATACATAATTGATGATGCAAAGCGATGTTTACAATGCAAAAATCCTCTATGCAGCAAGGGCTGTCCAATTCACACTCCCATAAAAGAAGCCATTGCATTGCTTCTTGAGAGTAAATTATTAGATGCAGGCAAATTACTCTTTGAAAACAATCCTCTCTCTTTGGTGTGTAGCCATGTTTGTCCCCAAGAAGACCAATGTGAAGGCCACTGCATCATGGGTAAAAAGGGCACGCCCGTTTTTATAAGCGCCATTGAGCAATACATATCTGACTACTACCTATACAACTACAAACCCGTGTGCTCCCTTCGAAACCGCGGAAAAGTAGCTATCCTTGGATCAGGCCCCGCCGGTATAACCATCGCATTTTTACTTGCAAAAAAGAACTATGACGTAACAATTTTTGAAAAACACGACCAAGTCGGAGGCATACTGCGCTATGGTATACCAGAGTTTCGCCTGCCAAAACGAATCGTAGACCAACTAATGGCCACTCTGATCCAAAGCGGCATAAAAATCCGTCCCAACACAACCATAGGCTCAAACCTAACCGTGGATGATCTATTTCGCGACGGCTTTCTCGCCATCTTTATGGGCACAGGCGTGTGGCAACCCCGCAAACTAAACATCAAAGGCGAAAGCCTAGGACATGTCCATTTCGCTATCGAATACCTAAAAAACCCCTCCGTTTATCGACTCGGCAAATCCCTAATCATCATCGGCGCAGGTAATGTAGCCATGGACGCGGCACGCACTGCCCTTCGACACGGTTGCGAAGAAGTCCTAATCGTTTATCACAAAGACAAATCAGGCATAACCGCAACTGAACACGAACTCCAATACGCCAAAATTGATGGCGCAAGACTCGAACTAAACAAACTAGCAACCGAAATCACCGACGAAGGCGTAGTATTTGCCGATTCAGAGATATACCTCGATGAAACCGGCCACAAACAAGCCCGAGCCATCCCCGGCACAGAAAAACTCTACAGTGCCGATTCAGTTATTATTGCAATAAGCCAAGGCCCCCGCACAGTTGTTGCCTCCTCCACCACCGGCATAAACCTAGGCCAAAACGGGTTGGTAGTGGTTGATGGGTTGGGTCACACAAGCCGCGAAGGTGTCTTTGCCGGCGGAGATGTCGTAACAGGAGCAAGAACCGTAGTTGAAGCCGTTGTTGCCTCCCGCAAAATAGCCGAAACTATCGATGAATACATCGTCAAAAAACAGGCGCATCCTGATAAGCTCTAATACCAAAAACTGAGCTTAACAGAAAATAGACCACCTTACTTTTTGTAGTAGTGTTCTATGCATTGTTTAGCTTGGTGTCTTTGCACCACTCGTTTGATGTAGTATTTGGCTCTAAAGTTTACTGAGGCCCAAGCGCATTTCCTGCATAGAATCTTGCCGTCTATTTTGAAGCGATTAGCACATACTCTTTGATACTCCAAAGATTGAGTGATCTCAAACCATGATTGAGACACTAAATTGCCCAGTGGATGTTTTAAACCAAAATCCATACAACACAAAGTTACATCCCCATTGGGCAACATTACGAACTGGGGTGCAGCAAGTTTTTCGCAGAAAAACCAGCCGCGCAAGTTTCTTGTTTGCGTTTCCTCACAGGATCCTGCTCGCTCATTTGATATAAAACGCTCATTCATCACATAAAACGTCGTAATATGTAGCTGGTTCATGGCTGCGGTTAGGGTGTCTTTGTATGCTTGGGTAAGTGGAATTTTAGCATTCCCCAAATTATCCGGCAAATGCAAAGTAATCTCAGGATTACAGCGTTTGAGCCGCTCCACATCTTTGCTCTTAAGACCCACAAGAGTTGAGAACAAACTAATCTTGTAACCCTGTGCATGGGTATACTCTATCATGTCTAGGCATTGCGGGTTTAAGAAAGGCTCCGCAAACCCCGAAAAATGAATCGCCACCTGCTTTGGCACACTGGATAGTGCGGACTTGAAGTCATCAAAACTTAGCACTTTGCAACCCTGATACTTTTTTTGAAAGATACGCTGTGGACAGTAACGGCAGTCAATAGTGCACTTACTCACAGTCGTAACTTCTAACCAAGGCTGAAACAGAGGCATACTCTCATCTGCAATGCTAAAGCAAGTTTTTAGTTATTTGTCTTACCTTTTTGCAAAACAAAACTTAGCTAAATACCACCAAAGCACATACACCAAACAAACAATCAATGTTGACTAACCATTGGCAAGCGTTGCTGATTGTCCGCTCAATATTTCTATAGAACCGTTTGGCAACACGAATTTTGTGCTTCTCTGTGGTGGGTGTGCTTCTTATTTCGGTGTTGTTTTGCCTGTTTTTGTGATGGATCGGCAAAACCTAAATATCAAAGAGTGTATATTTTGGCAGACGCGGGCCGGTAGTTCAGCTGGTATGAACGCTTGATTTGCAATCAAGAGGTCGGGGGTTCAAATCCCCCCCGGTCCACTTTTCTTAGTTTTGTTGGTAGTTCGTTACATCGCTTTTCACTCTTAAGCGAGTGCTTATGAAAAATCATCGGCTGTTTCCTCAGCTTTAACTACGCCGGTTGTGGTGAAAAATGGCTATACTTCTGTGGGATTTTATAATGCAGATAACAAGTATGTACCTAAAGATGGTAAACTAGATGTAGGTTATCTCGTTTTTAATTGTTTAAATGATGATTCTCAAAAAGTTACTCTGACAGAGATTAAATTGGCGCAGATTGTTGATAATGGTGAGACCCGTAGTGAGTTTCTCGCCCCTGTTGAAATCAAAGTATTGCCTGAAAATAGTTCTGGAGGTTTATCGGTGGATGGTGCTAAGGGTTCGTCGGGAGATGGCGCTAATGGCGGGTCATCAATTGGTGCTAAGGGTTCGTCGGTAGATGATGATAACGCATCGTCAATTGGCGACAAGGATTCATCGGCAGATGATGATAGTGCTTCGTTAATTGCTGCCCATGATTTATTGGTGGATAATTCAAAAGATTCTGGTTTGTCGGTTGGTTTTTGGATTGCCCTTGTGCTTTTGGTTGTTGCGGTTTGCGGCATTGGTGTTTTTGTTATCATGAAAAAGCGTACCAACATCCAATAAAATAAACCGTCTACACTTTTTTTCTTGGGTCATTCTGTTTTGAAGTTGTGGTTTGTCCTCTTTGTTCTGGCTGATGTATAGAGTTGTTAGCAAGTTTCTATTGCATATTGAAAGAGACAGAAAGTATAGTTGGTTAACTGTTTATTTGATTTGTGAACTTTTTCAGTGTTTGCACTAACGGGGCTGCCGCTATTTACCTTAATGAATATGTATTTTTTATAGAAAAATATGGAGACAATATAGATATTGAATCTATTAACATATTTTTTATAATCAGCGTTTTGGATTTTACTTCTTAGAAAGCGTTTGCTTTCTTAAAATTTGTATGGGTAAAATTGAAATGAAGTTACAAACAAAAAATAATAAAAAAATGTTATCTTTTGCTCTGACTATCTGCGTTCTTTTTAGCATGATAGTAGCGGCATTACCCTACGCTACCGCAGCAACAGCCCTGGATGTAAGCTATCTGACGCTGGCTCCAGGATCAGATGCGACTCAGCTCACTTTTTCATGGCACACCGCAGACAAGGCTGATAACCCTGTTGTCCGTATATGGCAACAATATAGCGAGGCAATTGAATTTACTGGCACAAGTAGCGCCGCGCCGTCCTCTCTTAGCACCATGTATTATAATAGAGTTACCGTAACTGGTCTTGAGACCAATACCGCCTATACTTACCAACTTGGTGACGGCAATGACAACTGGAGTGTTGAATACACCACCAAAACAGGTACCCCTGACTCATTCAGCTATATAGTGTTCGGTGACCCACAGGTCTCCAGTCAAACCTATGGTAACAACTGGAAAAACACTTTGGAACTGGCTCTTGGCGTGAACTCTGATGTTGCTTTTATGGCCAGCACTGGTGACAACATTGATTCTAACACCAGAGCTCAGTATGATTACTTCTTCACACCCCAGTCAATCTTCTCATCTCTACCTCTAGCTACATGCATGGGTAACCACGAAGGTTCAGGCACAGCACCACATGTCTTTTATAACCCACCAAACACAAACGGCGGGGCGGACGTGGTGGACTATTGGTACCGATATGGTGATACCCTGTTTATGGTTTGGGATTCTACCACTGGTAACGCGGCTGGCATGAGGAACTTTTTGCAAAATGCGATTGACGCAAATCCGGATGCAACTTGGAGAATCCTCAATTTCCACTATGACGTATACGGTCAAGGCAGTTCGCACGCCCTCTCAGACGGCAAAAACTACAGAGATACATATGTTCCTGTGATTGACGAGTTCGGTATCGATGTCGTATTTAACGGACATGACCACTCTTACAGTCGTTCATATCCAATGAAATGGTCTGGCAACTCCAGCACTTCAAATACCCTGGGTATGCAACCTGAAAACCTGATTGACGGCAAAGCCACCGACTTAACCGGCACTGTCTACTTCTCCCTCAACTCCGCAAGCGGCCAAAAATACTATAGCTTAGTGGCGCAACAACCTTACACTGCAGTTATGCACCAGAACAACCGCCCGATGTTTAGCATTGTGGATATGACTGCCAGCTCCTTCACCTGCACTACTTATCAGGTGAACGCGGATAACACTCTTAGTATAATAGACTCCTACACTATTGCCAAAACCATTAATGTCCCCGTGTCTGCTGTTGTTGCTTTGAGTGGCGCTACCGATGTTGTTGTTGGTAATGACGCTACATACACTGTTTCTGTTAGTGATGTAAGCAAGCTTGCTACGGTTACTCTTCAGTTTGAAGTTGACGGCGCATACTTTAGCGGTAAATCTTTCACTGGTCTTAATGGCTTTGAGGTCCTTGGTGATGTTGCGTGGACTCGGGATAGCACTGGTGTTTGGACGGGTCGTGTTACTCTTGTCAACTTTAATGGCGGTGTAAGTAGTGCTGCTGGTGCTTTGGATATTTTTGAGATGGTGTTGGCATCAAACAGTAACTTGCTTGGAACTACTGATGTTAGGTTGGTTGATGCTGTCTTAAGCGGCTATGATGATGCGGATGTGGCGGTCTATATTGATTCTTTGATAGCAAATGGACTTGTACAAACATCTATTGGTCAATACTTTTCAAAGTATGATGTTAATCGTGATGGTGTTGTTGATCAGCTTGATTTGACTGCTGCTCAGTTGTTCTTTATGGCTAAAGAGGGCGATGCTAACTGGAATGCTGCTAAGCGTGCTGATGTTAACGGTGACGGCCGAGTCGATATCGAAGACTTGATCCTCATCCTCAAAAACATCACATGGTAACCCCCCCAATATCTTTTTTTATTAAAAACTTGCAATATTTTGTATTTCTATTGCAAACATTTTTTGCTTATAAATAACTTCCCACAAACAGATATTGCTCCGATGATACGTCCATAATACCCTAAATCGCCATCAACTTGTCTTACGGACAAGAAAATCTCTGGTTTTACTTGTCGAGAAACATCCAAACCGGTTATATACTTTTTGTACGGTTATTTCAATAGACATTTTGACAGCCTTTCCGTTGGAAGTAAATTTATTTAAAGAAAAAGGTTTGAAGTTGCGTGATAAAAGCCCCGTTTCAGGGCTTTTTCACGAAGAATACTTCAAATACCGATTTTGTTCCACCTTTTACACATATACTGCTTGTTAAACAATGTGGAAAAAGCCTAAGATGGCAACGAAGTATCAGCTTTAAAGTTTAACCGATGGTAGCGTTTCTGTTTCACCTTTTATGTAGCGTCCTATTAAAGAACCAATCTGACCGCCCTGTTCCCAGACAGGTAACGTTTCGACAGCAATGCATAAATCTTTTGAAATGTCCGCATCCGGCCCAAACAAGCGTCTAGCCCCACTGACATTGCAGACCCCTCCAACGCCGCATGTCAGGCAAGCCACGTTGCCGCCAATGTGAAACTGCGCTACATGGTTAAACTTTTCCATCTGCATAACAACAGCCAAACTCGAAAGCACCTTCTGAGCAGTTGAGGTCTCTATGCTTGATACGACTGTTACCGCAATTCTGCTTTGATTTAAACTATGTAAATGTCTCATTGACCATAATCTTTCGATGAATGCTTTTGTGTAGCCATCTATCATACGGTATGGTGCGTATCCGCCGATAACAATGGCTTTAGATGTTAGTAGCTTTTTGGCAAGTTCTGGGAAATCGTCATTAATTTTGCAGATGTTGTCTTTGACGCAGGCTTTACATGCTCGGCAGGGTCTTACTGTGATGTCGCTTAATTTGACAAAATCATAGCTCAGTCCGCTGGATTTTAGTATATGCATAATAAACCTATCAGTATTGCTATTTGGTACAGGGCTTCCGGATATGCCCATTATTTCTTTATCCATTTTGTATTCCTTTCTCGGTGCTTTCTTATGTTATGTCCTATTGACAGGATAAATAGATTTTTAATAGTTGATAAAAAAGAAACTTTGCAGGGTAGTTGGTGGTAGTTCGCGAAGAACTATTGTCTGGGTTTTTGGTAAGCGTGGTGCGACAACATTAGACAGCTCACATCAAAGGCTCTCATCTAGCGCAGAATAGAACAAACTAAAATGAAGCACCAACTGATTAGCTGTTTAATGTCACCATCAAACTTTCCACTTATTCTACCCTGTTGCTCCCTTTGATTGTGTGTATAGTTGCTTGATGCAGTATTGTCATTTGGTGTTACGATGAATCCCGAAATTTCAGAAATATATCTTTGATTTTTCTCCCGATATGGGTAATATCGGATGATACTATTGTTCCTTTTGTGCTTTGCATGTTATCAACAAGTATATGAGCGGCGCTGACACGGGCTTGCTCTGTAAATATCGTTTGTGAGTTAATAGGCAGATCTATTGGTGAATGACGCAACACATATCTGCCGTCTGAAAATTGTTCCCATGCTTTTGTATTATCCATAAGCATCGTTTCTAGCATTTCAAAAATTCGTTGCTGAAGTTCCCCATCCAGAACAGGACAAGAAATTTCGATACGACGTTCAGTATTTCTTGTCATCAAATCAGCCGATGAGATGTATATTTTTTTGTCGTCCCCTGCTCCAAAGCAGTAAATTCTTGAATGTTCCAAAAATTCGCCTATGATACTGATAATTGTGATATTTTCGGTAAGTTGCGGAACACATGGTATCAGGCAACAGATACCTCGCACAATCATGGAAATCTTTACACCACTTTGAGATGCTTCAATTAATTTTACTATAATGTCTTTGTCCGTGATTGAGTTGCATTTAATAATTATTCTCCCGTTTTCACCATTCTTTGCCTTCTTCTCCTCCGCCTCTATACATTGTAAAATATTCTGTTTGTAGTAATTAGGAGCTATCCACAGATGGGTATAATCTCCATCATGATTACCCAGTAAAAGGTTATTGAAAAATCTGGCCGCATCTTTACCGATTTCCTGATTTGCTGTGATCAACGAGAGATCAGTATATTGTTTTGCAGTTTTTTCATTATAGTTGCCCGTACCTATTTGCGTAATATATTGTATTTTTCCGTTTTCTTTTTTAGTAATCAGACATATTTTGGAATGTACCTTATAGCCAGATGGCCCATATATCACACGGCAACCTGCTTCATCTAGTCGATTTGACCATTCGATATTATTGGCTTCATCAAATCGAGCACGTAACTCCATTAGTACAATGACTTCTTTCCCATTTTCAGCAGCGCGAATCAGTGATTCGGCAAGTTTAGACTGGGAATCAAGCCTGTAGAGGGTTATTTTTATGGATAAGACTGTTGGATCTTCTGCGGCTTGTTTAATCATTTCAAGAAAGGGTAAAATGCTCTCATAAGGGTAGGACAAAAGGTGATCTTTCTTTTGAACGTATTTCATTATGTTTATTTTTTTGTCAACAGGATAAATATCACAGGGGGTATGTACTGGTCTTACCAAATTTTTTCTGTTTTTTAGCTCTATTTTCTCCTCAAGTTTATGACAATAGTTAAGGTCAAGTGGTGTGGAAGATAAGAAAACTTGTGTATCTTTTAGGTTTAGTTTTTCGCAGAAAAATTCGATAAAAGCGTTTTTTACCTCATACTGAATTTCCAATCTGACAGGTGTAAGGCGTTGGCGTTTTTTAATGAGTTTTTGCATAAATTGGCGATAGTCGATATCCTCGTCTAGTATGCCTTGTTCTGTGTTAATGTCGGCATTTCTGGTTACGGTTAGGATTGTTTTATTTTGTACTTTATACGGTTTAAAAGCGATATGTGAAAAATAATAAATTACGTCCTCTAATAAGACAAAGCGAAATGTTCCTTCTAGAAAGATAATTCGTTCCAATGTTTTGGGAACTGCTATCAATCCAAACGAAGATTTGTTTTTATGTTCCAATGTCACGGCTATATGGAGTTGTTTATTGTCGATATGGGGAAACGGGTGGCGGCTGTCAATTATTTGTGGGGACAATAAGGGCATTATATCCCGTATGAATTGTTTTTCAACCTTCTTTTGTTCATTATGATTCAGGTCACGCATTCTCAAATGGTTAATTTCGAATTTTGTTAGATTTTCTATAACGGTGAAAAAATAGTTGTCTCTAAGTGCATACAGTGAGGTTGTTTGTTTGAATATGGCGTCAAGTTGTTGTTTTGCTGTCATGCCTGTTTTATTATCAAAATATTCGGGAGCAAACAGCATGTAGTCTGTTAGGCTGCCAACCCGGATCATATAGAACTCGTCAAGGTTATTGCTGAAAATAGAGATGAACCTTAGTCGTTCTAATGGTGGATTGTTACTAAAGTTTGCTTCCTCTAAAACCCGTTCATTGAACTTCAGCCATGATAGCTCCCTGTTTTGTATGCAGTGATTAAAATCAGTTTTGTTTGCCACTGTTGGGGGGTTCATCATGTTTCTTTAGCACCCTGTCCATTAAATAACCTTCACGGATACCGTATTCACTTACCGTTATGGTCTTACATTCGAATTTTTTTATTGCATATCGCAGGATAGCCAGTCCTGGTAAAATAGTCATTAACCGCTCAGGGATAGTTTTGTATGTAGTGTGGTAAATATCGTTTTTATTTTCTATCAAAAGTTTGGTAATTTTCTTTATGTAGCGAGTTTCAATGCTGTTTTGTTCCTGTGGAAGATCAAAAATGCTACAAGACAGTTTAAGCGCGGCTCGAAGTGTGCCCCCCACGCCGATCATCAGTGGATAGTTTGTATCTGTTTCCCAATCAATCTTTGAAAATTGGTTACTTATATCTGCTGTAATCTGTTTCATTTCACTTTTTTTAGGTATTATTTCGCTCACGTGTTTAACAGCTAGATTCAAACAGCCGATTGGTAGGCTTATAAGATTTACAGCTCTGTAATTTCTGAAGAGCACAAGTTCAGTGCTTGCTCCTCCAATGTCAATCATTACTCCGTTATCGCAATTTACATATTGAGAAGCCCCGGCAAACCCTAAGGTAGCCTCTGTTTCGCCTTCAAGAACATTTGGTGTCAACCCAGTTTTCTCAATGATAAGTTTTACGGCTTCGTCTTTGTTTGTAATGTTTCTAAGGGAAGCTGTAGCAATCAAATGAATATTGGATAATGCAGTAAAGTTTAGTGCATTTGCTTTAAAATCATTCAGAACGGCGCATGCTTTCTTGATGCCATTTGTGCTTAAGGCATCTTTTGAAACATATTCAGCAAGTCCCAAAATTTCTTTTTGATTGAAAATTTTATCAAATTTGCCATTTTCATATCTGTAGATGGCAAGTCTTGTTGAATTAGACCCGAGATCAATTATTGCATACTTCATAAGGGTATGCTTTTTAATTTTATTATATAAATGTGCTTTATTTATTATATATGCGGTAAATTGGTTTATTTATTATATATAGTTTGCAAAATTGTTTTTTGCACAACACTTTCAGTTTAAGGCCAAACTATGCTCGGATGGCGTGCAAAAATGTCTTTAAACAAACTTTCAGCATCGACAACAACATGCGGCTACATGTGCTGTTGGTTCTTATGGCATTTATGTGAGCACTAAAGGTGATGTCCAAATTCATACTTTATGGAAATGTCAGAACATACCGCCAGCACTTCAGCACTTCATAGCGCTTTGATTTTTTGGATGTGCTATAAAAAAACAATCCCAAACAGAAGCGTATTGGTGATTTAAAGCTTAAAAAGAGCTGGAAAAAGGGGGTCACAGCACATTAAGCGCATCATTTGCAGAAATGGTCTAGGGGTATGTGTGATGAGAAAAAGTTATTCTTAACATCTGCGAGGTACATAACTATACGTACAGAAAAAATCGGTTCAACCCCTTCTCCCCTTTCATCATAAAAATTTCGCAGAGATATGATGACAGAAACAATCCCCATTATTATGCGTTTATACTATGACGTCTTAGCATATTGAATGCGACCTTTATACACAAGTGCAACAAGTAACACTCCTATTACAGTGCATACGCCAATTACCAAACTAAACTCAGCTAGGTTAAGGCCTGCTATTGTTATCTCTGTTTGAGCTGTTTGATCTGAGGTATCAGTGGAGCCTGATGAGGTTGTATTGGACTGATTTGGGGTTTCATTGTTTTGTGTGCCAATAGTTAGGGTTTTTGTGTTACTCCACTCACTTGTTTCTCCTTCAAAGTAGTAGGGTATTACTACTATGGGTGGACTTAGGTCTGCTTTGAGGACTCCGTTCATGGCTTGTACTTGATAATCTACTTTCCCGCCAAAAGGTGCAAATACTCCTCCGATATGGGTGCCGTCAAAGTTACCCGTGAGGTTGCTAAAGCTGTCCTTAGGTCCTCTATCATCACCGCTAAAGATTATCTCGGTATATGCAGAATCCGACTGTAGTGGAAAGCCGTCGTTAGCACGGAATGCTTCCGTCCAGGTGTCTGAATAATGCCCTTTGCATCGAATATTGTACATTAAACCCGAATAATTCGGTTGATTTTTAATCGTAAATTTGATGGTTCCTGCTTCTACGTGATAGCCGGGTTTGGTTATCGTTTCGCCTGTGAAGGGATCTGTTGATTGAGCGGGCGGTACATCATAGGATTGATTAATGAACTCTACGCTAAACTCGGGAACAGCCGGCTTCTTTGAAGCACTCTGCGCTTGTGCTTTATCTATACAAGATATAGCGGCAAAACACAATCCGCTGACTAACAAAACAAACAGAAATACACCAAAGATCTTTTTCATATCAACCACCTTGTGGCTATAGGTCTGTTCTGATATGAAGTTTACTGCAACCCTAAACAGCAAATACAGAAGTTAGCTTCCGGATTTTTGAGTAAACTACTTCCATAAAAATTGGGTATCGTAGACTCGGTTAGGTGTTTTCTTCTCTTAGTTTGTTGAGTTCTTTTTTCATTTCTTCAACGGTTGCATACGTTGTGCCTGATCCGATGTAGTCCCAAATAGATTTTTTTGGTTTAACAAGAATTCCATTCTCTGTTTCAATGACTTCTATGTGTGTTCCTTCTTCTATTTTGAACTTTTTACGTAACCTTACAGGGATGGTTATCTGACCTTTTTTTGTTACTACAACCTCATCTGCGTCCATACTGCAACACTATCTTACTATTCCTTCTTACTTTGAGCTGTTAAGTTTTTAATAACTTTTATTGCCTGCTTAACTCAGAGTTTTAACCAAGCGGTTGTTGTTTTTGCTCTTTTTTTGTTAGTTTACGTTAGTATCTGACACGGGTGGTCGTTTGGTTTTGTGGTTGGTTGCTGGTTTTCTGTTGTTGGTTTCGCGTTTTGTTTATATGCGGGTTATCTATTTACTGTTTTTAAAAGAGGTTGTCTCTCTAAAAATAGCTTTGCAGTACTTGGTATGAGGATTTAGCCTAGTATTGATGCGATAATTTATTAGGGAGTCAGCTGTTGTGGTGTCCTTAGTGACGTATGATGAGGAATTGCGTTCATACAAGGCGATTGCCTTCATTGAAAGCTTAGTGTCGATTTGTTATTGTAAATCAGGCGCATTTCCCCAACAGAACGTTTTTGCAAAACAAAAAACCCTTAGATATAACTCTAAATATTTAGGTGAAAATTTATGGATAAATTAAAATTTGCCATCCCCAAAGGTTCCCTAGAAAAAGCAACCGCAGAATTCTTCTCCAAATCTGGCTTCAAACTCGGCGGAACTGATCGTACTTATCGTCCAAGTATAAATGACCCCCAAATTGAGATGAAAGTGCTACGACCCCAAGAAATCCCCGTGTTTGTCAGCGAAGGTCTCCAAGACATAGGTATCACAGGTGAGGACTGGGTAAAAGAAAACCGTGCTGATGTTGAGATTCTCCAAAACCTCGAATACGGCAAAATCCGCCTAGTTATTGCAGTGCCCAAAAGTGTTCCCGCAGGCACCACCTTGGGTCAGTTCATGGAGTCTATTTGGAGTCAGGGCAAAAACTTCCGTGTAAGCACCGAGTACCTCAATATAGCTTCTGAGTATCTCAAAAGCACCCCTGAATACAAAGCCCGCTTTGGCGAAACAGATCCTGTGTTGGTTACACCTTGGTGGCGAAAGGGCGATAATCCTAAAGCTAAAATCTTTCTCTCCTTTGGCGCCACAGAAGCCAAACCCCCAGAAAACAGCGACTGTATCATGGATGTAACCGAAACCGGAACCACCATAGAAGCAAACGGTTTGCGCATAATTGATACGGTTCTCACATCCGCAGCTATACTTATTGCCAATAAAAAAGCGCTCCAAGACCCCCAGAAACGAGAAAAAATCTACGACATTGTGGCTCTGCTAAAAGGTGTTGTTGATGGCTCAAAACGTATACACATATTTGTCAATGTCAAAAAAGAAAACCTCCAAACCCTGCTAACCGAACTACCCGCCCTTAAAAACCCCACAATATGTCCCCTAGCTGATGAGGGTTGGGTAGGCGTCAATACAGTCATTGAAAAAGACTGCTTCATAGCCATACTTCCAAAAATCCGCCGACTCACTCAGGGCTTAGTGGTGTTTGAACCACGCCAGGTGCTAGCCCTTGATGAGATCGCCTGGAGAACCGACGACCAATGCAAAACCAACCAATCCTAAAACTGTGGACCACAAATCAGTTACCCAAAGATTGGTTCTGTCGTCAACAAACCAATCAAAATCAAGCGGAGCTTCAAACCACCGTAAAAACCATCATAGACCACGTTCGAACCCAAGGCGACCAAGCAATCATAGAGTTCGCCCAAAAATTCGACAAAGCCAACCTCACACCCGCCACCCTGCAAGTCAACTCCCAAGAGATCAAAGACGCCTACCAACAAGTCACAAAACAACAAATAGCCGCCATCGAGTTCATGAAACAACGCGTTAGCATCTTCCAAAATCAACTCCTCACCCAAACCAACGTTCAAGTCTTCAACGAGGGTATTATGGTAAAAACCCTGATGCAACCCCTGGAAAGTGTTGGATGCTATATTCCAGGCGGCCAAGCCGCATACCCAAGCACCGTGATCATGACTGCACTGGTCGCTAAACTCGCCGGCGTAAAACGCATCGTGATATGCTCTCCCTGCGATGCAGAGGGCAAAGTCAACCCCTTAGTGCTTGTCGCCGCTGATATTTGTGGCATAAGCGAGATCTATCGAATCGGCGGCGCCCAAGCCATCGCTGCGCTAGCCTATGGCACCCAAACCATAGCTCCAGTACGCAAAATAGTTGGACCCGGAAGCAAATACGTCACAGCCGCCAAAGTCCAAGTCTCACAAGACACCGCCATAGACATGCCCGCAGGACCAAGCGAAATCCTAATCCTAGCAGATCAATACGCAGATCCTTGCCTAATCGCCTATGACATGATCTCCCAAGCCGAACACGGTACCGACAGCATCTCAGCCCTTATAACAACCTCTCCCAAACTAGCCCAAGACGTACAAAGCTGGATCACCAACATAGTAGCTCAAGCCCCCCGAGCTGAGAAAGTTCTTGAATCCCTCTCTAAATATGGTTTTATCATAGTCTGTACTGATATGGATCAAGCAGTCAAACTAACCAACCAATTTGCCGCCGAACATCTAGAAGTTTTGACAAACAACGCCCAAACTCTCTCCAAACAACTCATCGCCGGTTTAATCCTAATAGGCCCCTACAGCCCTGTACCACTAAGCGATTATGCCAGCGGAACCAACCACGTACTACCCACCGGCGGCTTCGCCCAATCCTTCTCCGGACTCTCCGTTATCGACTTTATGCGCCGCGTCAGTATTGCAGAATGCTCCAAAGAAGGCTTAGAAAAAGTCCGCACACACATTAAGGTCCTAACCGATACTGAGAACCTTCCCAATCACTCCAAAGCCATAGAGGCGAGATTCCAACAATGAGTGCCTCCTACCGTGCATGGCTCGATAAAAAATTGGCCAAACTAGGCGCTATTGACTGCTACAGCGCCGGTGTCACCCCTGAGGGTCTAGCCGATCAACTAGGCGTTGAGTCGTCTGAAATTGTTAAGCTCAATTTCAACGAAAACCTCTACATCGACCGCGCCAAACAAACTGATATCATGAAGCAGCTCTGTGACGAAATCGATCTGCGCATGTACCCCGAGGATGAAGAAATCAAATTACGCCAAAAACTAAGTCGCCACCTCGCTGTTCCTGAGGACTTTTTAGTAGTGGGCAACGCAGGTGATGAGTTAATCGATCGTATGGTACGACTCTTCATTGAGCCCAGCGATGCAGCAGTGGCCTTCACGCCCTCCTTTGCTATCCCCCGGCTCTGTGTCAAGCGCCAAGGCGGCCAATACATAGAAATCCCCCTAAACGCTGACTTTCAACTCAACATAAACGCCATGCTGGACGCATTTTCAGAGAAAACCCGTTTGCTCTATTTGTGTTCACCCAACAACCCCACCGCAAACCAACTAAACCCCAAAGACATCGAAAAACTAACCCAAGCATTCCCCGGCATAGTGATCTTAGATGAAGCTTATGGCGAATTTGCCGATTATAGCTTCATTTCACGCATCCAAGAATTCCCCAATATGATTATACTGCGCACATTCTCCAAAGCCTTTGGTCTAGCCATGTTGCGCCTAGGCTATGCTGTGGCCAACCCCGAATTAGCCAAGGTGATGCGCGATAAATCCCCCCTACCCTACCCCGTAAGTGGATTCTCTATTCGGATGGGTATAAAAATGCTCGAAAACATCACCATAGCCCAAAGTGCCGTCTCAGCACTTATAACCGAGCGCACAAATCTCATAGAGCAACTAAACCAAATCGAGGGTATCAAAGCATTTGCCTCACAGGCAGACTTTATACTCATAAACACCCAAACCCCCGCAGACCAACTCTACACCAAACTGCTTAAACGGGGCATCATACTAAAAAAATGGGGTAAGCTCCTACAATATGAGAGTTGCTTCCGCATAACTGTGGGCCTGCCCCAGATGAATGCTAAACTAATCGAGGCACTAAAACAAATCCAAGGAGAAAAAAAATAATGACGATAATGAGATTTCAAGAGGTTCAGCGTAAAACCAAAGAAACAGACGTTCGTGTTAGTGTCAACTTGGACGGAGAAGGCAAAGCCACAATATCTGCCGGAGTGCCGTTTCTTGATCACATGCTCACTTCTCTGGCCACCCATAGCCTAATTGATATATCAGCATCCGTTAAGGGCGACTTGGTACACCACTGCGTAGAAGACCTCGCCTTGGGCCTAGGGGAAGCCCTAAACAAAGCCTTAGGCACCCGCGAAGGCATCACCCGCTTTGGAAGCGCCGCCGCACCCATGGACTGCTCCATAGCCTTTGCTGCGGTTGACTTAGTTAAACGCCCCTACGGCAAACTCGACCTCAAACTAAAAGGCAAAAAAATAGAAGACATGCCCACCGAAGACATCGTGCACTTCTTTGAATCACTCATTCAAACCCTCCAAGCAAACATCCACATCCTTGTCCTATATGGTAGCAACGACCACCACAAAGCCGAAGCCGCAACCAAAGCCCTCGCACTTGCACTGCGCCAAGCAATCACTATTGACCCAAGACGCAAAGGCGTACCCAGCAGCAAAGGAGTCATCTAAGTGGCCAACACAACCATATTTGACTACGGCGCAGGCAACCTCCTAAGCCTAAAAACCGCCCTAGAAAAAACTGGATTAACTACCACCATAGCCACCACCAAAGAAGACCTAACCCAAGCAGACGCCATCGCCCTACCCGGCGTAGGCAACTTTACCGCCTCCCTAGAAAAACTAGCCCCAGTCAAAGAAACCATACACACCAAAGCCACACAAGGCACACCCATACTTGGCATATGCCTAGGACTGCAGCTATTCTTTCAAACAAGCCAAGAAGGACCCGGAGAAGGACTAGCCCTATTCAAAGGAGAAGTCAAACAACTCCCCGCAACAACAGTAAAAGTACCTCACATGGGATGGAACACCCTTAGCATCAAAAAACCAACTGAACTCCTCGAAGGCATTGCTGAGGACACCTACGTATACTTTGTTCACTCCCTATATCCCGACCCCAAGGACCCAAACATAGTGGCCACACAAACATACTATGGCCAAACCTTCACCTCTGCTATCGCCCAAAAAAACATTTACGGCACCCAATTCCACCCCGAAAAATCCGGCGAAGCAGGCATCCAAATACTCAAAAACTTTGCAAAAATAATAGTACGGTAAGTGACAAATATGCAATTAATACCTGCAATAGACCTAATGGGCGGAAAAATCGTCCGCCTAACCCAAGGTGCCGCCGAAACCGCCAAAACCTACGAAGCCCAATTCGGCACACCCCTCCAAGCCGCCCAACGCTGGCAAAGCGAAGGCGCAGGCAAACTCCACATAATCGATCTCGACGCAGCATTTAGCATAGGCGACAACCGCCCAGTCATCGCCGAGATCGCAAAAAACATCACCCTACCCCTCCAAGTCGGCGGAGGCATACGTAGCTACGAAGTCGCCGAGAGCCTGCTTCAAGTAGGCGTCGCCCAAGTCATACTGGGCTCACTAGCCTTTAGCGACCCTTCCGCTATCACAAAAATCCAAAAAACCTTCGGCGATGATACCGTCATAGTTGCCCTAGATAACTGCAACGGCCACATCATGGTTGATGGCTGGCAAACTGAGACCCCCATGACCGTAGATGAAGCCCTCAACAAATACACCCAACTAGGTGTCCACACATTTCTCATAACCTCCATCGCACAAGACGGCATGCTAAACGGCCCCGACATCCAAACCCTCACCGACGCCGTCCAACAATCCTCAAACACCAAAATCATCGCCGCAGGCGGCATAGGTTCCATAGCTGATTTAGCCGCACTCAAAGCAATCAACTGCAAAGGAGCCGTCATCGGCAAAGCCCTCTATGAAAACCGATTCACACTAAGAGAAGCACTAACAACCATAGGACCCTAACAATATGCCCCTAGCAAAACGAATCATACCTTGCCTCGATGTCGACCACGGCCAAGTTGTCAAATGCATAAACTTTCAAAACCCCAAATCAGCCGGCGACCCAACCGAAATGGCCAAACGCTACAGCGACGATGGCGCCGATGAGTTGGTCTTTTTAGACATTACCGCCTCAAGCGAAAAACGCGACATAATGCGCAAATACGTCCAAGAAGTCGCAAAAACAATCAACATACCCTTCACCGTCGGCGGAGGCATCCGAAGTGTAGCAGATGCACGCCTAATTCTTTGTAGCGGAGCCGACAAAGTCTCCATTAATACAGCCGCAGTCGAAAACCCCCACCTAATCACCGAACTAGCCGATGCCTTTGGACGACAATGCGTCGTCTGCGCTATCGACGTCAAACGCAACCCCACCACCACTGCCACCTCAGCCAACACAAAAAACACAATAAACACCCCCAAGGGCCCCGTTTGGTTTGAAGTCGTCACCTACGGCGGCAGAAAACCCACAGGCATAGACGCCCTAACATGGGCCACCGAAGCCGAAAAACTAGGCGCCGGAGAATTCTTAATCACCTCCATGGACAAAGACGGAACCAAAGACGGTTATGACCTCGAATTAACCCGCAATATAAGCGAACATGTCAACGTTCCCATAATTGCAAGCGGCGGAGCCGGAGAACCCAAACACCTCTACGATGTATTCACAGAAGGCAAAGCGGACGCCGCACTAGCCGCCTCAATTTTCCACTACAACAACTATCCCATTCCAAAAGTCAAAAACTACCTGCACAAAATGGGGGTGACCATACGACAACAATAACACCAACCGAACTGCTCAAAAAACTAGATTTCACAAAAGGCAACGGGCTCATCCCCGTTATAACCCAAGACGCCAAAACCAAAACCGTCCTAATGCAAGCCTACGCCAACAAAGAAGCCGTAGAACTAACCCTAAAAACCAAAAAAGCAACCTACTGGAGCCGCAGCCGAAACGAAATCTGGATAAAAGGCGAAACCAGCGGAAACACACAAAAAATAATCTCCATAAGCACAGACTGCGACTGCGACTCACTACTATATCTAGTCGAACAAACCGGCCCTGCATGCCACACAGGCGAATACAGCTGCTTCTACAACCAACTACTCTAAACAACCTTCAACCCTCCTTAAACATCTAATTTTCCCTCCTTTGTAGAACACACATGGCGTTCTCAAATTCTTCAAAACACCCCGCATGCCTGAGAGGTCTGCGTTTAAGCGGTGCACGAGCTGTTTAAGCCCTTGAGTTAACACTTTTAAACACAATCTGCTCTTTTTCTTTGTGGAAAATATGTCTCTGCATGAAGCGCTACTCTACACTCGCCAAGATGATAACAAAGTCAAATGTTGTCTTTGTGCACGCAGTTGTCTTATCAGTATGGGTGCACCTGGCTTCTGTTTGGTCCGAAAAAATGAAAACGGTACTCTCTATAGCCTAAACTATGGTAAAGCTGTCTCTGTAGGCGTTGATCCTATCAGCAAAAAGCCCCTCTATCACTTCAATCCAGGTGCCTCAGTGATGTCTATAGCGGCGGCGGGTTGTAACTTTCGTTGCCAATTCTGCGATAACTGGATGATAAGCCAAGACCACCAAGCACCCGGCGATCCTTTCTCAGCCGAAGAAGCAGTTAGTGCCGCTCAAAACACAGGTTGCCAAGGCTTAAGCTACACCTACACCGAACCTACAATCTTTTTGGAGTATGTCTATGACATAGCCAAGCTGGCCAAACAGGCCGGATTATTCAACACCTTTGTAACCAATGGATACATGACACCCGAAGCAGTAAAAACAATTGCACCCTGCCTCGATGCGGTTACTGTAGATTTTAAAGGCGGTGCCGACCCCGATTTCTACCGCACAAACATGAGCGTTCCAACAGTCGAACCCATATATGATACCCTAAAAGAATTCAAACTCCACAATGTCCACATCGAACTAACAAACCTCGTTATTCCCAAAATCGGGAACTCGTCTGAAAACATCCGCTCTCTATCTAAGTGGATAAACGATTACTTGGGTCCTGATACCCCTCTGCATATGTTGCGTTTCCACCCCGAATATAAAATGGCCAACACCCCTGCTACTAGTGTGCAAGAAATGGAGCATGCCTATCTAACCGCCAAAAATCAAGGTCTCAACTATGTCTACATCGGCAACATCACCGATCACCCCGCCGAGAACACGATTTGCCCCAACTGCGACATCGCTGTCATCAAACGATGCGGCTTTGAAGTCACACAATGGAACCTAACCGACGACATGCACTGCTCTGTCTGTGGACACCCCATCCCCATAAAAGGCAAACACTGGCAAAACAACCAAAAATTCCCCTACGCACTCTTCTAAACAATCACAAACACTGCAATTGCCTATAATCCTAAAATGGCGTCTTGGATTAGTCTTATTAGTGAAAAGTTGGTTTGCTTTGGTAGCGTTTCTCTATGACTAAATATTTGGCGTTGGCGGTTAAGACCAGTTACTGGAAACCCCATGAAAACTATCTCTATAAAATAACTGAGGCTCTGAGCGGCAAGCTCTTAGATGGGGATTTTGTGGTTGTTTCTGAGAAGGCTCTATCGATTGCTACGGGTTGTATAGTTGATGAAGCCTTGGTTGAGCCTAGTCGAAATGCCAAATTTATTGCTGGGGTTTGGATGCGTGTGGTTTGGGGCTATGGTCTTGGGGTTTTGTGTGGGTTTGGGGGGCGGTTGCTTAGGCGTCTGCGGGAGTACCCCTCTGAGTCGGGGAGTCGTCATAAGCAGGTGGCGCTGGAGCATGCAGGACTTTTGGCTGCGTTGATGTTTGGTTCTGAGGGTGGGATTGATGGTTCTAATTTGGCCTATTCCTATGTTAGTTTGCCTCTGGGTGGTGTTGAGGGTTTTGCTCAGAAAATTCGGCGATGTATCAGAGAAGAGTTGGGTCGTGATGTTTGTGTAGTTATTGCTGATACTGATAAGACTTTTCGGTTTTGTAATTTTTATTTTACTCCGCGGCCTAAGCCGATGCGCGGTATTCATTCTTTGGGTGGGGTGGTTGGTTATGTTTTGGGGCGGGTTTTGGGGTTGAAGCGCAGTTCTACGCCTTTGGCGGTTGCGGGGGGATTTGTTTTGGCTGGGGACGCCTTAACTGTTACAAATGTTGCTGATCGGGTGCGGGGGGTGGGTTCGGGTGCGACGGTGTGGGATATGGCTTCGCGGTTTGGTGTTGCGGTGGATGGGGTGAGTTGGGAGATGATTGCATCAGTTTCTCATAAGCCGCTAGTTATCGTCCGAAGGAAATCGTGTTAAAGGTTAATATTGTAGAAATAAACCAAAAATTGTGTTTTTGGAGAGTAAGACATAAAAATCGGCTTGTGAGCATATGCGCATTACGATGGGATAGCTAATGGAAGAAGCACTACAAAAGCTGGATGCATTCTTTAATCCAAAAACCGTCGCAGTTATTGGCGCCACAAAAAAACCTGGCAAAGCCGGCTGCGTCATCTTTGAGAATCTTGCCACTAACAAAAATGAGGGCGTTTACAAGGGCGAGCTCTACCCTGTGAACCCAAGTGAAGAATCACTTTTAGGGTTTAAGTGTTTTAAGACTCTAAGTGAGGTTCCTGTTGATCAGATTGATCTAGTTGTTATTATTGTTCCCTCCAAAGCAGTTGCTGGTGTCATGGAGGAGGCGGTTGCTAAAAAAGTTAAATGCGCTGTTATAATCACTGCCGGCTTTAAAGAAGTCGGAAACAAAGAACTTGAAGACCAAGTGGTTGAAATCGCCAAAAAGGGCGGTATTCGCATTTTGGGTCCCAACTGCTTGGGTGTCTTTTACCGTAAAAGCGGTGTCGACACTATATTTCTACCCGAGATGAAAACCCTCAGCAATGGTCAAAAATTTGTAGCTACCCCCCGTCCCCTATCTGGTAACATTGCTATGATTACCCAAAGCGGTGCTTTTGGCTCAGCTGCACTTGACTACCTAACCGGTCGTGGTATGGGTGTTTCTAAATTCGTCAGCTTTGGCAACAAATGTGATGTCTCTGAATCTGACATTCTTAACTACCTGCTCCAAGATGACGAAACAACAGTGGTTCTTGTTTATCTTGAAGATGTTAAGGGTGGACGCGCCTTTATCGACATCGCTAAAAAAGTCACCCTCAAAAAACCTGTCGTGGTCATCAAATCCGGCCGTAGCTCCGCAGGAGCCCTAGCAGCAGCATCCCACACAGGCGCCATCGCAGGCAGCGACAAAGTCTATGACGCCGCCTTTGAACAATGCGGAGTCATACGTGCCCGTAGCATGGACGAATTCTTCGACTACGGCAAAGCCCTAGCAATGCAACCCCCAGCTACCGGTAAAAACATGGGTGTTCTAACCGATGCAGGCGGACCCGGCGTTATGACCGTTGACGAACTCGAAACCCAAGGCCTAACCGCAGACCGCTTCGACAAAGAAACCGATGAAAAATTCGACCAACTCAAAAAAGAAGGCAAAATCCTCGAAATCGCCGCCACCCACAACCCAGTTGACCTCACCGGCTCAGTTATCGATGACCAATTCATCGTATCTGCTGACATCATGTTCAACGACCCTAAAACCCACGGCATCATCCTACTTGGCCTCCACCACATGCCGGGTCTCCAAGAGAAATACATCGGCGGCACCGTTGAAGTCGCTCGCAAATACAACAAACCCATCGTTGCAGTCGACATCGGCGAAACTGATCTAGCCATCTACACTCGAACCCACTTCGACAAAATGGGCGTTCCAAGCTTTGACAGCCCCGAAGCTGCCGCACGCGCCATGAAAGCGCTGGTCTGGTATGGCGAATACCTCCAGAAAAACGGCGGATTAGATGCCTACATAGCCAACTTTAAAAAAACAGTTACTGCTAAACCGTAACTGTAACAACAACCGCTAAATCCCCCTTTCCCTTTTCTAATTTTCCACGCAAATAAACCGGTGCAATAACTTCTAAAACATCTACTGGATAATTTGGTACCTGAGGAATCACAACTGCTGCCTCAACACCCAAAATAGTTGCCCTAAAAAGTGTTCCTGAAAAATAACCAGTCTCAGGCTCCACACATATGCCCAAAGCAGACTCAAGCAATCTTTTTCTTTTTAAAACATCCTCTTCTTCAAACAGATGCAAATTTAACGTTCCAAAATAAGGCCTAAACCCCAACTTCTGCTCTATCTGCGCTCTAACCCAAGGTAACTCAACAAAATGTTTACCCTCACCCTTGCCCGAAAAAACTTTGCCTCTAAAGCTTATCTGACCCAAACCCTACCCTTCAATTAGGGTACAGGTCTACCTGTAACCAATTTGTGGTCCCGGCTCTGGGGGACAACATCTCTCCGTCTGTAGCTGTTGCTTTAACCACTGCGCAACTGACTTGAGAATAGGATCACAGGATATATCCACAACCGGTACAATCATCTTTTCCTTAGTTTCAATTATAGGCATATACCGTGGCATAGCGGCGAACCCAACATAGGTCCAATAAACCTTGCGCTTCTCCAAGAGTTCCTTAGCAACCGCAACATTAGACGCCGAAAGCGGGAAATAGAGAAACACCACCCCATCAACCCAATACAACCCTGCCATTTTACCTCCAGCAATCACACTGGTAAACCGCGCAATTTCCTCAGGGCTGTTAAAACAAGTCTTTTCCATAATTACAATTTCCTTAAAAGGCTCATAAGAAACAGAAACTTCATTACTCATAATCATCCACCACTAAGTAACCCATAAAGTGTAATCGGTAACTTATTTAATTTATTATCTGCATAAGAAAGTGGGCAAATAATTAACTGTGGGAATATTTAAATTGGTGGGAATTAGTTTGTATGTGGGAATATTTGTGACTGAGACCACCGTAAAAATGGATGCAAAAGGTCGTATCAGGATCCCCCGAAAATTCCGAGAAGCTATCCAATTAAGCGAAGGGGGCTGTGTCAATATAAAATCCGAAGGGAAAGTCTTGATCATAGAAGCCTCCGAGTCTATAGCCGATAAATACTATGGTATAGTGCATGTAGAAAACTGGCCTGAAGACCTAGAGGAATATGCTAAAACGGAGATGTTGAAACGGTGGAAACAACGCGTTACTATGTAGATGTCAATATATTCGTTTATTGGTTAAGTAACCACCCAGTATACGGCGAAACAGCATATAGCTGGATACAGAAAATCATAGCATCTTCTCCCAGAGAATACGTAACTTCTAGTTTAACCATCTATGAAGCACTGTATGTACTGGCGGGATTAGCTGGCAAAAACTTAAAAAACCGCCCATTTGTAGCGCAAATTACAACCGCTCTAACTCAACTAAAGGGTTTAACAATAGAGCCATTAAAACCCGAAGACCTGACAACTGCCACTGAATTGATGGACAGCAACAAGTTAGACTACGAAGACGCTCTACATCTAGCCGTAGCAATAAGAACTGGTGCTAAAGAAATAATAACAGATGATAAAGATTTTAACATAACAAGCATAAAAAAAGTCTTCTGAAAAGTCTATCTTATATGCTTACGGCACTATTTTTCCGACATTTAAAATTGTACTTATGTGCTGGCGCTTCAAATTTATCGTCGGCAAACTTCTTCCATAGTGTGTAGCATTGAGGGCATCGCAAAAACAATATCCATGGCGCTAATAATCCCAACCAATTCACTGTTGCTAATAACAGCTAAATGTTTGATGTGTTTTTTTCGCATCAGATCTGTAGCTTCTTCTAAGCTGGCTTCTTGGTCAATTGTTATAACCGGCGCAGAAGCAACCATCCCCGCCTTTATTTCACGCGCCGGCAAACCCTGCTCAAAACCCCTAATCAAAGCATCCCTAGATGTTATGATACCTACAGGACGTTTTCCCTGCACAACAACAATAGAATCAATATCAAAACTACTCAAGGTCGCGATGACTTCTTGAAGATTTGTATCCTCACGTACAACCTTGACAGGCTTTGTCATAATTTCTCGAACTAAAACGTTGTCAGACAAAAAACCACCACTAAAAGATAAGCGTATATCTTAATCAATATTTTTAGGAGCAAAACCTTGTCTGAAACTAAATCAAAACACCCTACACTTACCAGACATGCCAAAAAACAAACTATGATATGCAAAAAAGTGCTAATAACATCAATTACTGCTATAGCGAATTAGCGGTTATTGCTCTCAACCCTATTTTGTCCATGTTTTGTGGCACAATGTTATTTAGTTTCTTTTTGGTTGCATATGATGTTATTGTTGTATCGGTGACCAGTTGAGTGTCCTTTGAAATTCAAGAGTTACCCGACGTTATTCGGGTTATTGTTCTTTTAAACCTCACTAAAGGTGCTAAACTTAATCGCTCTACCCTTAAGCGACGCATCGATCGGGTTTGTGTAGGCTATACTTGTATTGATCCTGCTGAGCTTGATAAGGCACTTACAGAGATGGCCGCAGAGAATCTTATTGAGGAAAGCGGTGAGTATGTTCGGTTGACAACAAAGGGGCGCCGACTAGGTAAGGAGTGGGAGAGTCTTTTGCTCAAAAAAGAGCCCATCATGGAGGTTGTCGCCGGTTTAGTCGACGGCTCCATTACCAGCCTTGTTGTCATACTCTCAGCCTTCATAGGTACTCTCACCTCAAATGCCATATTTAGCAACCCTGATCTTGTTATTTTCTCTGCATTTCTAACCCTGAGCGCAGTTGCCATCACAAACTTTTCTAGCTTTCTATTAGGCGGCATCACTGAGGACCTAAACGATATAATGACCCTGCAGAACCTAATGAACTACAGTCTAAGCGATATTCCTGACAAAAAAGAACGCACCAAATCCCTTCTGCTGGTCCAAAAACTCTTCCTAGTGTTGGGCCGCCAGATCCATCGATCAAATCTCTACGCCGCCATCATCTGCGGAGTCACAACCTTCATAGCCGGCATAATCCCCATAGCCACCTACCTACTCCTACCCCCATACTACAACATCGTAGCCTCACTAAGTATAGTCAGCGTCATCGCAGGAGTCTTTTTAGTTCGATATCGCTCAAAGAAAACCCGCGTCAGCTGGAAAATAACTCTCGCCGAAACCCTAACCATAGTCATAATCGCAACAGTTGTCTCACTAATACTGGGCGCAGCTTAACTAGAGCGACACAACTGCAGGTGATCCTCCATTATACATCGATCCATAATCATCCTCAAACCTGACTGCTGTGCCATTTTCGCCGCATCTAAATTGATAATACCCTTTTGCATCCAAACCACACACGGCCTGCCAAATTTAACTCTAAGTTCAATGGCCTGCGCAACAATTGGTGGAACATCTTCACTTTTTCGAAAGACATCTACAATATCTATAGTTTTCTGAATATCAACTGGAATATCTAGAAGACTTTTGTAGCACTTCTCACCCAAAACTTTCTCAACAAACGGGTTAACCGGAATTATTTGGTAACCATGTTTTTTGAGATATGCCGCAACACGGTGACTGGGCCTGCCCAAAGTATCCGATAAACCAACAACCGCAACAACACGGTATTTGTCAAGAATTTCTCTAATTTCTTCTTCTATGTTCATTTTATCACCTTAATTTATGATGATGGTGCTTGGCCGAGTTTTAACTCAAAGAGACATTTTTTGCTATTACGCACCGCAAGCACCTGTAGGGTTTTGCCGATGGTGTATTTGTGGACTTCTGCGACCAACTCTTCAATCCCCTTGATTTCGATACTGCCCACTTGAAGAATGATATCTCCCTGTACCATACCCGCTTGTTTTGCGGGACTGCCCTGAATCACTTTGGTTACAAAAACGCCCCAATCCACCGTTAACCCATAATAGCGTGCTATCTGCATAGTTATAGTTAATCCAACGATGCCCAGCCACGGTTGTTGCTTAGCATTTTTTGTGACTGTTTGTTCGGTACAGTTCTTGGCAGAATTAATAGGAATAGCAAACCCGATGCCCTGTGCATATGGAATGATGGCGGTATTTATGGCAACCACTCTACCCAAAAGGTCAATGAGTGGTCCGCCGCTGTTGCCGGGGTTAATGGCAGCGTCGGTCTGTACGAGGTTTTCAATCAGTCCCCGCTCAGATTCTATGGTTCGATTTATAGCGCTCACAACGCCTCTAGTTACACTGGGGCCTCCCACTAAACCAAACGGATTGCCAATAGCATAAACCTGTTGTCCCACTCTGAGTTTATCTGAGTCTCCCAGCTCCGCGGCTTCAAGCTCTTCGCCATCTTGGACCTCTATGACTGCTATGTCATGGATTGCACAAGACCCAACGATAACTCCCTCTAGCACCTGATTGTTCCACAAGGTTACATTGATTTTTTGTGCTCCACCCACGACATGATTGTTGGTTAGAATCAAACCTCTTTTATCAATGATAGTGCCTGAACCCATGCCGCTTACCGGTACTGCTTGATAGAAAACGTTGTGTACCAATTTGACTGTGGATATGTTTACCACACTTTTGCTTGCTTTCTCGATGATATCTAACACTGCATTCTCATCATAGGACATGCAGATTCCTCAAAAAAGGAGAGTCTGTCTTTGTAATAAATCTTCAATAACTATTCTACCGCGAAATGTTCAAAGAATTGCTTCTGGGCTTTCTCTTCTACGCAAAGCGCCAGCTCGTCGGGTCTTTGTTTAGTTTGTTGTTTTATGGCAAGCGTTTTTGTTCATTAGATCTTCTTGGGATTTAGTTTCTTTTTTGTGGTTGATTATTTCCGCAGATTAGTGATGATGCATGTAGTTCGTAGTTAGCATTATCATGGTTATGGACTATGAAAAACTACTAAAGGTCAACATTTCGGTGTTGCGGAATCACATTTTGACAGACTCACAGATGGCTCTTATTATACTGAATTCGGTTAGTTTTATTTCTGCATAAGCGAAGAAAAATAGACCTCCTCGGCAATTATAAATAGTGTGGTTGCTTGCTTTGTGGGTAAAAGTTGGTTTTGTTTATGTTTGGTAGTTTGGTTCGGTATGAAAAAGCGTCAAAATTAAACGCTCAGGATTT
>Ga0123354_10000864_pt1 | contig 33707 bp, 28 predicted proteins | sample TergutLab28metaG_2_FD_97872 | JGI IMG/M metagenome (GOLD analysis project Ga0123354, IMG submission 97872) | Labiotermes labralis P4 segment gut microbial communities from Petit-Saut dam, French Guiana - Lab288 P4 | ecosystem: Host-associated > Arthropoda: Insects > Digestive system > Gut ... | reverse complement strand
CGTTCCGAACGGGTTGACGGAACGAGAGGACATCCGCCGCAGATTGCCGAGCGGATCATAAACGGTTTCGGCGGTTTTTTGGCTCATCGCATCAAGGGTGTAGTCGATTCGGTTGCCGTGGTCGTCGCGCAGCCGGATCAAACGTTCGGCTGTATCGTAATTGTAATACAGTTTGACGCCGTCGGGTTGGGTTGTTTCGATCAACAGGCCGGAAGTGTCATAAGCGTTGACGGTGGTCAAATCGGTATCGGCGTGAACGGCGCGGGTCAGCAACCTTCCGCGCCAATCGTAGGTTTGGGTGGTGACGACGCCGTAAGGGCCGGTGCTGTGCAGCAGGCGGCCATCGGGATCGTAGTTGTCAAAGGTGGTGGTCAATCCCTGGCTGTCGGTGGTGCTTTGGGTTTGCCCGCGACAGCCCAGATGGCCATCGGCGCAAACAGCGGTGGGCGGGTAATAGGTGTAAGTGGTTGCCGTGCCGTCGGGCGCTTGGGCGCGGGTGAGGTTGCCGAGGTTATCGTAGGCGTTGGTCCAAGTGCGCGCTGTGCCGATGGGAACGACGGCAAACCCTTGGCTGCCGTTGGCGTCGGTGGTGGCCTGAACGGTACGGGTCAGCACGCGACCGGCAGCGTCGTAGGTGATGGTGGTGATCTTCAGCGGCTCGGCGATTTGAACCGGCAAGCGCAAGGTCGGATGCCAGATGGTGGAGGTGGTGCGGGTGGCGGGAGTGGATTGTCTGTTGGAATTCAACCCTTCGATTCGTTTGGTTTCGAGGTTGCGGAAAAGATCGTAGGTGTATTGGTTGTAGGTGCTGAGGGGACTGCGATACTCCGAGACGTTACCGTTGGCGTCGTAGGTGTAATACTCTCCGTAAAAAGAACAGCCGCTTCCACTGCACGGATAATAATAAACAGCATATGGTTTGTATGCGCCGCCTTGGGGAAGATATACTTTGCCGATCCTTCCACCCAAAGCGTTGGTGATGGTGGTCGAGCGCGCTAAGGTTTGGCTGTTTGTGGTTGATGTGATCGAATAACTCTCGACCCCGTCGGCTTGCTTCGTCGAAACGGCTTCGCCGTTGGCGTTGTAGGCATAGGTTGAAAGCCGGTTTCCTTCGGCATCGACGATGCCGGTCAGCGCATGTGGCCATTTGGCATCTTCGTAGAGGTAGGAACGTGATGTTTGATCGGGGTAAATCACTTGCGACAGATTGCCGCTGTGGTTGTTTTCATAGGCGTACCAGAAGACATGCCCCGCCGGCTCCATCATCCAAAGAAGGCGTGAGTCGTCGTCGTAGCCCAAATGCAACTGACGCCCGAATCCGTCGGTCACGACGATGAGTAAGCCAGGTTTTGGCGCAACGTCTGCCGGAGTTGTATTATCGCTGTAGGTCAGCGTTTTCGTTGCGCCGGACAAAGCAACGAGGCTGGTCAGTTTGCCTTCGTCGTCGTAGATTTCTTTGTCGCCATTGCCTTGGGTCAGCGTCCAGCCGCTGCCGGTTCTTTGCAGGGTGGACGCGCCACCGTTCAGGTTGGCCAAGGGTTTGCCGTCAGCGCCATAGTAATCCATTTGCCCGGTTTCGCGCCAAGCGACACCCAAGATGTTCAATGTATTGTCCGGCACGATAATGCGACGCATGTAAGTGTGCCGCCAGTAGTACCAAGTAGTTTTCGGCACATCGAAATGCAGCGGCAGCACGGGCGCACTATTGAAGTGACGGGCGAATTGCAGGCCCCCCGGCAACATCGGCAAATCTTCTTCGCGTTGAACTTTGTTCAGCAAAGCCGTATTGATCGGATTTCCGATCAGGTTACAGCTCGATGAGGCAAGCCCCACCTTGCCTTGTGCGCCACCCCCCGCGCTCGCCGACATGCCGCCACCCGTAGCGAAAGAGCTTCCACTGAAACCGGAACCGCCTCCGCTGCCACCATTCGAGCCGACTGTGTCGCAGTTGCTGGCAGGGAGGTACCAGCATTCGAGGTCGTTGGTGCCATTTCCTTTGGAGCGCGTCTGGGTGCCGGCGGGGCATTCCAACTTTCGATCTTTTCTGGCGATGATTCTTTCCCCCCATTCGGTCTGACAGTCATGTCTTAACCCGTGGAAAAACATTACACGATAGTCTTTGATCAGATACCCATTTCTGTATAGAGGTGAGTCAGACCAACAATAATCACTCTGTACTGTTGCGCCCCAACCGCTATCTGAACTTTCGGGGGGCTCACATGGGTTAAAAAGAATTTCTGCAAAAGCACGACTTACCGGGTAAATTTCACCCTCTGACAAAGGGGGAGGCGGAGAAGGGATGCATTCAGGTTGATTATTGTAGACTCCGACCCATGTGAGCCCTTTAGCCGTACACCATGCGGCTCGGCGGTAAACATAATCTGCCGCAGCATCACAAAGGCCGTATACCCATTCCGTCAATACTGGCTCGACGCATATTGCTCGCCCAGGGGCGCCATTGTCGGTATTTTGACCAAAGCAATCGTCAACCTTGGGCCATGCGGAAGTAGCGACAAACAAAATTGAGGCCCCAAGCAACAAGGAAATGGTCTTTATGGAAAAGGTTTTGCTGTTTTTCATGATGGCTCCCTTATTGCAGCGTAATCGTAGTAGTTGCTGTCGCCCCATAGTTGGGGTTTACCCATAGCCAATAGACTCCCGAAGATGGAAGAGCGCCAAGATCGAGCCGACCGCCGGAAGCTGTCAGAGAAAGTGTTTTTAGGTTAGCGCCATCCGGTTTGAACACGTAAGCGGTAAGCGTTGTGCCGGGAGGTTGAATGGTTGGCGCTGAAAATACAAGACTGCGGCTTTCGCCTACCGTACCATTGAACGTCAGCCAGCCATCTTGGCCGATACGCTCCAAGGACAATGCATAGGGAACATTAGGCTGCAACTCTGCTTGTACGTTGCTCGATAATGTGAATATTGCTGTTGCAGTAACACCAGAAGGAGGGGTCAGGAGTACCGTATGCCGCCCGCTCTGTTTGACGATCGGTAAGTTGAGATCGCACTGTTTTTGCGCTGCCAAGCAAGTCGTACCGGCTCCAGTGTTACTGTTACTGGTATACACCTTGCCGTCCGGCCCTAGAAACTGAACTGAGCTTCCGGAAGCACTGGCCGGAGAATAGGTCAGCCCCGAAATGCCGATTCCCAAGCTTTGTCCAATTTCCGCATCAAAGACAAAGCGAAGCGTTCCGCCCAGACCTGCGGCTTGGGTTGTTTTACTATCGCCATCGGATTGCAATATTGTTCCGGTGTCGAGCAGGAGCGTCATCGTCACTTGTGCTCCGTAGGAAGGATTCACCCAAACCGTGTAAGTGCCTGTAGCGAGCAATGGCGACATTTCCATATACGCAGCGGAGCCATTGGTTGTAACGTATTTCAGCAGGGAACCGTCTGGATTGAAGATGTATAACATTGATGTTGCGGTAGAAGGACTCGCCACATAGTTGGAGATCCCGATACCAAGGTTCTGGCCTTTTTTACCCTCAAAGGAAAGCCAACCGTCTTGACCGATGCGCCCCAAAGACAATGTATAGGGAACATCAGGCAGCAATTCTGCTTGCACATTACTCGACAGTGTTGCGGTCGCCGTCGCCGTAACGCCAGCGGGCGGAGTCAACACCACACTATAAACACCTTCCTGTTTGACAATCGGTAGGTTGAGGTCGCACTGTTTTTGTGCTGCCGCACAAGTCGTACCGGCTCCGGTGTAACTGTTGCTGGTGTAAGCGTTGCCGTCTGGATCCAAAAGGCGAGCACTGGTTCCTGATGTGCTTGACGCGTTGTAGGTCAGTTGAGCCAAACCAATCCCCAAACTTTGCCCCGGCTCGGCAACGATTCCAAAACGGGCTGTTTGCCCCGGCTCTTCCGTTTGGAGTTGTAATGGATCGGCATCCACTTCAATAATCGGATCGCGGGCCAAACGTATCGACAAATCAGCAGAACCGTTGCTGTTGACGGATAACGCCAAAATGTAAGCTCCGGAAAAGGGGATAGGAGGCGGAGAAAACGTCGCCGCTTGTCCGGTTATCGAGCCGCTTTTCCAAAGCGTTCCTTTTGGATCGTAAAGGGAATAGCTGATTGCGGCGTTCGACGGATTTTTAACGATATTGGAAAAATAAAAACTTAGCAAATCATCGGTTTGGGCGTCAAAGGCCAAGATGGCTCTGTCGCCAGATGCAATTTTAACGACTTTACTTTGCTCTATAGCGATGGGGGTAAGTCCGCTTCCTATATTTGCACAAGTAATACTGCTGCCGCTGGGAGGAACGAAAAAGAGTCTTTTGCTGTCAGCCATTCCGCTGGGCGTGGCAACTCGAATATAGCCCGTCACCGTTTTATTCGGCAGAGTGAATATCAATCCTTGGGAATTGATAACGTTTGCGTTGGTCAAAAATTCGCCGATGCCCGCTTGCGTCGCCCCCGGCGTTGGATCGAAGTTATTGCCGGTGACGGTTACGACGGCTCCACTTGTTCCACAAAACGGGAAAAAGCTTTCGATCTCGGGTGACGCATATTGGTCTGTGACGGTAAAAACATCTGAAGACATAGCGGTATTTGTTCCGACATCGACGCGAATCGTCCCTGTCGTTGCGCCCTCCGGAACGTGCACGACAAGTAAGGCGCTGGAAGCGTAAAACACGTCGGTCTGAACGCCGTTGAAGAAAACAGTGTTGCCCGAAGGGGTTGAGCTGAATCCGCTACCGTAGATGGCGACTTCTGCGCCCACCGGCCCGGACATTGGCGAGAACGAGGAAATGCTCAGCGCCGTACCGGTGCGCTGTATGGAAATGATGTTACCGACAGCGTCGTAGTAATATTCGGCGACGGTATTGGCGAAGACGGAGGAAACAAGAAACATTGCCAGAAGAACGGCAGACATTCCCAAAGATATTGTTTTCAAACCAAACACGCGAATACGGAAAAACATAAGATTCCCCTTGGGGCGCGAAATTTTAAAAACGGTTCTTTAAGGCGTAAAGCCTTTTTCCAATAAATAACATTTTTGGATAAAACTATTTTACAACAAATATTCTCAAAGGGAATTTTTATAGCGATAAAAAATTGGACGCTTTACAATTTTCTGAATATCAATGCATTTTGGATATTTTGAAGCAGGCACGAAAAAAACAACGCATCACCCAGAAGGCGCTTGCCAAGGCCTTGCGGCGTTCGCAACCGTTTGTTGCAAAATATGAAATGGGGGAGCTTCGGCTCGATATTGTCGAGTTCGTTCGTATCGCGCGTTTACTCGGGCTTAACCCTGCCAGAGCTTTGAAGGATGTCGCCGCCAATTTGCAGCCTCTGGAGAGCGACCGCAAATACGGGTTTTCAAAAGAGGATTAGAGTGATTCTGATTTAGGCGGCAGACGGCAGAATGCCGTCCCTACGCCTGCTGAAACACTGTTCGGACTGAGACTATTGAAGCCCTCAGTAAACATAGGACAGGTAGAACGCAGAACTACTACAAACCCCGCAGCTTCTGCGCCGCCGGTAACACCCTGAGTCCCTGTCGCAAGTAGCGCAAAGCCTGATGGCGCTGGCGCGTGGTCGGCGCGGCGTAGCGCAAGAGCACATACGCCTGCGCCATTCGCGTGAAGGTGATATGCCATGTCGGCCAGCGGCTGCCCGCGCGCGCCAGATAGTTCAACGGCCCTTCGTCGATTTCACGCGGCAAACCGGCGCGCGCCAATCGCGAGCACAGCGCGCGCCACAGGATTTGTGCCGGTTCGCCGCGTCGCGTTCGCCACGCCAGAAATATGGCCAGTATCCCGATCCAGGCGATGGCCAACACGATCAATGCTGCCGCCACTTTCCACAGCGCGTCACCGATTCGCCAGTTGTTCCACAATTCTTGCTGCCGTCTGTAGTCGAATTCGATCACTCGCTTGGTCCACGCATATTTGAGCGCGTCCCAGTTGAGCGCCAGCGCTCTGATCCAGGTGTTGTCGATTCTCGCAAACGTCGGCACCAGCGCGTCGCTGGGGAGCGCTCGTCCCAAGCCGTATTGAATGCGTTCCGGCGCAACCGCCGCTGTAGGATCGACACGCTGCCATTCGTCGTCGATCAGCACTTCGGCCCAAGCGTGCGCGTCCGATTGGCGAACGATCAGGTAGCCGCCCTGCGGATTGATTTCGCCGCCTTGATAGCCGGTCACGACTCGTGCCGGCACGTCCGCCGCTCGCATCAACACCACGAACGATGTCGCATAATGTTCACAAAAACCGGCGCGCGTATCGAACAGGAAACCGTCGATCGGGTCTTTCTCGATATATTCCGGCGCCAAGGTGTAGGAAAACGGTTCGTTATGAAAATACGCCAGCACGGTTTGCACATACGCTTGCGGCGTTGAATTGCCCCGCAACTGTTTCGCCAGTTCACGCGCTCTCGGGTTGCCTTCGTGCGGCAAGCGAAGGTTGGGTTTGATCTCATCCTTTGACGCCGGAAAATGTGAACGCAACACCGATGTTTGGGTATAACTCAATTCCTGACTGATCGGCGCGGTGGACATCAGTTGTTGCGTCGTCGTCAGATACGCGAAGCGGCGGCCTCTCTGCGTGGTTTCGCCGACGACCGGTTGTGGTAATTGCGACGGCAGTTCCAGCGCGAACAACCACTGCCGGTAATGCGGTTCCAGCACGACGGTGTAGCGAATTTCTTTCTCACCCGCCGCTGCCGAGCGGGGCGACGCGGACAAGGTCGGCCAAGGCTTCCAATTCGTGCCGTCGAAAAGGGTGAATACCGGCCCGCGCCAATAACGTTGCACGTTGGGCGGCGGCTCGCCCTCGAAGTCAACGCGAAAAGCAATCGCATCCGACAACGACAACTCTGAAATATCCAGTTGCCCCATCGTGTCCGACAAGCCGGTTTGCGCCATTCGCATTTGCGGCACGCCCCACAGCGGCGCCGGCAAGCGCGGAAACAACATAAACAACAAAAGCGCAATCGGAATTCCCTGCAACACCAAAATCGAAAAACGTTTCATCGTTCGGCGAACATACACTTTTTCAAGCGAAGCATTCGGCCGAAAGATGGCGTCAAGCGCGCCGCCCAACGCGAAGAACGCCAGCAACGAGGTCAACAAGGTCAGCGGCGATTGCGTATAGAAAAACGCGGTAACGAGCAAGAACGACGCCAGACACACCAGCAACATCGCGTCGCGCCGTGTCGTGGATTCGGAGTATTTGATTGCTACCAGAATGAACAACAAGCCCACTGACGCATCGCGGTAAAACAGAAAGCCAAAAGAAACTTGCACCACCACCAGCGTTGCAATGCCCAGCACCAGACTCAGCCACGGCCTCCAGCGAAACGGCGGTTTGCGCTGACTGTAGCGCGCTACATTACTCGCGATTCCGCTCATCGTTGCGCCGGACGTTTCGTAAGCGGCGCCGCGTGAGCGCCACTGGGGCAGATAAAGCGATAACATCCGCAACACCGTGATGCTGATGCCCATGCCCACCACCACGACAGGCAGATAGTAAGCGAGTTGCATCTGCGTCAACAACACCAGCCACGTCAACCAGAACCAGTGCGTTCCGGTCAGGCGCTCGTTCTCCGAACCGTTCGCGCGCCGGCGCAAGCTTCGATACAGCCGACGCCACCAACTCGGCTTCTTCATCGCGCCCCCTCGCCTTCCGCGTCAGCCATTCCTCTGCCGTCACTCGGGAAAAGCGCCAGAAGCGTCAATGCTTTTTCGCTGTGCGCCACGCCCTTGTGCAACGGCAACGACACTTGCGGCAATGTCAACGCAAACGGTCGGCCCTCGCGCTCGCACAACAAAATCCACGCGGTCAATCGCGACAATCGCATTTCCGTATCGAGCGCCGCCGACAGCGAAAGATAATCGAGATGAATGAATTGCCGCCCTTCTCCACCCTCAAACGCTTTGGTAAACCAACCGACGCCGCGCGCGACAGCCTTCCACGCCACTCGCTGCAACGGATCGCCGCGCTGATACTCGCGCAAACCGGCAAGATCTTCGTTGCCGACGCGCCCCATGCCCGTGCCGCCTTGCGGGTCCACGCCTTGCGGTAACGTCGGCGGCGCCACTTCCGGCGCCGGAAACACCAGACCCTCCAGCGAAAAATGCACATACGACCATGCCCGCCATAAACCCAGCGGCGCTTCCGTCGCCACGGTCAACCGCCCCATCGGCAAGCGGCCGCGTTGATACGCCGGTCGCGTCAACGTAATCAAGCGCGTGCTGGCTGACGACAAATCGAAACACTGCAACGACGCTTCTTTCATCGACAGTTGTATCTGCTCGCGCTCATGATCGCCGCTGTCGATCGACACGGTAAACGCCAGCGAGCCTCCGGCAAACGTATGACCGGCGTTGATCGCGGTGATCTTCATTCCGAAAAGATTGCGGAAGGTGTGCGTCAACGTCGCCGCGAACACGCCCAGCCACAGAAACGTGATCACAAAGCCAAGCGAGATCGCGTAGTTGAGCGAAGTCATCAACATCACTCCGACCGTGAACAAGAAAATCAGCCCGCGCTTGGTCGGCAACAGATAAATGCGACGATGACGCAGCGTCACCGTGCCCTGGTCGTCCGGATAGCGGCGCAAAATCTGCCGATGCCACCAACGACGCAAGCCGTGCTCGGGCACGGGGAGAGAAGCAGCGGTATCCGACGCCATTTTTGTTTTACGGCAACGCCACCCGCCGCATCAACGATCGCGCTTCCGCTTGACCCGAACGCGCGCTGCCCGTCAAGCGATGCCCCGCCACTGCCGGAAACACCGTTTGCACATCTTCCGGCACGACGAAATCGCGTCCGGCGATCAGCGCATGCGCGCGCGCCGCCGCCAGCAACATCAATCCGGCGCGCGGCGACAAGCCATGCAACACATGCGCGGGCTTGCCTTCGCGCGCTTCGCCCGGCGCCATTCCGCGCGTCGCCGCTAACAACGCTTGCACATAGTCGAGTAGCGCCGGCGCCACATGCACCCGCGCCGCCACCGTCTGCCATTCGATCAACGTCGTGCCGTCGGCCAACGCCGACAACTGCGCGGTGCGAGCGCGACGGTCGCCGCCGATCAGCAATTCGCGCTCGGCGCGAGCATCGGGAAAGCCCACTTCAATGGCCATCAAAAAACGATCCAGTTGCGATTCGGGCAACGGGTACGCGCCTTGTTGCTCCAGCGGATTCTGCGTCGCAATCACGAAAAACGGTTGCGGCAACCGATGCGTTTTACCATCGACCGACACTTGCCGTTCCTCCATCGCTTCGAGCAACGCGCTTTGCGTTTTCGGCGGCGCTCGATTGATCTCGTCAGCCAACACCACCGATGAAAAAATCGGTCCCGGATGAAAATGAAACTCGCGTACCGTGCCATCGTAAATCGACACGCCCAACACATCTGCCGGCAACAAATCGCTGGTGAACTGAATGCGCGAATACGGCAACCCGAGCGTCACCGCCAACGCCTGCGCCAGCGTCGATTTGCCGACGCCCGGCACGTCTTCGATCAGTAAATGGCCGCGCGCCAGCAAACACGTCAGCGCCAATACCAGCGGCGCGTCCTTGCCGACGACGATCTCGCTCAACTGCCGCAACACGGGGCTGAAATCGGGAAGTTGAGAAGCAGTGGAAGAAACCACGCGAGGGGCTTGAGCAGTCATGAGCATTGATCCGATAAAAAACGCAGGGATTGATCCAGACGATCTATTTTTTGAGCATAACACATCCGAAACGACGAAGCCATGCCGATTTTGTCACGCTTTCTTCGCTCACCATAACCACGTTGGCTTCAGCAAGCACGATTCGATAGCAGTAGGGGCACGGCACGCCGCGCCTCTATAAATCTCGCCCTCTGCTGCCTTTCGCGCGCCCTTTCCCACGAGTGGAAAGGGGATGGATTGCCGCGTTGTTTTGTTCGCGGCTAAAGCGACTTCAGCGGCAACCCCGCCTCCACCAGTCCTGCCAACATGGTCACGCCGTAAGGAATCGCCTCGTCGTTGAAATCGTAGCAGCTGTTGTGCAGAAAGAGGCCGTGTTGCTCGCCGTTCGATTCGCTTCCCTGCCCCAGCCGCAGATAAGCGCCCGGTTTCTTTTGCAGCATGTACGAAAAATCTTCCGCGCCCATCGACGGATCGAGATCGCGCACCACATTTTCTTCGCCGAAAAGTTGCGCCGCCACTTTGGCGGCGAAGTCCGCTTGCGCCGCATGGTTGATGGTTGCCGGATCGATCTGATCGTAGCGCAAGGTCGCCTTCGCCCCGAAGCCTGCCGCGATTGAGGTCACCAATTCACGCAACCGCGCTTCGATCTTTTTCTGCGTTTCGGCGCGGAACGTGCGCACAGTGCCGACGAGGCGCGCGGTGCGCGGAATCACATTCTTCGCGTCCATGTTGCCTGCCTGCATCGCACACAAGCTGATCACGGCGTGGTCGATCGGGCTGACGTTGCGAGAGACGATCGACTGCGTGGCGGTGATGATGTGTCCCGCCACCAGCACCGGATCCACCGTCAGTTGCGGGTGCGCGCCGTGTCCGCCACAGCCTTCGATGTCGATGGTGATGTAATCGCACGCCGCCATCACCGGCCCCGGCCGCACGGCCACTTTGCCCAGCGGCAAGCGCGGCCAGTTGTGCAGCGCAAAAATGCGCTCGGCTGGAAAACGCTCGAACAGCCCGTCCTCCATCATGGCTTTACCACCGCCGCGCCCTTCTTCCGCCGGTTGAAAAATCAGATAGACGGTGCCGGCAAAGCGGCGCGTTTCCTGCAAATACTGCGCGCACGCCAGCAACATCGTCGTGTGTCCGTCGTGACCGCAACCGTGCATGCGGCCGGGCACGATCGAAGCATGCGGACAGCCGCCTTCTTCCTGCAACGACAGCGCGTCCATGTCGGCGCGCAAGCCGATCGAGTGCGGCGACGCTTCGCGCCCGCGAATCACGGCAACGATGCCGGTTTTGGCAATCCCCGTGTGGTGCTCGATGCCCAGCGCCACCAAGCGCTCGCAAATGCGTTGTGTCGTTCGGTATTCCTCGAAACCCAGTTCGGGGTGCGCGTGCAAATCGCGGCGAAAACGGGTGTATTCATCCTGCCGGCGGCGGATGTATTCCATCGGATGTTCGGTAGAAAAAGACATGATGCGATCCTATAACCATCGCGGCGACAACCTGTCCCCGCATCGGTGTTCGTGCTAATAAGCTCGAACATAACAGCAACCGCAAAAAATGGCAATGTCTCATTGATTCAACATAGCCCCGCCCACTAAAAAACGCCTTTTCAAAACCTCGCTTTATGCGATAATTTTATTTCACCGATGTTGTATTTTTCCACCACCCTAAAAGGAAAAAACATGGTCTCGTTTCTCTTGTTTGTGCTGATTCTCATCATCGTGGTTGCCGTGATTCTGGCGGTTCTTTACAACCGGCTGATCGCCGCCCGTAACGCTTTCAAAAACGCTTTTTCGCAAATCGACGTGCAGTTGACGCGGCGCTATGATTTAATCCCGAATCTGGTGGAAAGCGTCAAAGCGTATCTGAAACACGAACACGAAACGCTCACCGAAGTGGCGCAAGCCCGCAGCGCTGCCGCCGGCGAACTCAAATCCGCCGCCGGCGCTCCCGGCGACGCGACGCTGATGCAACATCTATCGCAAGCCGACAGCGCGCTGACGTCATCGCTCGGCCGCTTGATGCTGGTGGTCGAAGCGTACCCCGACCTCAAGGCCAGTCAAAACATCACGCAGTTTACCGAAGAACTGGCGAGTACCGAAAACCGCATCGCTTTTGCGCGGCAAGCGTACAACGACGAAGTGATGTCGTACAACACGATGGCGCAATCTTTCCCGACCAATTTCGTTGCCGGGATGTTCGGCTTCCAGTCGGCCGCCTTGCTCGAAGCGGAAAGCGGTAAACGCGAAGCGCCGAAGGTGCAGTTCTAACACTTTTTCGTTCGCACTTTCCGCGCGATGGATTTTTTTCGCAGCCAGCGTCAAGCCCGTCGGCAAACGCTGATTTTTTTGGCGCTGTTCACCCTCATCGTCACGCTGGTGGTCGTGCTGTGCGCCGCCGTCGTCGGTTTCAGTTGTCTGATTTTTGCGCCCGAAAAAATGACAGTCTATGCGCGCAACACCGGCATCGTCGTGTTGCTGATCATCATCGGCGCCAGTATCGTCCGCAGCACGGAATTGCACAGCGGCGGCGGCGCCGTCATCGCCCGCCATCTGGGCGGCGAACCTCTGCCTTTGTCGCGGCTGGATCATCCCTACTTTCAACGCTTTCGCAACGTCGCTCAGGAAATGGCCATCGCTTCGCGCACGCCGATGCCGACGCTGTACTGGCTGCCGAACGAACCCGCGATCAATGCGTTTGTCGCCGGATTCACGACCGCCGACGCCGTGCTGGCCGTCACTCGCGGCACGCTGGAGCGTTTGAGTCGCGACGAATTGCAAGGCGTGATCGCGCACGAATTCAGCCATCTGCTGAACGGCGACATGCGCCTGAACACGCAAGTAGCAAGCTGGCTCTTCGGCGTTTACGCCGTTTACACTTACGGTCGCAGCATTTTGAGCGTCACCGCGTTAGGCTCCAATCGCGATGATGGTTTTATTCGCCCGGGCAACTGGCCACTGGCTATTTTTTTCGGCGGCGCGCTCACCGTCATCGGCTACATCGGCAAGTTGGGCGGTCGTTTGTTGCAAGCGGCCATTTCGCGCCAGCGCGAAACTTTGGCCGACGCTTCCGCCGTGCAGTTCACGCGGCAAACCTTGGGGCTGGCCGGCGCGCTTAAAAAAATCTATTACGGTTCCTCGTATTTGCAATCGCCGCAAAGCGATACCTACAGCCATTTCTTCCTCGGCGATGCGATTGAAACCTCGCAACTGTTCGCCACCCATCCGCCGCTCGTTGAACGCATTCGAGCACTCGATCCCAAGTTCGATCCTGATGACAATCCCCTCCCCGCCGTGGACGCGCATCTCGATGTTGACGCGCTGGACAAAGCGCTGCCTCTGTATTTCAATGCGGATTCCGCCGCGTCTTTCAGCGGCCGGGAAACCGAGTTCACCATGCGCGACGGGCTGGCGTTGCTCTTCGCCAATTTACTCGACGGCGATAACGAAGCTGTGCGTCGTCGGCAACTCGACGATATCGAAGCCGCTTGGGGTCATGACGTTTCCTATCAGACTCACATCATCGAGCCGGATATCGACTCTCAAAAAATGTATCTGCGGTTGACGCGCTTGCACTTGATGCTGGCGCAACTGCACACGCTGTCCGCCGTGCAGCAAGACACCTTGCGCCGCACGCTGCGTACGCTGATCGCCGCCAACAAAAACATCTCGTTGCTGGAAGTAGTCGTCGCGTTTCTCGTTGCTCGCTACCTGCGCGACATGGCGAGCCCCGCCGACGCGCAAGTTGCCGGCCTCTTGCGCCTGACCGATTGCGCGCCGGAAATGACGTTGTTGCAAAACCTCGTCGTCAATCATGCCAAACAAACGGCGGCGCAAGTTACGCTCGATTATTTTGACGACAGCGGCAAGACCACCACGGCCAACGCTCACATGGTCGAACGCGCACTCGATCGGTTGAATCGATTGACGCTCGATGAAAAGAAAAATTTGTTTCAAGCGCTTTATGATGCTTGCGGCAGACCTTCGCCGGAACAACAGGAAATGCTCTCGCTGCTCGCTGGCTGTTTGCATACGCCGCCGCTTGAATCCATGGTGCATTATCCCGGCAGTGAACTGACCTTGGCGCCAGAATGAGGATGTGATTGATTCCGTTCGTCCTGAGCTTGTCGAAGGATGAACGGCGCATCTTTGCGGACTTCGACAGACTCAGCCCGAGCGGTTGAGATTTGCTTGACACATTCTTAATGCAAACTCTGCCATTCGAAAGCAACCGTCTGAGTGAAAATTGAATGAAAAAAGCGCTCATTGCGGTTGAAATTATCGCGCGCTCAGGTATCATGCGCATTTTTGCTTTGGGGGGACGGAACGCTTTGACTTTCCGTCGTCGTACAAAAATACATAAGGAAAAGTATTTTGCATTACCGTTTTTACGCCAGAACTTCTATTCTGATAACCGGTCTGTTTTTGACCTTCGGCGCACAAGCCGAGAACAGCACTGCCATTTACGGAATCATCGACACCGGCATCGAATATCTCAATCACGCATCCAACGGCAGCGGCAGCGTCGTTCGCGTGCCGACACTCTCCGGCAGCGTGCCGTCGCGTCTGGGTTTTCGCGGCGCGGAAGATCTCGGTAACGGCACCGAAGTCGTCTTCGTGTTGGAGAACGGCTTCGCGCCGGATCAAGGCGGGCAACTGCAAGGCGGTCGCTTGTTCGGTCGGCAATCCACCCTCGGCCTGCGCGGCGCTTGGGGACAAGTCGATATCGGTCGGCAATGGACAACCACCTTCCGCGCGATGATGGATTCCGACGTGATCGGCCCGTCGGCCTACAGTGTGGCATCACTTGACAGTTACCTTCCCAACTCGCGCCTCGACAACAGCGTTTCGTATTACGGCACCTTCAACGGCCTGACCTTCGGCGGCGTTTATTCGCTCGGTCGTGACGGCGTTCCTGTCGCTAACTGCGGCGGCGAACAAGGCAACAACACCTGCACCGGCTGGGGGCTGCTGCTCAAATACAACGCCGCCCAATGGGGCGTCGCCAGCGCTTACGAAGAACTTCGCGGCGGCGCGGGCGCGGCGCCGATCCCGGTCATCCCAGGCGCAGCGGTCATTGCTTTCAACAACGCCAGCGACAAAGACCAGCGCTATCACTTGAACGGCTTCGTCAAGATTGACTCCATCAAAATCGCCGGCGGCTGGCTGCATCGTAACATCGACACCATCGCCCGCGAGTTGCAAACCAACCTCTATTACCTCGGCGTCAGTGTGCCTGTGCAGAGCTTCACCTTCGACGGCCAGCTTTCCTACATGCACAACCCCACTTACGACAGCAACCCGACCCTGCTGGTGTTGCGCGGCAGCTACGCGTTCTCGAAGCGCACCACCGCTTACGTTTCGATGGGCTACATTCACAACAGCGGCAGCGGCCCGGCCTATTCGGCTTCCTGCTCGTCGTTCGTCGTTAACTCGCCCAACCCGGGGCAAAGCCAGATCGGTACCCTCGCCGGCTTGCGGCACGTTTTCTGATTCGAGACGATCATGTTCGAGCACGCACCCCTCGCCCTTCCGGAAGGCCACAGCAAACTGCTGTTGCACTGCTGCTGCGCCACTTGCTCGGGCGAGGTCATCGCGACGCTTATCAACGCCGAAATCGACTTCAGCGTTTTTTTCTACAATCCGAACATTCACCCCGAACGTGAATACCGGATTCGTAAAGAAGAAAACAAATGTTTCGCCGAACGGCATGGCATTCCGTTCATCGACGCCGATTACGATACCGACGCCTGGTTCTCCCGAACCCAAGGATTGGAAAACGAACCCGAACACGGCGAGCGCTGCACCCAATGTTTTGAACTCAGGTTTGAACGCACGGCGCTCTACGCGCATGAAAACGGCTTCACGATCTTCGCCACGTCGTTAGGCATGTCGCGCTGGAAAGACATCGAACAAATCCATGCCTGCGGCGAACGCGCCGCTGCCCGTTATCCCGGCATCTCGTTCTGGCCGCATAACTGGCGCAAAGCCGGCGGCTCGACGCGCGCCATCGCGCTCGCCAAGCGCGAACATTTTTATCGGCAGAACTATTGCGGCTGCGTGTATTCGATCAGAGATCGGACACTGGGCGCCAAGAGTCAGGAATCGAAGTAGGGGCAGCCCCTACGCCGTTCCCTGATTCCTTCCCCTCGGCACCGCTTCCAGCAGTTGCCTCGTGTAAACGCTCTGCGGATTTCGATAAAGCGAATCGACATCGCCGGTTTCAACCACTTCGCCGTCGCGCATCACCATCACCGCATCGCACAGGTAACGCACCACAGCGAGATCGTGCGAAATAAAAAGATACGACACGCCAAGCTGCGCTTGCAGGTCTTTGAGCAGATTCAAAATCTGCGCCTGCACCGACACGTCTAGCGCCGAAACCGGCTCGTCGCACACCAGCAATTCCGGCTCGACGGTCAGCGCCCGCGCCAAGGCAATGCGCTGCCGCTGGCCGCCGGAAAATTCGTGCGGGTATTTGTCGAACGCTTCACGATCCAAACCGACGCGCTGCAACCAATCGAGCGCCAGCGTCGTCGCGGCGGATCGCCCCACCGCCATTCGATGCAGCAAGATCGGTTCAAGCAAACTCTGGCCGACGGTGAAGCGCGGATTCAGTGACGCATACGGGTTCTGAAAAACGATTTGCATGCGTCGCCGGTAAGGCATGAACGCTTCGTCCGACAGCGACAAAACGTCCTGCCCGTCGAAACGCACCGTCCCACCCGTCGCTCGATGCAAGCGTAGCAGCGTCAGCCCCAGCGTCGTCTTGCCGCAACCGGATTCGCCGACCACGCCGAGCGTTTTACCGCGTCGCAAGGTAAACGATGCCCCTTTGACCGCCGGAATTTCGTGCCGTCGCCACAAGCCTTCGCGTTTGAAAAAACTTTTCTTGAGTTGGCTGACTTCGAGCAGCGGTGGCGAATCACCCCTTTCCCCTTGTGAGGACGGAGTTGGAGATGGTTCCGCGCTTTCCAACCGCTTCTGCGGTTCTGCCGACACTTCCGCCATGAAATCGTCGATGGTCGGCAAGCGCGACGGCACTTCGTCCAGACGCGGGCGACATTGCAGCAGCGCTTGCGTGTAGCGGTCGCGCGGCGATGAAAAAATGGTCTCTGTCGTGCCTTCTTCCCGTATTTCGCCGCGCCGCATCACGATGATGCGGTCGGCCAATTCTCCGACCAGCGCCAGATCGTGCGAAATGAACAGAATCGACATCCGATGTCGCGCTTTGAGTGTCTTCAACAATTCGACAATTTGTTTTTGCACGGTGACATCGAGCGCCGTGGTCGGCTCATCGGCAATCAGCAAACGCGGCGTACACGCCAGCGCCATCGCAATCATCGCGCGCTGTTGCTGACCACCGGAAAGTTGGCTCGGGTAACGCGCCAACGCCCGGCGCGGTTCCGGCAAGCCGACTTCATCGAGCAATTCGACACAACGCGCTTGCGCGGCGGCAGCCGACAAGCCTTTGTGCAAACGCAGCACTTCGGCCATTTGATAACCGACGGTGAACACCGGATTGAGCGAGGTCATCGGCTCTTGAAAAATCATCGCCATGTCGGCGCCGCGCAAACGTCGCCAGGCTTCATCATCGTTTCGCAACAAATTGCGCTCTTGATAAACGACTCGGCTGGCGCTCGCAATATCGGCGTTGTATTTCGGCAAAAGCCCCATCATCGCCAGCGCCGTCACGCTTTTTCCGGAACCCGATTCGCCAACCAGCGCCACGGTTTCATCTTCGCGAATCGTGAACGTCACCTCGCGCACCGCCGTGAACGGCGATTGCCGACGACGAAGAAACGCCACCGACAAACGCTCGATGGAAAACAATGTTGGCGAGGTTGAAGCGTTTTCGGAAACCATCATGACGCCTTTTGAATCTTTGGATCCATCGCATCGCGCATCGCGTCGGTCAGCAAACTGAACGCCGTCACCAGCAACGCCATCGCGCCGCCCGCCGCGACCAACTCCCACCACCGTCCGAGGATCAATTCGCCTTGCGCGTCGTTCAGCATCGAACCCCACGACACTTCATCGACTTTCACGCCGAAACCGAGGTACGACAAAATCACTTCCGCCTTGATGAAGCCGACCGCCAGGATCGAGATGTTGACCAGCACCACATGAAACACGTTGGGTAGAATGTGGAAAAAAAGAATCCGCCGATTGGGCACGCCGAAAGCGTGCGCCGCCTGCACGTATTCGCGCCCGCGGTGCTTGATGTACTCGGCGCGTATCAAGCGGAAAACGCCCGACCAGCCGGTCAAACCCAAAATCAGAATGACCGTCGTCACGCCGCGCTGTTGCAACACCGCCGCCACCGCCAGAATCAGCAACAAATAAGGAATAGCGCTGAACACGTTGTAAAACCAGTTCAGCGCATCGTCGATACGGCCGCCGTAGTAACCGGCCAACGCGCCCAACACCGTCCCCAACAACGTCGCCAGCAACGCTGCGCTCAAGCCGACAATGATGGAAGTTTGCGAACCTTTGATCGTTTTGGACAACACATCGCGCCCCCAACGGTCGCCGCCGAACGGCAGGCTGGCGCGTTTTTCTTTCACGACGGCGACGGTTTCATGGTCTGCGCCCAACGCTTGCAGCGTGTCGGCCAGCGGGTCAACCACCGTCGCCGACAACATCGCTTCGATGTTTTTCCACTCTTCTATCGACTCCGCCGTTGGCGTGACCTGCTCTTGATGCATCGCGTTCTCGACCACTGCCGGCGCGGCAGGTTTCAACAGTCCCCACAAATCGGGCGGCGCATCGTGGATTGCCACTTCCTGATTCCAGTTTCCCGCTACCAGTCCTGTCGCCGACAACAACACGACGACGAGAAACGCCGCCACGATCACGAGCGACACCAAGCCGACGCGATCATCACGAAAGCGTTGCCAGGCAAGCGACCAGAAACCGTTGCCGCGTTTTTCGGCAACCGTGGTCACGGAAGAGAGAATCGCTTCGGTCATCGCTCTCAATTCCTCATTTCAACTCAACCCGCGGATCGACCGCTTTGTAGATGAGATCGGCGGCCAGATTGGCGAACATCGTTGCGAACGCCACGTAAACCGCAATCGCCTTGATCACCGGAAAGTCCGAACGCTCGACTGCCAGCAACACTTCGCGGCCGATTCCCGGAATCGAGAAAAAACGCTCGATCAAAAACGAGCCGACCAGCAGCGCCGGTAACGACGACATCACACAAGTGACAATCGGAATCGAAGCGTTGCGCAACACATGAATCCACAGAATGCGCATTTCCGACAAACCTTTGGCGCGCGCAGTGCGCACATAGTCCTGATCGATTTCATCGAGGACGAAAGAGCGGTAAAGCCGCAAATCAGGCGCCAAGCCAACACAAAGCCCGATCAAAATCGGCAACACCGCAAACGTCGTCAAATTCGTCCACAGCGAATCGCCCCAACCCTGCACCGGAAACCAGCCGAGCCGATACGCAAACACGTACTGAAAAACGATGATATAGACCAGAATCGAAACCGACATGCCGACCGTGCATGCCACCATTACGGTTCTGTCTGTCAGCGACCGCCGCAAGCGCGCCACCACCAGCGACAATGCTATCGCCAGCAGTGTTCCCAACACCATCAGCGGCGCCATCACGGTCAGCGAAGGCCCCAGCCGCGTTTTCAGAATGTCGGACACTGGTTCGTTGGTGCTCCAGCTCGAACCGAAATCGGCAGTGACGATTTGCTTCAGAAAAATGCCGATCTGCACATAGGCCGGTTGATCAACGCCCAACTGGTGACGAATGTTGGCGATCTGCGCTTCGTTGGACATTTTGCCCGCCAGAATGTACGCCGGATCGCCGCCGACCCAATTGAACAACACGAACAAGAGCAGCACCACGCCCAACATGGTCGGGATCATCTGCAACAAGCGACGAATGATGTAAGCAGTCATGGCGCTTCTGCCTTGGTGGGAGCTTTCTCGGTGTCGATGTCGAGATAAACCCACGTCGCGCTCAGAATCGGATGTTTTTTGTAGCCGAGCACCCACGGGCGAATGAGCGTGTTGCTTTCGCGTGAAAGCCCCAACGCCCAAGCGCCGTCCACTTCCATCTGCCGCGTCATCTCCAGAAACAAGCGATTGCGCTCCGGCGAATCCGGCAGTTTGCGCGACGCTTCATAAAAAGCATCAAATGCTTTTGATTCATAGCAACCGTGATTGCTCTGGTTGGTGTTCGGCCCGTACAAAAGCTGCATGAAGTTGTCGCCGTCGGGATAGTCCGCCGTCCACGCCGCGCCCCACATTTGCAACTGGCACGCTTGCGACGCCTTGATGAAGTCGGCGAATTTGCCCGGCTGAAACTCGATGCGAACGCCAATCGAATCCATCGCCTTCTTCCACAACTCGTTGAACTGCCGCTCGAGCGCCGTCGTTCCGGTGGCAAATTTTAACAACAGCGGTGTGCCGTCGGGCATCGCCCGAAAACCGTTCTTGCCTTTTTTGAAACCGTAAGCGTCGAGCAGCTTGTTGGCCAGTGCCGGATTGTACGCATTCAACGGTTGATAGCGCGAATCGTGTCCCACCACGCCGACCGGAATCGGCATCGTCGCCAGAATCGCTTGGCCTTTGCGGATCACGTCGATTTCTTCATCGCGGTTGTACGCCATGATAATCGCCCGCCGCAGCGCCCGCTTTTCTTTGCTGAAACCGCCGACGACGGGATCGCGAAAATTGAAAAAAGTATAAGTCACTTCGGGCGCGATGGCGCGCGACAACTTCACGCCCTGCGCGCGCCACTCCGGTTTCAATTCCTTCTTCTCGTCGAAAACCTGTTCGCGAAAACTGCCGACGCCGCCGAAATCGAGTTCCTTGCGATTGAACGCCAGCCACGCCGATTGTTCTTCCTCGATGATCGAAATTTCGACACGATCGATCAACGGCAACCGCTTGCCCTGCATCTCGCGCACCAGTTCTTCGTCGCCGTCTTCGCTCGCCGCAAAGTCCCACACCCTGCCGCGATACTCGGAATTTTTTTCGAGCACGATGCGCGCACCGCGCGTCCATTGTTTCAATACATAGGGGCCGGTACCGACCGGATGCGCCATCGTATCGTCGCCGTATTTCTCCACCACCTCGCGCGCCACAGCGGAAAACGGCGTGTGCGCAGCGATATAACTGAAGTTGTAATCCGGCTCCCGCAAACGGATTTGCAGCGTGTAGCGATCCGGCGTTTTCAAACCTTCGACTTCGGCATCGTAATCGTACTTCCCGCTTTTCTTCGCCGCTTCGGCCAGCGCGTCCAACCCGATGATTTTTCCTTCCAACATGAACGCCCACGGCGAACGGAGTTTCGGATCGAGCGCGCGCTTGAAACTGTAAACATAATCGGCGGCGGTCAATTCGCGCGGCTTGCCGCCGAATGCCGGGTCAGGAGAGAAGCGAATGCCGGGGCGCAGGTGAAACGTGTACGTCTTGCCGCCGTCGGTAATCTCCGGCAACGCGGTGGCGGTCATCGGAATCAGCCGCGCCGGCCGCGCCAGATAGTCGTAAGTCAAGAGCCGCTCGAAGATGGCTTCATTGACGGTGTTGGAGTAAAGATCGCTGACGCGCGGCGGATCGAAGCCAGTTTCCGCCGTCTGAAACGCCATGCGCAAGACTTTCAGCGGCGCCGCCTCTGTCGATGCCGCCAGCGAAAAAATCAACCATGCGAGCGACAGCAGCATCGCCTTCATCGACAACCGCCGCACCGCCCTGCCTTTCAAACCGTCCCAACGCAACCTCATCTCCTCCCCGAAAACCTGCAATAATGTACCATTGGTTTTTCCCCGAGGAAAATTCTCGCCATGAAACCCGATTACTGGGATCGCGCCGTCCGCCAACTTTCGCAGCGCGATCCCGTTTTGCACGGCCTGATCAACGCTTACCCGCAATACCATCTGCGGCGGCGCAGCAACGCCTTTACCGCGCTTGCCCGCGCCATTGTCGGCCAGCAAATCTCGGTCAAAGCGGCGGACGCCGTTTGGCGACGCTTCGTCACCGCCGCCGATCCCGGCCAGGCCGAAGTCGATTTTCCCGAAGTGGCGCCGACTCTGGTGGTCGCGCTGACGCCCGATGCCTTGCGCAGCGCCGGTCTCTCCCAGCGCAAGGCCGAATACATGCACGATCTCGCTCGCCGTTTCGCCGACGGCGCCCTGAACCCCGCCGAGTGGAAAACGCTGGACGACGAAGCGCTGATCGAAGCGCTCGTCGCCGTCAAAGGCATTGGTCGCTGGACGGCGGAAATGTTTTTGATGTTTCACGAACTGCGCGCCGACGTTTTCCCCATCGCCGACCTCGGGCTGCAAAAATCGATCCGGCTGCATTACGCCGGAGACGATGTGTTGAGCCTCGAAGAAATGCGGGCGCTGGCCGAATCGTGGCGACCGTACCGAAGCGTCGCCACGTGGTATTTGTGGCGTTCGCTCGACCCGCTGCCGGTGGAGTATTGAGGCTTACTTCTTTTTGATGAAGAACACGGCGCCGCAATCGTACCAATAGCAAGTATGCTCCTCGTTCCGAACAAATCTTGATTCGGTATGGTACTGGGGTTTACCATTTGAATCCGTCCCATCGTAAACTTCCACGTCTTCGTAAATAGCCTCGGTCCATGACTCTGTTTTGTTCAGATACTTGGGCACAAAAACAAGTCCCAAATCCGAGCCGATAAGCCGGGCGTGCACAGAGGCGTCTTTGTTGTAATCAATTTTATACTCAGAGCACTGCTCGAAAAATGAGCGGCCGATCTCGGCATACTCACGATCTGCCGCCGCCTTGATCGCTTCGTCACGATTGTCATACTGCGCGTTTTCAACAATCGGGATTTCGGTGGGTGGGGCGGCGCGCAGTTTGGCAATTTCTTCCGAAGTCATTTCTGGCGCCGGTTTGTAGTATTTTCTATAGTTGCCGCCGCTGCCGTTCACCAGAAAATCCCAAATCCCTTGGCCGGGAGCAATGGCACAGCCGGTAAACACAACCGCACAGGCGAGAAGTAAAAAACTTTTGGCTCTGCTCATGATTTCCCTTGAAGAGGCTTGTTATTTGAAAAATATAACATATATCAATAGAAACAAGAAGTTGCCGACATCTCGGCGGAGACGATGATTAAACAGCAAGGAGCGCACCCTGAGTTGACGCTTGCTGATTATCTGGCTGCGCGAGACGTGATTCGGAACGGTTATAAAATTCAGGAAGACGCGCGAAACCTGATTTTCGTTAAGTTTGAAAATGATCTTGTTGTTGTAGTCAAATCGACATTAACAGGGAAGGGAGTTTTTATAACTAGCTTGCGAAAAATATCGGAGCTTGATGCAAAGCGCGACCGAGAATTTATAAGGCTAATAGAAAAAATCAGGTATGAATAGAAGAAGCAGGCGGTGGGGCCTACCATCCGGAAATCCGGGAACCCCACATGGCACTCCGGCGCAAAGCCGCCGTGTTACGGCCGGTAGAATATCACCGCGTCACGCCTGCAATTTCAGATTACTCCGTTTGGAAAAGGTTTGCAATGAAAATCAGCTTCATCGAAGAAGACAACTGGCCAGTGAGGCGGGTTTTGGCGGTTTTATCCAAAACCGCCGATGATTTTACGCCGAGGATGAAGGCCATCGCCGGTGTATTGGATGACGAAACCGAGCAGAATTTCGACGAGCAGGGGCGGCCGCCGTGGACGCCGCTGGCCAAAAGCACGCTGAAGCGCCGCCCGGATCGCGCCGACGGAATGATTTTACAAGACACTGGGCGACTTAAAGCCAGCATCAGCACCAGTTACGGTAAGGATTTCGCCGTGATCGGCTCGAATTCGGTCTATGCCAGAATCCATCAGTTGGGCGGCTCCATCAAGGTCGGCGAGCGCACCGGCGCCGTGCGGCTGCGCACCGATAAAAACGGCGAACTGGTGCGGCAGCGGGGACACCCTAACCTCGCCCGCTTTGCGAAAAAATCCCACAAGCAGGCAATTTTGAAACCGTGGGCGAGTGGCGGGTATGAAATTGATATCCCCGCCCGCCCGTATTTGCAGATTTCCTCGGAAGGATGGCAGGAAATCGGCGCGATCGTCGGCGACGTAATGGACGAAGCGGCGAGGAATATAAGAAAGGGAAGAAAATGAATGTTGAGAATTTAAACACCAACGAGCGCCAGCGTTGCGAAGTCTGGACGCGAGTCATGGGTTACCATCGCCCGGTGGCGTCGTTCAACATCGGCAAGAAAAGCGAGCACCGCGAGCGGCGTTTTTTCCGCGAGCCGAAATTGCAAAACCGCAAAACCGTATGACTTGCAATTCTGGTATCCTTATCGTTTCCTTCTTTCATCATTTGTTTCACCAAGGAGATTTGCCATGAAATTGACTCACCTCGTTGCCTCTCTGAGCCTCGTTGGTCTGATCGGCTTTGCCGCTTCGGGCGGCGCTGCCGCCGCCGACAAGCTCACCGTTGCGGCCACAGCCGTGCCGCACGCCGAAATTCTTGAATTCATCAAACCGGAACTGGCAAAAGAAGGCGTGACGCTGGACATCAAGGTGTTCACCGATTACGTGCAGCCCAACATTCAGGTCTCCGAAAAACGGATCGACGCCAATTACTTCCAGCACCAGCCCTATCTCGATGAATTCAATAAGAGCAAAGGCACCAAGCTCGTTTCCGTTATCGGCGTGCACATCGAGCCGTTCGGCGCTTACTCGAAAAAGGTCAAGGATTTGAAGTCGCTGCCCGAAGGCGCCACTGTCGCTATTCCCAACGACGCTACCAACGGCGGTCGCGCTTTGCTGCTGCTGGCGGCGAATCACCTCATCACCCTGAAAGACCCCAAGAACATTCTCTCCACGCCGCGCGACATCGCCGACAATCCGAAGAAACTCAAGTTCCGCGAACTCGAAGCGGCGATGCTGCCGCGAGTGATCGATCAGGTTGAACTGGCGCTCATCAACACCAACTACGCGCTCGAAGCCAAGTTGAACCCGCTGAAAGACGCGCTGGCGCTCGAAGGTCACGATTCGCCTTACGTCAACATTCTGGTGGCGCGTGAAGACAACGCGAAGTCGCCGGCGATGAAAAAACTGGCCGCCGCGTTGACCTCGCCGGGCGTCAAGAAATTCATCGAGGAAAAATACAAAGGCGCAGTTGTGCCCGCGTTCTGATGACGATTTTTGCAAGGAGAAAAACGGTCATGGGCAGCCATGGCCGTTTTTTTCAGTCTTTTCCGATTCGTCATCGTTCCATTCGGACTGATTTTTCCCTTCGACAAGTCAGGACGAGCGGCAGCGGCGCAGGCGCTAACAGGTAGGGATCGCGTGCCCAAAGCCTTTCCCGCACCATCCATAAGAATAATTTATCAACTAATCCATGTTAATCAATTGGTAAATGGAAGGAAGCTGTTTTATGATAGTAAAAGATAAACGGAACCCCGTTTTCTCAACCCCATTTTGAACTGAACCACAGGACGCAAATCATGAAGACAGTAGGCGATAAAATCGAAGCATTTGAAGTGGCCGGCGTAAAGCCCGGTTTCAACAACCCGGAAGAAAAGGGTCAATCGGCATTTGAGACGATCACCGAAAAATCGTTTCCGGGCAAATGGAAGGTCATTTATTTCTACCCGAAAGATTTTACTTTCGTGTGCCCGACCGAGATCGTCGAGTTCAACAAGCTGGTCAAGGATTTCGCCGACCGCGACGCGGTGCTGATGGGCGGCAATTCCGACAACGAGTTTGTCAAACTGGCGTGGCGTCGTGAGCACAAGGATTTGAACCAGTTGAACCATTGGCAGTTCGGCGACTCGACCGGCGCGCTGATGGATCAGTTGGGCATTCGCGACAAGAAGGCGGGTGTGGCGTTGCGCGCGACGTTCATCGTCGATCCCGACAACACGATTCAGCATGTGGCCGTCAACTCGCTCGGCGTCGGTCGCAATCCGCAAGAAACGCTGCGGATTCTCGACGGGCTGCAAACCGGCGAACTCTGCCCGTGCAACCGCGCGGTCGGCGGCGCCACGCTGTAAGAAGACACAGGAAAGGGATGTGCCGAAGACGGGACGATGGATTCGGCACATTTCAGGATGCGCTGAATAAATCGAGCGGTAAGTGGACGCTGCGGATTAACCGAGTCCGCAGAGGCACACGGCGCGGCGATTTGTTCAGCGCATCCTCAAACTTTAAGAAAGGAATGTGATGGAATTTCTGACTTTGTTGAAAGACCGTATTCCTGATTACGCCAAAGATATTCGCCTGAATATCGACTCGGTGTTGGAACGCTCGCCGTTACCGAGCGAGGAAGCGTTGGGTTGCGCGTTGGCGGCGGCGTTTTCGGCGAAAAGCAACGAGTTGGTCACGATGTTTCGGCAAGTGATGCCGATGACTGAAGCGCAAGGCGCGTTGACGGCGGCGGCGCTGATGGGGATGACCAATGTCTGGTATTCGTACATCGACATGGCCGACGACGAAGGAATCAAGAAACAACAGCCCGGTTTGCGGATGAACGCTTACGCCACGCACGGCGGCGTTTCGCAGCGTCAGTTCGAGATGTGGGCGCTGTCGGCCAGTCTGGTCGGAAAATGTCGTTTTTGCATTTCTTCGCATGTGGCCGCGTTGAAGAAAACCGGAATGACGGATGCCGAACTCAAGGAGGTCGGCCGCATTGCGGCAACGGTCAACGCTGTGGCATTGATTCTGAACGCAGAGCAAACGGCTTAATGATGAGGATACGCTGGAATCAGCCGAGCGGGGTAAGTGAGCACTGCGGGGTGTGATGACTTGTTCAGCGCATCCTTAAAAACATCACCGCGTCGTGCGCACCAGTATTAGGCGTGGTGTTTTATTCCTTGTATCCAACGCTGAATCATCGCGCCGACGACTTTTCAGCACTTCTCTGACGAAAAGCTTTATACTCCTATCTGTTTTGAGGCGCGGGGGGCGCCTCTTTTTTTGTCCGGCGTCAGATTTATTCCGTTCGCCCTGAGCTTATCGAAGGGCAAAAGTCACCTCTCTGCGGGCTTCGACAGACTCAGCCCGAGCGGTCAGAAATTATCCGGCGTTTTCTCCGGCGCCCGCCGAAATCACCGTGCCAACGTTTTGCAATCCCTTGATGCGGGCGAGCGCTTCTTCCAGTTTTTTGAGGCGCTGCGCTTTGCCGCGCAGCACCAGACATTCAAGGCACGTCTCATGGGTGACGTGAACGTGCGTGGTGCAGACGATCACGTCGCCGAAATCGTGTTGCAACGAGGTCAGCGCGCCGGAGAGGTCGTGCGAATGGTGGTCGTACATCAGCGTGATCGTGCCGTGGACAAAGCCCTGACCTTCTTCCCAGTGACGGCGCGAAACGAAATCGCGGACGAGATGGCGCAAGGCTTCCGAGCGGTTGGGCAGCCCCGAGCGCTGGCTCCAGGCGTCGAATTGATCGAGCAGCGCTTCGGGCATGGCAACGCCGAAACGAACCAAATTGTCTGAAGGTTTTTGGGTGGTCATGATGGTTGGCGGATGATGGAGTTCGCATTATTCTAGCATTGTATGATTGGCAAAGATTGACTTTGGGTTAGCGAGCGCCGGTGTTATGCTTGATGTCAGTTAAGAACATTGAGACCCGCATGACCCGCGAACCCGAAGACGCTTCCGGCAAGACAAACCAGCCCAAAGAGCCGCCCAGCCTGAAGGCTGCCGCCATTCGGATGTTGGCGCGACGCGATTATGGGCGCGCCGAATTGGCGCAGCGTTTGTCGCGAAGCGGCGCGACAGCGGTGGAGGTTGAAGCGGTGCTCGACGAGATGGCAGCTCTAGGTTTTTTGTCCGACGCCCGCTTTGCCGAATCGCTGGTACGGCAGAAGCAGGGGCGCTACGCCAAACGCGCGATTGCGCATACGCTGAAAGAGCGCGGGCTGGATCGTGAGACGGCGGAAGCGGCGTTGTCGGCGCTGGAGACGATCGACGAGGCGGACGAAGCGCTGGCGTTGTGGAAAAAGCGCTTCGGCGCGCCGCCGCAGGATGAGCGCGAGCGCAACCGCCAGTTGCGCTTTCTGTTGTCGCGCGGTTATTCGACGGCGGTTGCGTTCAAGGTGATGAAAATCGTGCAGTCGGAAGGATGATCGCTCATTTGCTCTCCGTTTTTCCCTCGCTCTGATCGGCAGACGCCCCCAACCGATACCAGTCGATCTTGCGGGTCAACGCCATCACCAGCGCCAGAACCACCGTCAGCAAAAGGCTGCCCAATAGCAAGGCGTTGTCTTCCGATTGCAGCAGTCCCCACAACGCTGCGTACAGCAGCGCGAGCAAAGCGCCGAAACCGATGCCGCGCTGGATGCTGCCGAGGACGTAGCTGACGTAATAAGTAATCAAGCCGGTGCAAGCAAGCGCAGCGGCCAGATAAGCGAGGTTGAAACCGATGTGTTCGGACAGCGCCAAAAGCAGCAGATAAAACAAACTCAAGGCGACGCTGACTAGCAAATACTGGATCGGGTGAACGCGCAGCGCTTTCAGCATTTCAAACAGAAAGAAAGCGACGAAGGTCAGGCCGATGAACAAGATGGCGTATTTGACCGAGCGATCGCTCAACTGATATTGATCGACGGTTTCGATCATAGTGGCGGAAAACGCGGGCAGTTGCCAGACGGCGCCAGCGTTGAACGCTTGTACGAGGCGCTGATTCATGTTGTTAGCGAACCAGGTACTGCTCCACTGCGCGCTGAAACCCTGATCGGACACCGTTCGCTGCGTCGGCAAAAAACTGCCGATGAAATTCGGGTGCGGCCAGTTGCTCTTGAGTGAAAAGTTCGTCGTTTCGCCGACCGGCACGACCGACAAATTGCTGGTGCCCAAGAGTTCCAGTTCAAAACTGAACGGTAGCGGCTGCGACGTTTTGCCCGTCGGCGGAAGGTTGTCGAGCATCGCATGCAACCCCTGCTCCATCGCGTTGATTTTGGCGCTTGGCCGGAAAGCGATTTCCTTGCCGTTGAGCGTCAGCGGCGAAACCTGCCGAATGCCGCGCATGTCGGCAATGCCGACGCTCAGATAAGGTTGCCCCACCTTGATGTCGCCCAAGCCCCATTCGGCGGACGGGGTGACAATGAAACGCCCCTGCAGGGTGGCGTGGCTGTCGTACACCTGCGCTTGATAAATGCCGAGTTTGCGCGCTTCCACCTGCGCGGTGGCGGCGATGTCGAGGGTTTCGGGCAGGAGATAATAGGCGCCGTTGCGGGTGCTGTAGCGACGCTTGCCGTTATCGTCGGCTTCGCTCAATTCGGTTTTTTCATAGGGAAAAACGAGAACCGGCCCGACGATGGTTTGGGCTGCGCTGGTACTGCTGGCGACTTGCTGGATGACAGATTGCCGGTAAGAACTGCGCTCGTGAATCAAATCCGTGATAGCGCCGATCGGCAGCAGCATCAGAAGAATCAGAATGACGAGAAGGATGATTTTAGAGGCCAGAGGAAAGCGTTTCATGGAAACTCCCATCGGGAAAGTTTGGAGAGGATGGAATTCAAGAGCCATGACAAAGAGTGTGCGGTATCAATATGACCGAATTATAGCGGTGAGCGGCGGGAAATCGGGCGGAACAGGGATCAAACAGAGATGATCGGCGGCGCGGTATAATTACTATTTGTTAAAACATTTTCACCCCTCTGGATGCGGGTTCTTCTTTCCAACGACGACGGTTATTTCGCCCCCGGGCTGGAGCATCTGGCGGCGGCGCTGGCGCCGCTGGCCGAGGTGATCGTCGTGGCGCCGGAGCTAGACCGCAGCGGCGCCTCCAACTCGCTGACGCTGGACCGCCCCTTGCGGGTGCGACGAGCCTCCAACGGTTTTTACTTCGTCAACGGCACGCCGACCGATTGCGTGCATCTGGCGGTCACCGGCCTTTTCGACGAACTGCCGGACATGATTTTTTCCGGGATCAATCACGGCGCCAACATGGGTGACGACACGCTTTATTCAGGCACGGTGGCGGCAGCGATGGAAGGCTTTTTGCTCGGCATTCCGTCGGTGGCGGTTTCGCTGTGCGCCCGGGAGGGTGAGCAGTTTGAAACGGCGGCCAAAGTGGCTCAGGAGTTGCTGAAACGTCACCAGCGGGCGCGGGCGCAGCCTTGGCTGCTGAACGTCAACGTGCCGAACGTGCCGTTTCAGGCGTTGAAGGGATTTCAAATCACCCGTCTGGGCAAGCGCCACAAGGCGGAGGATATGATTCCGATGGAAAGCCCGCGCGGCGGCACGGTTTATTGGGTCGGCGCGGCGGGCGAAGCGGCGGATGCGGGCGAGGGAACGGATTTTCACGCGGTCGAAAACGATTTTGTTTCGGTGACGCCGCTGCAATCCGATTTGACGCATCGGTCGGAAATACAAAATGTGGCAACGTGGTTTGCGCGTTAGAGCCGGGGGCGTGTTGGGAAGTTATGCAAAAAGATAAAGACCTGAGCGGGGATCGAGACTGGGATCGTTTCAACGGGATCGGGATGACTTCGCCGCGCGCGCGCGCGCGGATGGTGGCGCAATTACGAGAGAAGGGCATCCACGATGAAACGGTGCTGGCGGCGATGAACGCGGTGCCGCGCCACATTTTCGTCGAAGAAAGTCTGGCGAGCCGCGCTTACGACAACACGCCGCTGCCGATCGGCTATAACCAGACCATCTCACAGCCGTGGGTGGTGGCGCGGATGACGGAGCTGGCGCGGCAGGGGAAGAAGTTGCGAAGCGTCCTCGAAATCGGTTCGGGAAGCGGTTATCAGACGGCGGTGCTGGCGCTGGTGGCCGATCGCGTTTATACCGTCGAGCGAATCGGCGTACTTGTCGCCAAGGCGCGACGGCATCTGCGCGACTTGAAACTGACGAACGTGGCGATCAAGCACGGCGACGGCAGCGCGACGATGGACGAGCTGTTGCAAGTTGACGCGATTGTGGTGACCGCCGGCGCGACGGCGTTGCCGGAAGCGCTGCTCGAACACCTCGAAATCGGCGGACGGATGGTGGTGCCGCTGGCGGAGGAAGGCAACCCCGAACGACAACGGCTGACGGTGATCGAGCGCACCGCTACCGGCTTCAAGGAAGAAACCCTCGATCCGGTCAGATTCGTGCCGCTGTTGCCAGGAACAGCGTGACCGGTGTATAAGACCGGTTGGGACGGCGCTTTCCGGGAGGCTTTCGCGAAGGGCTGTTAAAAATTCGACGTTTTTGTTTTCTTTTTTTGTTATGAATGAAGTTCTCTCTCTCCCTGCGGTTTTCCCCTCCGTCACGACTTTTCGTCACTGGCGTTTTTGTCTGAAGACGCTGACGGCTGTCTTTCTGGCCGTTACCCTGATCGGCTGCTCCACGACGCGGCAAGCGCCGGTCGAAGAACGGACGCCGAAAATCGACAATCGCGTTACCATCGGACCGCGTACGCCGACGACAGCCGACACCGGCGCCACGATCACGGTCACCGGCAAAACGCACACCGTGCGTCAGGGCGAAACCCTGTTCTCCATTGCGCAACAAAACAACGTTGATTACCGCGAACTGGCCGACTGGAACAACATCTCCGATCCGTCGAAACTGAGCGCCGGACAAGTGCTGCGGTTGACTCCGCCGGAAGGCAGAGTGAATGTGGTGCGAGCGGAATCGGGCGTGACCACGGCGCCGCTGCAAACCGTGCCGCCCGTTGGCGGCGGCGGCAGTAGTGCCGCCAACAGCGGCGCAACGACCACGCCGTCAATCGCGACGAGTGGCGTCAAGACCGAACCGAAAGCCGAGAAACAACCGTATTCGGAACAAGCGCTGGCGGCGATGAGTCGCGCCAACGAGAGCACGACCGAAACCTCCACGCCGACAACATCAACAACGCCAACGACGACGACTCCGCCAACGTCAACCACGCCCGTCGCCGGACTTGACTGGTCGTGGCCGACGCAAGGAAAAGTGACTTCGACGTTTACCGAAAAAACCAGTTCCAAGGGCATCGACATCGTCGGCGCGATCGGGCAACCGGTCGTCGCCAGCGCCGCAGGTAAAGTGGTGTTCGTCGGATCGGCGTTGCGCGGCTACGGCAAAATGGTGATCATCAAACATAACGATACCTTCTTGTCGGTGTACGCGCACAACCGCGAATTGCTCGTTCAGCAAGGGCAACAAGTCACACGCGGCCAGAAAATCGCCGAGATGGGCAACACCGACACCGATCAGGTGAAATTGCATTTTGAAATTCGCAAGAACGGCGATCCCGTCGATCCGATGCAATATTTGCCGCCGCGTTAATCGCGTGCGTGGTTTTCAATATTGATGCAGTGATTCAACCGTAGGGGCGATTCATAAATCGCCCTTTGTGAGAATGTTACGTAGGGGCGGTTCGTGAACCGCCCCACGCAATCAAACAATCTTCGCTTTGATCGTTCCCAATCCGTCGATGCCGCCTTCGATGGTGTCGCCGCGCAAGACGGCGCTGACGCCCGCCGGAGTACCGGTGAAAATCAAATCGCCCGCTTGCAATTCAAAAAAGCGCGACAGGTGCGCGACGGTTTCCGGCACTGACCAGATGAGATGTTCGGTGTTGCTGCGCTGTTTGTCTTTGCCGTTGACTTGCAGCCAAATGCCGACTTTGGACGGGTGGCCGCATTGGGCGACTGGATGCAGCGGCGCGATCGGCGCCGAGCGGTCGAAGGCTTTGCTGATTTCCCACGGTAATCTACCTTCACACATTTTTGCTTGCAGGTCGCGGCGGGTCATGTCGAGGCCGACGGCGTAGCCGTAAACGTGATCGAGGGCGCGTTCCACCGTGATGTCGCTGCCGCTCTTGCCGATGGCGACGACCAATTCGACTTCGTGATGGAAGTTGGCGGTTTGCGACGGATAAGGAAGTTGTAGGGTTTGGCCGACGGGTACCGGCACGGCGGCATCCGCCGGTTTGCAGAAGAAAAAGGGCGGTTCACGGCTGGGATCGGCGCCCATTTCGCGGGCGTGTTCGGCGTAATTTCTACCAACGCAGTAGATGCGGTGGATGGGAAATTGGGCGCTGCCGTCGGCGACGGGAACGGCGCTAACCGGTGTCGGGGGAAACAGGTTATTCACAGTGATCTCCTTGGATGAGGTGGGGCATGTTGTTACATTTTTGCTTCATGTGCATACAGCATTGTACTCTTTTCCCCTAACGTGAGTGTGGTCTTTGCCGATGAGTGTGATGTTTCTTTTCCTCGTCCGCTCAGGTATTCTTCGGCTATCCCCCCATGGTTTGACGGCCATTATGTTTAACAGAACGATCATCATCACGGTTCTCATGCTTGCGGCGTCCAATGTTTTCATGACAATTGCTTGGTACGCGCATTTGAAGAATTTGCTTTCCAAGCCCTGGTGGATTGCGGCGCTCATTTCCTGGGGTATTGCGCTGTTTGAATATCTGATTCAGGTTCCGGCCAACCGCATCGGTTTTGAGGTGCTTTCTTTGCCGCAACTCAAGATTCTCCAAGAAGTCATCACGCTTTCCGTTTTCGTCCCGTTTTGCGTTATGTATATGAACCAGCCCTTGAAACTCGACTTTCTCTGGGCGGGATTGTGTCTGGTGGGCGCGGTGTACTTTATTTTTCGCTCTTGACGGCGGAGGATTTTGCAAGTTACAGAGGTATGCGCAACGCGAGCGACGGGAAAAAGCGCGCCCCGCCTTCTGTCTGGAGCTTCATGGTTCGATCCTTGCGCGGCCGCCTCATTGTTCCGCTCGTCTTGCTGGCCGCGGGCGCGTTCGGCGGCTGACGCCCGGTGCACGCGATTCTTCTTATTTGATAGCTGCTTTCCGTTGCCCTGCATGGGTTTCAAATATAAAAGATGCTGGAATCCATGGTGTACTAAGGGAGCAAGCTATTCTTTTTATAGAATCGGTCAGATCAAGAACTGCGAGCGAATGTATCTCAGCGATAAAAACAATCAATTATCAATTGCCTGAAAATTTTCTTAACATTCAACCTATCCGCTCCACACAGAGCGCACGCATACTTCATCCAATCAGGAAACCGCCATGAACGTTCCTCCCAAGCAGTGCCCCGTCACCCGCCTGACAACCGATTTCGGCGCGCCGGTCGTCTCCAACCGCGACAGCCTGACCGCCGGCCCGCGCGGCCCGCTGCTG
>Ga0123354_10000862_pt1 | contig 33719 bp, 21 predicted proteins | sample TergutLab28metaG_2_FD_97872 | JGI IMG/M metagenome (GOLD analysis project Ga0123354, IMG submission 97872) | Labiotermes labralis P4 segment gut microbial communities from Petit-Saut dam, French Guiana - Lab288 P4 | ecosystem: Host-associated > Arthropoda: Insects > Digestive system > Gut ... | reverse complement strand
GGAGCTACTTGAATGAAAAAAGTAGCGGCTCCAGGTCTAGAAAACAGAGATTAACGGCTGTGGGGACCCGTTGCGCTGACCACGTGACACCCCTCCATCCGCAAAAGTTGGCACTAACTTCGCTGACCGGCGGCGGCCACTCTGTCGGTATAGTTCGCGCGCAGACTAAGGCCATGGAGTTTAGTTTTTTTAGTGTTAAAAATAAGAAGGCAAGATGTGTGGGGCATGTGGCACATTTAGGGGAGACTTGAAATGTATGCAGGGTTGCAGTTGGGAAATTTGGAAGAAAGAGACCACTTGGAAGACCTAGGCATAGCTGGAAGGATAAAATTAAAATCAATCTTAATGAAATGAATTGAGAGGGCATGCACTGGATTCATCTGACACAAGATAAATACAAATGGTGGACTCTTGTGAACATAATGAACCTTCAGATTCCATTAAATTCAGGGCATTTCTTGACTAGCTGAGGATCATTGGCTTCTGAAGGAGAATTTTTCTCCATGGAGTTTGTTAGGCAGTTTATGTTTAAATAATTATATTTTAGATGATTTGTGTTTATATTTTTATGTTAAAAGTCTGCTGAGACCTTCTAATTGTGTGTTATGTCAGGTGTGAGTTCTGAGTTGGATATGTGTTTCATACTGTACGTCTGTTTGATTTAAGTGCTTTGGATTATTTGGTTGTTCCTGCTACCACTGTCATATTCCCTTGTAGCACCAGTGTTAGGTGGTAGTTTATTCTTTGACTGGCGGTAGTGTTGGAATCTTAGCACATAGAATTTTTGTGTGATAGAGATTTATGCATCTGTAATTTATTTGTAAGTGTTACTCCAATTTTGTGTTTATCCTTAATGTTAATTTTTGAGGATTACATACAGTAAATGATTGGAGAGAAGTTGTATAAACATTGTCTTTTGGTTTCCTCCAACGTTTCCAGGTCAGTTGTGAAAATTTTTGTGCCACGCCTCTTTTCTTATATCTTTGCACATGGCAGACATATGAAGTGTATGCAAAATTTTAGTCAGAAAACCTGAAGGGAATGGACCACTTGGGAAGCCTAGGCATAAATAGTAGAGTAATATTAAAATGGATCTGCTTTCCATTCTCTCCATAAGTTTGCACAACTTTCTGCCTTGCTAAGACATATTAGTCGTTTTGCTGCCAACTGCATTGTGTATGTATTATATCACATATTTTTAAAAAGTTACAAAAACATCATCATATGGCAGCATTTGCTTTATAAAGCCTTACTGTATATGCAGTTATGATCACAGTGGAGTATGACTGATTTCCAGTCACAGAAACAAATACATGTTGATCATATATCAACATGTGATTGCTGAGGAACATGTGCAGTGTGAATAATATCTAGTCAAATGTCCAAAGAGAGTTACTGAAATGGAATGTGAGAGCATGGACTGTATTCAAGTGGCTCCAGATAGCGTCCACTGATGGGTTCTTGTGAACACTAATGATGTTCTGAGTGCCCTACAAGACAGGAAATCTATGACTAACTGATGGACTGTGAGCTTCTTGAGAAGTGCTTTGCCCTGTGGACTTAGGTATGAGTTATACTCTTTACAGGATCTTACATATGTGCAAAAGTGATCTTAAGGTACGTTACAATTGCCCAGTTTGAACTGAAAACTTCCAGTTGGTATTGCTGTTTCTGATTGACATGCTACTTTAAAATCTTCCTGACATGCAGTTATAAACACAATCATTATCTCTTTTAGGTTTCTATTATACCTCGGGGCAAAGGGTTGGGTTATGCTCAGTATTTGCCCAAAGAGCAATATCTGTACAGCAAGGAGCAGTTGTTTGATAGGATGTGCATGACACTGGGCGGTAGGGTTTCTGAAGAGCTGTTCTTTGGAAGGATAACAACAGGCGCACAGGACGACTTAAAAAAAGTCACACAAAGTGCATATGCTCAGGTATGTACATCTTAGTACAGTACATACTCCCAGTTTGTTACATGCTTCTGCCACTTGCCAGCTACAGATTTATGACAGTTTGCCTTTAACTGACCTGTGCCAATTAGTCCACAGGGACTATGTTGTTCCTCCTGTAGGAGGCAGAGAAATTAAGTTTTCAGCATAATGTTTGGTGCATGTGAATTGCAAACAGGATATTTAAATACTGTGTGTGTAGCGTACATGACACCACACAGGCAGGTTGTGGTACTGTGTGAAACTACTGTAGCTTATCGAATCAGGAGTGAAGGCCACTGTTTAACTTCCAACACCATTACATCCTTATGCATTAAGAGATGAAACAAGAATTGAATGCACCTGTCATGAATCATTTCAGTGGCATTTACTGATGGTGCTTGGTTGGAGACAATCTCGGCTCATGTGGGGAGGATTTGGTAGTTCCGAAATAAAGACAGGCTGTCATTGACCAATAGCTGGATCATGATAGGGATGTGTAACTTAAATAGCAAGGTGCAGCATGAAATTATATGCATTATTTCTTTAATAATTCATTAAAGTTTTGGTCTTTGGTATATGATGCCATATGGTTTTAGAGATGGATACTCTTTTCGAGCAACCTACTGTCTCCATCTTCATGGTCAATTCTGTCTTGAAGTTGGAGACAGTAACAGAACATTCATACCCACTACCAAACTACATGTTGTCATCTGAGATGACCGTATCTTATTATTCACAATTGTGAAAACCTCAAATGTTAATAATTCATTTTCTGTCAATAATAGCTGTTTAAATTACATTAGCATACATTATTTACCTGAATCTAAGGGAAGAAATTAAAGGTACAGACTTCTAAGAGTAAAATGAAAATTATGTAGTAAACGTGAGTATTGCATTTTAAATTTTAGGTTGTTCATTATGGAATGAATGATAAAGTTGGAAATGTTAGCTTTGACATGCCACAACCTGGAGAAGTTGTTCTTGAGAAACCATATTCTGAGAAGACTGCTCAAATAATAGATTCTGAGGTACGTGAGCTCATCCAGAGAGCACATGTACACACCACCACCTTGCTTACAGAACACAAGGAGGATGTCAGGAAGGTATGTTGTCATTTTCAGTGTTTCTGTGATGCACAAGAATGTGTGACTCTTATATATTAATTGTGAGTTTTAAATGATATGTCTTGGTTGTTGTACATGACTATTAGCTTCAATTCTGGGGCTGGTGACAGGGTTAATGTTGGATTTTTAATTCGTACTGTTATTAATATTGAAAGAATGTATTACCTGTATCTTTGAAACTATGTATATCAGCTAAAATACCACCCTACTACCACTGTCTGAGAAGTTAAGATATAGTTATTTTCTTTTCAAAGTTTATTTACTACCACTGATCCTGTTCAAGGTTGCAGAACGTTTACTGAAACAAGAAATTTTGAGCCGGGATGACATGATTGAACTACTTGGACAGAGGCCATTTCCTGAAAAGTCTACATATGAACAGTTTGTGGAGGGTACTGGTTCTTTTGAGGAAGACACTAGTCTTCCTGAGGGGCTGAAAGAATGGAACCAGTCAAAGGACCAAGACGGTGGCAGTAAGGAAGATAGCAACGCAAATGATAGAGAACGTAGTTGCACAGCTGATTCAGTATCTCCTTGATAAGGTGAGAAGTGAATTTGTGTCAACACTGTGGGTGGAAACATCCTACATTTCAGTGTATTTTAACACATATAAAATTTTAAATTAATCAAACTATGGTTGCCTGGTTGTTCTTATCCAAAAAACGTGTATTTGTGATTCTTTTCTTTTTATTTTTACACGCTGCCTAAAATATTCCTTGTATATGCCTTAGTATTGTGAGAAATGCCTTTTACTTTTCTGTCTGTTACATGTCTAAAAATCTGCATTTCATCCACATGTTCAGAACAGATTCTTCAGTAACTGTATGTTATTATTTGTTGAGCCTGGTGTATTTTATGTTGACCTGAATTTTAGTTTGTCTTAATACCACTAACCCTTGAGTTCAGTAAAGCGTACCCAGCCTGCTTTTGCAGCTGTGGTTAAATAGGAACAAGTCCTTGCTTTTGCACTGTTATGTTATTTCTTTTGAGGTGTATATAAATATATGTATTTTTTTGTAACAGTTTAACATTAGTCTGTCATCTACAGATGACAAGATGAAGTACTGTCACTTGCAAAGTGTGAACTCAAAACTTGGGAGGTGTGATATAGCGGGCTACATCTCAGAGACAGTATCACTTCACTGAGTTAGTTAACGTATCATAGTAACTTAGTTATTTCCTCTTTCACAATGTATTGGGTCCAGCATTCTGGAAGTTTTCTGATTACGGTTTTTAAGAAATCTTGGAGTTGATGATGACACCCTCTTTTCTTTCTAGCTCCTCCCCCCCCCCCTCCCTTCCATAATTAAATTTGAATTTCTCGTTCCTAAGTGTTAAGACAGTTGTCTACTTACCATTCTGGTGTTACATATCTTGTAATTAAATCAGGTGGATTTTTGGAATACTTGCGATGATACGAGGTCTGTTGTATTGAATATTTTGGCTGTCTGCTGTTCATATTAGTGCTGTGTATGTGAAGACATCCATCATTTTAATATCCTGCACTTTACTATAAAGTGTTCTTAACCTTTAAATGGCCAGGTTGATATTTATATTTTAATGCCTAGTGTATCGAAAACGTGTTATTTGAACCAAAAAATATAAAATTGCGAAACAAACAGCATTTTGTGGAAAAATAAAACAGAGATTGTGCAGCATGTCTTAAAAATGCAGTAAATTTTCTTTTACCTTAACTGTATAAAATGAATTTCTAGGGGTTTTTTTTGCATGCATTCACATATGTGAACATAGGCCATTTAAAGGTTAATATCACTACAGAAATGTTATATACAAACTTTTTTTTTAAGCTATACAGACCTTGTTAATAGCATTTGTCTAAATTGTGTCTGCCTTGTATTCAGGAGATGCCATTTTCAAGTCTCAGCTGTGACACTGATTATCCTTGTTCCCTTCAGTCCCTCCAGGCTCATGCTGGGACTGTAGAAATTAGGCCACACCTGATTCATTCCACATATTTCTGATTCTTCACTATTATCCACTCATTTGATGCTGTAACTTCTTAGTTACTGACAGTATTTTTAAACTACTAATTTGCTGGCTTGTTTCTTTTTAAATTTAAACATTTTTATGTGACAGGTGAAATTTTGGCTGCATACTGTTCCATCTGCCATGTACCACATTTTGTTCGGCCTTTCTCTGCCTGCTAAAGGAAACACGTTGGTATTTGGAAGAGAGTATTGAAATTTAGTATAACTTGCATGGAACCTGAAAGTAGTGCACTTGAGTATGTAAGTATTGTACATTTTTAGGATTTTTCTGTGAGAATAAGTAATTGTCTGTTTTAACTTTCTATGTTGAATAAAGATGGAGCATATAGGAGTGCTAAGTCAGATTTACTCATGTGTGATGGCATATCCGTTTAAGAATTCTTTATTTAAAACTTTATTCTAGCATTAAGTTCATGTGGTCCAAACTAAATCTCTCCACTTACTCTTTGTCCCAGATTGGATTTCAAACTCATTGTCCTCCATAAAAATGTTAAATGGGGAATTACATCAGTTGCATCTTCTGTAGTTGTGTGTTATGGTCTTTACATATGCTTTAATATCCCATTCCTGTTACCGAGACTAAAGATTAAAGGAAGATGGTACAGAATCCATTAGTTATTCTATGAGGGTTTTTATTATTTTTTTTAGATACTAAGTGTAAGTATATTCCACTGTTACCATTGCAGTAATGCATATTGGATACACTGTCTCATAGAAAGGATTGATCTGGCTTAGGATAGAGACAGGTGGCGGGCACTTGTAAACGTGGTTATGAACCTTCACGTTCCATAAAATGCAGGGAATTTCTTGACCACCTGAGAACTTGTGAGCTTCTCAAGAAGGACTCAGCTCTATGGAGTGAGTTAGTACATCTGTCAGTCCCATAAAAAGGGTGTTACATTCACCATATATAGATGACTGATAAAAACATCATCATGAATAAACTACACTATTCAATCGAAAACAACACAGGTTTATTTTATTCATATTGTTGCCTTTACATGTGTTCTACATGTCTTGGCCTGTACTTAGGCCATCCTCAGGCATGTCAATACAAAAATCTTAAAATGGAAAACATAATAAAAATCTAGGGGCCTCTTGTTTACAGTCACTAGTTTTTATAGTGCTAAAACATAGAATATAAAATATAAAAGTATCAGAACTAAATAATTTTTTAAAATGTATATATGAAGACTTATTAGATTTAGATACTTGTGTATTTATGTATTATAGTTAGAGTTCATATTAAAATTCTTCTATGATTTTGTGCATTTTGATTGGCGTTGCATGGTCTCATGTAACATATTCTTTTATAAAGTCACTCCCCAACTCTCCGCAGGTAAACATCATTCCACCACCAACTTAAATTATATCCAGGCCTACAATTTGCAAACAGAATTCAAATTACAAACTTTATAAAAGAATACACTACATGGGTCCATGTTGAGCCAATTAAAATATGCAAAATCATATAAGAATTGTAACGTGAACTCTCACTACAATACACGGGGATCTAAATCTAATAAAAATGTTTATATATAAATTTTTAAAAATTATTTAGGTCTTATACTTTTATATTTTATATTATGAGTTTTAGCATTATAAAAAATAGTGACTGTCAACAAGGGGCCCCTAGATTTTTATTATATCTTCCTTTGTAAGATTTTTTGTGTTGACATGCCTGAAGATGGCCTAAATACAGGCCGAAACATGTGCTACACATGTAATGGCAACATTGTGAATTAAAATTTATCTGGGTTGTGTTTGAATAAGTGTAGTTAATTTTGTAATGAACATGATGGAATGGCTTCCATAAAGTTCATCATAATCTGTATCTAGATGGAGAAATCATGACGAAATTGTAAATTGAAAATTTTTTACTCATTCTTTGACTGCTGCAAAATCCTTGTCCATTCAGGTTAGTAGATTTAGTGACGCATAGATGATGACATGATGCAACTGTTTAACAGTCTGCAGCAGTCAGAAAATGGTAAGCTAATCCAAAGCATCGTGAAAATGACAATGATTTTGATGTACAGTTGTTAGTCTTTCTAGAGGAACCACTGTTAACTAAACACTTTAGAGGAATTTACATGCACTTGTTTTGTTGAGTACTGGGCAATGCTGCTAACAGCAATAAAAGCACTAGTAACCTTCCTGGCGCCAGAATTTGACTACAGTCAACGCGCAGTGTAGTGCTGAGAAAATCAAATAGCCACTGAGGTTTTAGGCCAAGAACATAGAAAGTAATTGGTAGCCATTTAAAATGTGAGTCTTTTGCAGATTACAATGGGCACTTAATTCTGGCTCCATAGGTTTAATATATGCCTCTCTTGAAAGGCTTAAAACAGTTTGCTATAAAATTTTCCATTGCTTTGAAAGAGTTTTACAAGAAATTTTAATGTACAGTTTCTGGAGGACCTGTTTTATGTTGGCAATGTCAGATGTTTCTTAGAATATTATTATAGTAGTGTTAAATTGGAATAAACACATAATGACAGCATCGCTTTCGGTGGCTTTCAGCAGTTCTCCAGAGTGTAAACAGTGGAAATGTGATGTAACCTAACCAGAGCAGTCTGAGATATATTACCTGCAGTAACTTAGAATTGACAGAGAGATGCAGGCATGCTTGCAGTTATATAAGGGACTTGAGGTGGATGTGCTGACTGCTACCAACTGCTATCCTAACCTTAAAAATAAACAAATAAATAAAAATGAATAAAGCAATCCCACTACAGGCCTGGACAGGCCCTGGGGTTCCAGGATGTTGAGGCTCCCAGATTTCAAGACAGTTGGCACATGAAAATGGTAGGGTTGTCAGCCCTATGCACTGGCTGCCTGTACCCCCCCCCAGGAAATATTCCTGGTATTTATTTCTGTTAGAGGCTAAGTCGACCCCAGGGCGATAGTGTGGCCAGACAGATTAAGTCAATGAAAAATTCCAATGACACTATCATGAATCAAACCCGCGACCTTCTGGCTTGTAGGACAGTGCCTCAACCAACTGCAGCACCACGTGCCCCTGTCCAAACCTAACACCGATGCTAAAGTAAATATAGGCACACTTCAAAAAGCAGATAAAATCTGATTCTAACTTTGAATTCAGGTATGTCAAGTGGTACCAATTCTAAATGATATACTAGCTATCAACTGCAGTGACTCCACATCCAAAAAATATGACCAGTGACACACATATTTTGAAATCTATGCAACTGTGTATGACTGATGAAGTCTGAATAACTGTGACTAATTGTCAGCAGCCAGAATACCAACTTTGTCACACACTGACATTGCAATGATCCCAAATCCAACCATGAAAACTGATCATAGTTACCTCTAAACAGTACTCAGCGACTCCCATTAACAGTCAGCAGGCACAGCCAGTGTGAATATAATGTCACACAGTGCAGTGCAACTGAATACTGTAGAATGCCCATACATGTGCCATACCTTCATAATCTCACAAGGACCTAATTTTAGAGTTGCTTACTCCAGAATTAAGTACCCACTGGTGTTCCACACATCACTTACTATACACCCTTGCGACTACTAATTGCTGCAATGAGCAATGGTGCTAACCCCAAGGGACATAGTTTCATAATAACAGTATTGGAAGAGTAATGTAACCATTCTCATCATGACTGCACATGTCACAATACTGCAAATCACATAACACTCATCAGGATTGTCAGAAGTGAGGGTGATAAGTATGTGACTAGCTTACAAACATGCAATAGAATAATAGACAATTTGTTTAAATTCTATAGACACTTTATAGGACAGGGATGTACATTGTAACATAACTCATTATGATTCTACTGAATGACAACCTAATGGGCAATACTCCACTTGTAACATGCCGTTTCATGTTTACACAATAGGTATGAAGTTATGATGGAAGAGAACTGTGTTCATCTGGAATATTACACTCCATCGCTGGGTGTAAGTTGCCCCTTGTTAGGATCTAGGATCATTCATGCTGTTTACAGCTCCGTTTACATTGTATGTTTTGCTGTATCACTGGGTAATCACTGAGTACAGTTATATGCCTCAGTGGTATATGAGGCAAAGTGAATTACACTATTAGTGTAGGAGTTCAACACAGTGCAACATTCATTATACAGAGATGTGTGTTAGGAAAGCCATAAAGTAAAACATGAGGATATTAACTTCCATGGGCACCATGTCCATATCAGGCAATTCAATCTTTCATCTCTGAAAATTGGTCATAGTTCTCAGTTTTAGAATGATGCAACATAAAATTATGAAAAGTTTGTAACCCTGTGTTTTGTCACCTCTAATTAATCAGCATGTTGTGTTACGTATTATTGTGGATTCTGCGTTATGGCTCCCTCAAGATGTAATAATGTAGCATTTTCGTACAAAGTGCTGTTGCCTGACTGCCTATTAGTTAAGGAGTATTCAGTGTGCAGGTCACATGCAGCACGCAACAGTTCTGCAAATCTTTGTCATGTGCGCACACACACATAAATATATATGTATTCATTCATCTGCAGTTAGTCTTACGACAGGTCCATAGCCTCTTCCAAAGCGAGTTCTCCACAGAGAGGGATCTTGTGCTTCTTCTTTCAATTTTCAGTACCCTCCCCTTTCCTTCCCCCCCCCCCCCCCTCCCAGTATCTGGGTCTTCTTCCTTGCCACATCACTTCTATGCTGCCCACCATATGTGCCTTGGGGCAGAATGCCTCCCCCCAGTATTTTTCCTATCAAAGAATAGTCTTTGTGGCTATGACGTTGAAGAGGGATAAATAAGTAAGTTGGGGTAAGAATGGAATGAGGGGTGTATGCAAATTAAGCACTGGGTCAAACCAATCATCCTTTCGATGTGACTACCAATGCAAGTTGTGAACTGTCCAGTAAAGCTACCTTTTCAATACGCATGTTGGCGTTTATGTGAGTTCAGCAGCCACTGTGAAACCTCATATTATTATTCTGTTTATGATAAGATGTTATATAACGCAAAATCTAACAAGAACGCATCTATCGTTTTATAGCCTAACTGACCATACTATGAAATTGAACACATTAGTGTACGACGTTAGGCGCAACACGTACTGCGTTGTTGACTTATCAATAACTTGTGCCAGGAAAAAAAAAGAACGTTTCCTAAAACATTTGGACACCCCTACCGCATGGACTCCATTTTGGTTTCTCTGCCGAAGCATGTATCACGGACTTCACATAAATACGCATCGTTGAGAAATGCAATGTCTGAACGAAGTGTGCAATCCGTGCCTTGAAAATTTACCTGTTCGCGGCTGAATAGAGAATTTACAAAACTGTGGCATCTGGCAATGTTGGTAATGCGTGTCGTTTTATAAATAAGGTTTCTGGTCCGTTTTTTGTCTGAATAGGGTTATGGTCACATATTGTGGGATGATTCAAGGTCTGTTATTCGGTGTGGTAATGTTAGAGTTAACTCTAATCTCCATATTATTATCATATAAAATGCTGTTTAGTGATATCAGGAGATGCTTCTGTGTGAGTTCTTACCAGAACACTGGACCGTTCTAAATTGGGGGAATCTTAATTTTATGGACATGTCCGCACATTCATATAAGATCATTATATGGCATGTTGTGATTTGAGGTACCAGTGTTTAAGTGAAATTGTTTTACCAGTATAATATTACGGTAGCTGGAAGAAGAGATTTCAAATCCAAAGCAAATTTCGCACCCATGTGAAACATTCTGAGTTTCACCTTTTATTTTTTCCAAAATGACAGTTTACACAGTGCATTGATTGTTTCTTCTTATTTCTCTTTGTGACTGTGTTTCTTTATAGATGACAGTAAGGGAAGGTGAAGGCCTTAGTGTACTGACTGTTCGTCGTCCAAAAATAGTTACATAACTAAATCTGAACATAAGACCACATTGCTGAGTACTGTATCACATCATGGTTGGATAGTAATGTGGCTGACAGATAGCAAGAACAAACATGTAGTGAGGTTTTGTGTCTGGGATCCGACTGTGTGTTCTTGTTTTCCAACATTTGGAAGCAATTTAGCAGTTTCACTTAGACCCATAAAGAGGAAGGCCCTGCATTTCTTTGAAATTTTGTGAAACCTGAAATCTAGCAAGCACGTAATGATAAACAAATGAACAGCACATCATCATGGCAGCATTCTTGAAGTAGTTTGTATGTTAACATGTGAGTCATTGCTTACCTACACCATAAGTGGCTGCTGCAACAGAATGCTATAACTGAGATGGAACTACTCTGTATATGCTCAGTTTGCTGTCTGGACACTAGACTTTCTAATATTAAAATGAAAAAGAGAAGAAAGCGTGAGGTTGCTATATATTGGAAACAATTGCATTACAGAAGGGATTGTTTAACCTACTTATCACAGTACATTTCATGATCATCCCTCCCCTCAAGGGAAGTTGGTGGTCCAGTTGCAGAAAGGATCAGTTTCAAGACAAGCTGGGTTTGGTACACGTAATTTAATATGCCACTCAGTGCTCCCTCCCTTCTGTTTGACACAGTTAAGATGTAAATATGAGGTGTACTAGATTTCCAAAGTGGTTTATCTCTCATTAGGCTGTGTAGTCCCTGCCAGCCACCATCATCATTACCATCTTCACTGTCTTGTTCCAAGATGGATATAGCTGCAGTGAGAAGCTGTACATTTGTTCCTGATTGTATAAATTTCATTGTCAAAGTGTTAACATTCCTTGACATTTACATTCATGTTGCAGTAGAATAATCGTTATGGAAGACAAAGGGCTTATAAAATGAAGAGAAGTTTGTATGTGTTTGTTTTCTGTTTTTCAGTTTGATGGCATTTGGCAGTCTATCTGCAGTTAGCAGATTTTGGAAAAAGTACTGGGTTGTTATATCTTTTCCAACAGTCACAGCTGGTTGTATATATTCTGATTTGGCACATACTAGGAAGTGGAAACAACAACAAGCAGAACTAAAAGCCACAGCAGAGAAATCAGTTTCATAGAACAGTTTTCCATTATGGCCATATTTGGTATTACACGTCAATATGTATTTGCTGCTATACCAATGGGTGGATTCATGCTTGGTTGGTGGTTAGACAGAAAAGAAACAGAACGTATGGTAAGGTTTAGAGACAAGAGTGCTCTGTTTGGCCGAGAACTTAAGCCAGGGGAAAAGCCCTCTTGGCCATAAAGAACGTATGTTGAAGCCTGTATATAGCATTTCATAAGAAAATTGTAGACATGTTAATACATAAATAAAAAACATTGTGAATTGCAATAATAAAGATGTTTATTCATTTTTTGTATAGTGTAATACTGTTTACCTAAGTTCTTGGTATGACAGGTGAGGTAACTTCTACATGCTGTGCAGAAAGTAAGATAATTACAACATAAGTTTGTGATATAACTTCATAAAACTAGAGGCACTTCAACTTCCAAACATTAACTCAAGATTCTGTGATTATAATGAGGTCACAGAAAAATTTTGACACCCCTCTTGTGGCCCTGCCATGGTTCAGGCTGTTTAATCACCCTGTCACTGTAGAAGAGTGGGTTCAATCCCAGGCCAGTCCAAGTGGGATTTGTCATGAGAGTGGCTCTGGGCACTAGTTTTTCTGTAATAACGTCAGTTTCCTCCTGTCAGTATCATTCTGCTAATGTTCCATGTTCATATTGCATTCAGTTACCATTTGACACTATATGATTCTAGCAGATGATGTAGTTAAGTAAAACAGCTTTCTCTCTGATCCTGTCATCTCTCTCAGCAGTTACACATCCAACTCCAGCATATTTGTCTAAAAGTATTGCCATAATCTGTGGAAGGAATTCACAGCTGCCAATATCTCCCACCACTTCAGCATTGGTGTGATGTGCTTAAACAATCCCAACATTTTGAAATATTTGCGCACTTTTTATTTTAAATTCTGCATATGTTGTAGATATCTGTTTATTGCATATAGAGCTAAGTAAAGTTAACAAATATTAACAACATTCAACTGCACAGGCAGGCAACTTATTTTTTCTTATATTTCACTACACACACCAATTTGGAAAACTTCACATGATACCTGATTAAGATTCTGCCAGTTGATAAGATTGTACACCATTAGTGGTAAATAAATTCAGTCTGAGTATGAAGTTCGTAGGGAATGATACTGACGGGAACACTGAAGTAATCAGGAAAAAAACTCGCATACCAGTTTTATTCTTGAATCTTAATTAATTTTTTTTAAAGCTGTTTTTAATCTTGAGCATCTTGTACAGCAGAAATTCAACAGTTTACATTGAAGAATCTTGGCACCAAGTTGACTATTTTTACAGCTACAATATGCAAAGCCATAACCTCTCATTGTGCATGCACTTTATATGCTTGCAAATAAGTCATGTAAAAGGTAAGAATAGAACAATTGTTGTCACCTGTCCATCATATTGCATTTTCATACTAACCATTTGTGTTGTACCTTAACCACAGTCAATGCATGGTGTGAATTTAAGTTGCTGAGGTCACTTAACCCTTTGAGACCAGAATTAAGTGTCCAATGTACTCTGCAAAAGACCGGGGATTTAAATTGCCACTTATTACTTTGTGTTCTTGGCTGATGATTATAGTGGTCATTCAGTGCTCCCAGTAGCAGAGTCTGCATAGACTGTAGTCATCCTTCCAACACCACAGGTTTAAAGTCATGCAAAAACAGGAAAAGTAATGGCAGCCATTAAAATTCTCATCACTTTCAAAGCAACATGGGCATTTAACTCTAGTGTGAGGGCTTAAAAACTTGATGATAAAATTTACATATAAGCAGTTTTAAAATATACAGTGGTATACGACATTTTTTGAGTCACTTTCCATGAAGATTGCATTATTTTACATACACATTTACTCTGGCAAAATTAGGTTTATATAGGGTCCTTATTTTATCTGATAACAATCATTTGCCACTTCTTGCCATGAGGCATTTGGCTGATTGGGCAATGTTGATATGATAAATGAGCTGACAGGAATTGGCAACTGATAGTAAGATGTGATGATCTTGTATGGATACATACATACTGGTCACCAACTGTAAACTCCATTTGACATGCAGGAAAAGTATTTGATTATTCGTACTGTTATTTGGTCACAAAATATAAATACTATGATTAGTTAAACTTCATCACAACCTTTGTGTTCATCTTTACTGCCCAACAGGAAATGTCAGTTGGCATGACTGTTTGTACTGTACATTATCACTAGACTAATGAAACAGTTACAACCTTAGCATATAATTTTGTGAAAAAAGTAATATCTCTTTAAGTACATAGTTGTGGATATAACAAGTATACTTTCTTGAGTCATATTTTATGCACACTACCAAAATGTTGTACATTTTTCCTTCATGATGATGTTTTAGAGTGTGGCACTAACACTTTGAAATATTGCCCTTGTCATAAAAGGGAAATATTTTGTATTATAATGTTATCTGCTTGTGCAACTTGAATGTTACACATTTATGCCTGATCCTTTGAAAATTTCAAAATGGAAGTGTGTAGTCATAATATGTCTGGCAGAGAGCTCTGTCTGAGAAGTATATTGCAATGGATCACACCATATTTGATTTAATGTGAAAAAATTTCTGTTGTGATTATGAAATGCACCGTAATATAAAGGGTATCTTCATGGGTGGAGTATCATAGTAACAAACTTTTTAGCATTACCAACATACTGAGTTCTAACTAAGATATCATTCAGTCAAAACACAATAATATATTCAATAATGTAAAGTTTCTACATGTTTTGGTTACAAGTAACCATCATCAGGCAGACATTTCTGTACATGGACAAGACATGTTCAGTGCAACAGTATGGGATCCCATACTGTTTACATTTGCTCTGTAGAATTTCATCATCATGTCTGAAATTCTACACAGCAAATGTAAACAATACGAGATCTGATACTGTGGCACTGAACATGTCATGTCCATGTACCGAAATGTCTGCCTGATGATGGTTACTTGTAACCGAAACATGTAGCAACTTTACATTATTGAATATATTGTTTTGTTTTGACTAGATGATATTTTAGTGTGGGCTACAACACAACAGGATGGATCTCGTCAAATATTGAGTTCTGACACACTATAATCTTAGTACATTATGACAAGTGAAAAGTCTTGTTGGATGTGTTTGCAGCCCTGAGTAACATCCATTAAAATAAGATACATGAAGAAATATTGAGCAGATTTGTGTGACATTTCATATTGAAAATTTTACTAAAATTTGTCAAGTCATTTCAGCTTTCATTTAGGTTGGGAAATTCTAACAACCACTTTACTTGAAAAATTATGTGCATTTCAAGAGTATGTTGGTAATATTTATCCATAAGAGAAAAAGTTCCAAACAAAGTTGTAGAGCAAACATTATATTCGATACACCTTCCCCACCCCTCACACCCCCTCAAGTCTGTAGTTTTCAGTGTACCTTTGAACTCTAATTAATTATTAAACACCATGGAGCAGAGTACTTGAGAAGCTAATGACTGTTCAGGCAGTGAATAAATATGCTACATTTTATAGAATGAAAGTTTGTCATGGTAACCAGATGTTACCACTATCTCTAACTCTGAGTCAAAGGAATTCATTCCACACTCATCCTATTTTTTAAGATCCACTTTAATATACAACCATCTATGTCCAGGTCTTCCAATTGATGTCCTCCTTCAGTTCTCCTGATCAATAATTTTTATGTTATTTCTTTATCTCCTGTGTGTTCTTCATGCCTCACTCATCTCTGATCAACTCAGTATTTGATCAGAACAACAAATTATGATGCTCAATATGCAGTTTTCTTCTGTCCTGTTAGGTCTACATCTCTTCCTCAGTACCCTGTTCTCAAAGACCCTCAGTGATAGTTTCACATAGGCAGAATTCAGTTCTGTGTATTACATTTTAGTCTTTACATTCTTAATAGTGGATGAAAGACAAAATATTTTGAACCTTTGAATATAATGTATTTGAATAAATTTTTACATGTTTGGTAATAAAAATGGTTCATATTTTTGACATTCATGTCAAAATGTTATTTAGAACAGGGTGTTATACATTTTTTCATTAATAAATGCCAGCCATGAACAGTAACTATGTTAGTAGTTTCAAAACTCATAAAAGGAACTGGCATATAGTCCAATAAATGTGGTAATTCTGTAACAGACAACAAAGCAGTTAAACAGAATAGATCTCTTCTGATGTGCACACGTGTACATATCAACACCTTATAAGCCTATCTGAAGCTTGAAAGTGAACCAACTGCATTTTTTGGTGCAGGTACTGTAGACACACCCACTGATTTTGTAACTTTTTTCGCCTGAAATTCAGCACTCTCATCAATGGCTGTGTTTTCCTTATTACCATTTCTGTGTGCTGTCCTAATACCATGTACATGATAAGCATGGCGCTTATTTTGAAGCCACACTGTTCGGTCTTTCACCCAAGAAGTAGCGTAAGATGAGGATCTTGCCGCACTTACAGTGCTGCTTCTGTTGGTAAACTTGTTGCAGCTCAGGACATAATTTTTAAAGTTATCCTCTTCTGCCCTTTCTTGGCAATTAAGAGGATTTTTATTTCTTTCTTCCTGTAATTCTCTTCTCTCTTGTAGTTTAGAAACCTTTGATGGTACATGTACTTGTATGTCATATAGTACTTTATTATTCCTTCTAAGAGGACTGGGTATGTCTCCAGATTGATGGAGAGACTGAGGTATGGTGTGTTTGGCAGGCAGTTGAAGATCACTGCACTGATTTTCTTTGGGTTTCATAAATGGTAGTGTGTTAAAATGAACATGTTTCTCAGGGACAACCCTTACAAATGGTGGGGGCTTAATGACATATTCTGGATTCAACTTGGTTGACGTGGGGATTATGCTTGTGTCACCAGGATCTGCACTAAGAGAGGTATCTAAATCTGCACTGGCTCTAATGTGATGTTGCTGTTGTACGTTCTTAACACTGCTGGCCACAGATCGGGCATCTCTGCATTGTCGTAAATATATGTCAGCTCGGGTAACTTTTTCCTTTGTTAGCCTGTCTAGCAATGCCAGTTGTTTCTCCTTTTTTGCAACAGCCCTTTCTCTGTCATCAATTGCAAGTTCTTTTAATCTCAAAGATGCCTCCCTATGCTTCAAGATGTGAAATCTGTTCAGCCATATATCATGAAGCTTTTCACTAGTATTTTCTTTGCAATTTTCATTATCCGTTTCACCATGGAACATACTCTTGCCTGAAGATGGCAAATGAAGATCATGCAAATTCTTTACAATATTGGGAAGATCATCCGTTTCCTTCTTCTTATTATTATTGCATAATTCAGTGTCATCTTTTTCAGGCTTTACAATCAGAGATTTGAAAGATTCCTGAGCAATATGAGTTACCACAATTGGGTGGTGCAGAATCATTTCAATGGTAGGACGGAACTTATGTTCAACACTCAGTAGAAGTGATATAATCTTTTGCAGATCATCTGAATAATGGGCAGGGATTCGAGAGAATCTGAAATTGAAGAATGTATGTTAATACACCACATCATTTGGTAAACAAAATAAGTGGCTGAATGGAGAAATGTGAGAAAGGTATGCCAGAGTTTTAATAATGCCTGACCTGTTCAAAAGACTTGCATAATAGTCTTTTGTCATGCTGCTGTGTGCAATGATATGTGGCAACATTGTTGGAGGTGTGATTCTTTCATGGAAGTGTGTTTGATGAATCTCTTCTTTTGGAATACAACGCCACAATACCGACCAGTTAGTTTCTGACGTTCCAAAGGATATAGCACATTTGAAATGTTTGGGCCTAATTACCCACTGATGCAGCGTCATATCCCAGAAGAATGTGAGATCATGCAAATTCTGTACAATATTGGGAAGATCATCCATTTCCTTCTTCTTCTTATTATTACTACATAATTCAGTGTCATCATTTCCTGGCTTTACAATCAGAGATTTGAAAGACTTCATGACCACAAATTCTTCCATTCAGAGTTTTCCTTGTGAGAAGACAACAATATACTTATGGAATGAACTTTTCCTTCAGGAATGATTTGTGTATATGTTTTTTGAGAAAATAATACCATATTTACCTCTACATAAGAATTTTTTTTTTTATTCTGTGTATCAAACATTTATTATTTAACCAACTAATGCAATGTATCGGGTAAAATGTACCTGGTAGTCTGTGTGTACATTTTACATCATCCAATGTATTATGTTGGTTAAATAATAAACATACAAATATCTCATTCAGATATTAGTGATGGTAATGTTAGTTATGGATGTACTGGAATGTGCTAATGCCATTATGCAACATCATACTGTTCAGTACTTACTTTCCTTCCTTGATTTTTTGAGCAAGATGTTTGATGTTTAGTCCAGTGAAAGGTGGTGATAATGAGCACAACTCATACACTAGGCAGCCAAGTGACCAAATGTCAGATTTTATGTTGTATTTGCCACCTTTAATGACTTCCTAAAACAGATAACAACATGCTTGTAAGCTGGTGAAAGGGCAGGACAAGGGACTGGTAGCTTCTTTATTTTGCATTGTATGGGTTATCAGTAAAAATATTTGTCAGTGTACACAGATACACAGTGTTACACTGTTATCATCTTCAAGTGGCATATATATACGACCAATACCTTCCTGTTAGAGTTTCAATTAGGGAATAAATTTAGGCAAGCATCCAAAATGAAACAGTATGTCATTAAGTTTCTTATGAAAAAGAAACAGCTTATAGTGATCCTACTTCTTCTTTCTGGAGATTAGTCCAGTAATATTTTTTAAAATCCTATTTTGATAATGCCAACATGGTGGCCCTTCATTTTTAAGGAAACATTAACAAAGGCACCATTCAAAATATTATACTGATATTGTGTATTATGAGAGATATTAGGAAAATATTCAGTATTTGTTAAAACCAGTTGTACTGAAAACAGAAAGTAATCTATTAAAGATATCAGGTTTTCACAAGAGTGAAGATTCATATCATGGACTTCTGGGTTTTGACACTGTGTAGTTCAGTAGGTGCATAACAACATTATGAATGAACTTATAGCCTCTATTTTCACAGTCAAAGGCACTTACTCCTACAATACTGTGTGGTGCCTTGATGTAGAAGATTATAAAAATCTTCATGAAAAGCATATTTGTAAGATCATTATTAACTTGTGTAGCTGATTAAAGTAAAATGTACAGTGTAAGATGTAACACATGTCCACAAATTTGTGTATGAAGTGATTTTTGTGTGTTGAAAAGGACCAACATGGCAATGGGACAAAAACCCTTGATGTTTTGTCTCCAAAGAAATAAAAAATGAGCCACATATAGGTCTTCATGTGTGATCCTATTCCTATAACACATGATAACATATTTGGTAATTCAGAAGTGCTTTTCTCAAACCAAGCAGTTGCTTGTATTACAAATTTCACTCATCCTATTACATGTTCCTCTTCCTTCTGGAGATATCCCGAATCATATTTTTTAAACTCCTGTCTTGACAATATCACTGCAATGAACTTGCATATTTTAAACTGCAGTATTTGTGAAAGACATTGCATTAACTTTTCAACATTATGCCAACTGTACTTACAGGACTCATGTAATAAGGAGTTCCAACTACTGTCTGAGCAAAGTTAGCATCTTTATGCAAGATACGGGCAAGTCCAAAATCACCCAGTTTCACATTTCCCGCTCCATCCAAGAATACATTTGCCGGTTTGATGTCTCGGTGCAGTATAGTAATGTTGGGGACATTCCGATGACATTCATGGAGGGCACGGCACATTTGATACAGCACACGCCATATAAAGCCTTCCTCTAGAAAGCTGTTGCTTCTGAAAATTGAAGTTTGTACAGTTTACAAATTATGCATATCTATTAAATTATTAGTGTTTCCAAAATATAACTTGAAACTGAGTAATGTTTTAGTGGTACAGAATGAACATAATTCTTACTTCTTGCACTTGGTGATCAGAGTTGCAAGGTCTCCACCTTCACACCATTCCATAATGATATACAGTGTAGCAGTTTCTTTGTGAATAATTCGATCAAAATACTGTACAATATTTGGATGCCGCAATTCACTTAGTAAATTCACTTCTGAGACGAGAAGCTGAATGGGGAAAAAAATTAACATTAACAAAATTATCTCTGACTAATATAGTCCCTCTAAATGTTGTAAAGGGTACAAGGTTAAAAGTAGGAAATGTTTACATCTGACTGTAAAACTACATTTAACCTAATTTCAGATACATACTAGGAGCTTAAGTCATTTAGAATAGTTGAATGAAGCTTCATATAAATGGTAGAGATGACATAAAATTTCAATTGTTTTTAATACATGAATTGAAGTAATAAAAAGAAGCGTATGTTACAGAAAATGGCCAGTAATGAAATATACCTGTTTCTTTTCTTCGCTCATTCCACCGTAACCAACAGCCTTCCATACATACAAATGACCACTGGTTTTCTTTTTTACTTTGTAACAAGTACTAAACGAACCTGTTCCAATTACATTTAACGCTTCATAATCTTCAATGTGACCTGACATTTTGAGCATTCATTTATGATTTCACACTTGCCAGAAGACACACCTGTAATAATCAGCGTTACTCATGTACACATTGCCCAGTAATTAACTCTGCATGTCCGTATTTGAGTGGTCCCGAGTTCATACCTCTGCTGGACGAACGGGTGTGAAAACTGAGGCCTACCTTAGTCCTTCAAAGAAAATCCCAGGACTAACACCCAAAGTAGGACACGATCGTTTTTCCACATCCTTTCCAATTCATGTTTCACTAATCATCACTGGATGTCACATAAAAGAGCTATCTAGAGCGTCGTTTATTAACGCTTCCTAATAAATGCAACAAGAATTATAACACATCCAATTTTCGAGAAATAATAGCTTTTGAAACTATTTCATTCAAGTAAAACATACAGTGTTTACGAAACAACAGTTCGCGAATGCCGCAATGTCAGTCCCCAGTTTTCAGCAAGCAGATAACGATTAATTTGAATTGTAAATGCTTTATTTGTTTTTTTAAACAGAAGACAACATGATTGGTCAACATTAGACGTCTGCATTCAACAAATGCAGAATTTAATTAAAAGCGCTATGATGTACAAATAGTAGGTGCTCATTGCAAACGAAATAAAGCATAAAAAACGGAACATTTTTACCAAAATAAGTCAGATTCAGAGTTTTTATAAACTTCGAACTAAAGTGAGGGATACCCATAATTCCTACGTTGCTACTATATCACAGATTACTACATGTCCAAGTCATGCCTATAGTATTCATGGTGGTGTCTACGAATCCGATGTAGTGAACTGTGTTTATAGTAATACTGCCCTGTGATCTGAATGTACGATTATCAGGGATCCCGTATTATAGTTGCCGCGCGGTTTAAGAAGTGGGTCTACAGTCGTTCACTTGCTATGATTGCGCGGCCGAAAAAGGCCGGGGGTGTAGTAGTCGATATAGGTGATCTAGTTCGTAGCGAGCGCAGAACATTTGAACGTCGTCCGCTCGACGGTACTCATTTCTACATGTCACAGATCATTGCGGTGTTGAAAAAGACTGCGAACCATGGTGTTCTCTTTGTAGCCCTTAATTTCTTGTAATGTATTGTAATAATATATGACGCTCTCCAGCGCACCACTCAGACTAAATCATTGGTTACTTTCGAGGTTTACTTTTATGAGTTATTCTTACACACATTTCAATTTTTTTAGTTGTTACACTGTTTTAGCGACAGTTTGTAAACGTTCCGAAATTCGCAATCGATTTTTAATACCCATCAAATTTCAAAGAAGACGTGGTTAATTAATTACCAGTGCGGTGCACTGTCAAGGTTGTAAGCTCCCCGTGTATTGCTACGTATTAGTGTACATGCCAGTATTTGCATTTGGTACGACGACGTGTTAGAAATGATCCATGGCTGTGGTCGTCAGTGGGCGGAGTTGAGCTGTCATTTGTTTTTGATCCTGGTGTTATTTCTCCTTCGGCCGCTTGAGCTGTTTTATGGCGGTTGTATGATAGTTGTTTGGGAGCCGGTATTTTGTGGCACGGGCAGTACTTGTTACGTTTAGTTTAGTTATTTATTTGAAGGCTTTCGAAGTGTTGCATGATGTGATTCATTATGTTGTTTTAATAAAACCTTTTGTGAAATGGTGAAAAAATGTTTGCCCGCCACTGTATACGTCCATGGCTTCTTTATCAGACAAGTGGAATTATGAACACTTTTGACACAAGAATGCACTGTTGTATAATTTATTGTCATCGAAAATCAAGGTTATTTCGGAGTAAAAATACCATGAAGTTTTCACATGTGTTAATGAATTTACAAGGTTACAGAGGGCTTATGTACGATACATGTTACAGCAAAAATTTGCATACGGATTATCAGTCTAAAAAAAGTGAGGTATTGAACACAGTGAATACATACCATAGTAGTAGATACAGAACTCTACATCGGTGTTATAACACGCTGAACATGGACGATATACCTCCTGTGTCAGAGTCTCAAATTAGGAAGACAATAAAAGGTTATGGATTAAATTTTGTTGATGGCTTTACTTGTTTGGTCATCGAGTGCCCGATATGTCAGCAACATGTTAAAAGTAAAATAGGAAGAATGTATATTAATAAAGTGACAGGTAAAGTGTTTATACTGATTAAAGTGCCACAGTTCAGGGTACTGTATTTGACATATGTCTTGCCATGTGGAAGAAAATATCAAAAGCCTTTTGCACTTCAGTGGTACATATTAAGGTTTATAAAGGATTGAGTTATATATTTTCTAATAATAATTAACTTTCTGTTTGAAGGTTCTCCTTAAGCAGCTGATAGTTTTTCCAATTGTATGTATGTAATACTTTGGTTCATTGTAGTTTTCAGAGGGGCTCATAACCAGGAATTAATAGAATTTCATAAGAACTGGTCTTCGTAGGAGGTAAATCATTGTTTTCTGACATCCACATCTTGATTGTATTTGGAGTGGTTAGGAAGAGTTGTGGAAGGAATCTGTATTTCTACAAAGGGTAATAAAACTGACCAGTAAATATGAAGGAATATCTTATTAAAATGTATAGAATCAGATATCCTATTTAAAAATGAAAACTGTAAAGGTAGAAAAACAACAACATTTGGAGTTTTAGGTAACAGACATCTCTCAAGGATAATTGTACTTGTAAATAACACTGACGGGTACATCAGCTTGAATGATGTCATAGATCAAATAGTATCTTACTTGTTTGTCAGTTACTGGAGAAATAGTGTACATACAGTGGGACAATACATCAATTTTTATAGACCTTAAGAAAGCTTGTGATACAGTCAGGGGACAATTGCTGTACAATAAGTTTGTTGAATTTGACCCGTCTGTGAAAGTAGGGAGATTGATTAAAATAATACTGAATAATTGCCTTTCACAGTGGCATATTGCAATATGCTTGATTGTTGTTTTGAACACTGTCCATTGTCTTGAGCTCTTCAAAGGTAATGTGAGGGAAATATGGTCTCTTTCTTTCATTGGATGTAAAATTATAAATTGAGTGACTGAGACTAGCTCTTTCTAATGGGTCTGTGTAGGAACCTTTACCAATATACATCTGATGACAGAACCTCTGTTTCTGAAATGCTGTGTTTGTATAACCCACAGAGATAGACATTGTCTAAAAAAACTTTGTTTAAATGGATATTTTTATAACCAGACTAATCCATAAAAGAAGACTGGACCGAAGTGCACAGTTTTGCCAGATCTGAACATGAATTAAGCCTTTTAAATGAAGATAATCTGAACTATGACCCCTCAGCAAATATTTCTTAAAAACTAGTTGAAACTTCTTCACAGTTTCTCCAAAGTACAAATTTTGGGTATTGGATATTATTTTGAATTTGGTTGCAATATAAAACTCATGTAATTAAATTAAGGGAGGTCTGTACAGCAACAACAACAGTACCTTATTCCTTCCTAGACTTATTTTATTGTGGTTATTCATGAAACAGTACATCTGCAGAACACTGTCTGTTTGAAATCTGTGCACATTGCTATGAGTGTTGGCAAAAACTAAACTGCCTGGGAGAGAGGCCAATCTACTGGCAAAGCCTTGTATATGATATGTTCAAAAGAATTGCTTTTTGTTGGCCAGGCTGGATGAGAAAATTAGGGTAACTAGAGATGCTTTATGAGCTGTAGTGGTGGTTTATGGATTTATATTTTTGCAGCATTAATGTAATTATTATTTTAAAATTAATTTTTTTTTTCTTCTTCTTCTTCCCATTGGACTTGATTTCTAATAAACCTGACAAACCAGTCATTATCATGATTGCAGGTTGACAGATCCAGAGCAATGAGTAGGAAATTAGTTGTCATCCATATTTTTTTCATCACCATAGGCAGTCAGGTGACCATGTTGTTTCTTTCCGTGGATGTGGTATATGATTTCATGATTTATTCATGTAGATCAGTGGAGTGAATGCTATGCTGCAGTGGTCACACTTTCATGTTATTTTCTCAGTACCTACCTTGCTACATAAAATTTCAGTTTAGTCTCTTTGTACCTTCATAATAATATCAATCCCTTTAGAACATAATACTAGTAACCATGTTCAGTTGCACTGGCTGTCAGTGGTCCCAGAAAATATGTGGGTATGGTTAGAGGGTGGAGAGGGAAGACCTGTAACCAAGCCAGTAGGAAGAGGGAAGTGAAAGAGTGTGAAGAAAAAAGGTGGGGTCCTTAAAAGCATCCTTTGTAAGCAGAATGAATAATAGGGTGTTGAACTATCAGATGGAGCAGGGAGACAGTGGAAGTAAGGTAATAAAAATAAAAGTGATGACTTGGGAAAGGAGGAGGAGACCAAGAAAGCAGAGTGAAGAGGAGACAGGAAGCTGGTAAACAAAAAAGTGGTTACTGGATTTGTCTTATTTCTTATGTGAATAAGTGAGTGTATTAGAGGCAATTACATGTGAATGCAATCCATATAATTGAAAAATGAGGAGCCTTTACATGAAAGTTGAAACATAATATGGCTGTTTCCTAAATAAGAAGCAACAAAGAAAGCTTATTTGCCCATGTAGAACATCTTTATGTTGACTAACAAGTGAGTACAGAATTTATAAGTCTTTTACATGATTGAACTTTGGGAGTATTAGGAATTATGTCAGTAACCCTTTAGTGATGCTGGGGTGTGAATTTCAACTACTGTTCAGGACTGAGGGGTTTTAATGCATGTGCACCAAGAGTGGCATTGTTAAATGAAGGTCTATGCTGGGCTTGGAGGTAGGCATTGAAAGTTTAAACCTGCATTTTTTATTTACAATATTATGCCGTTAGTAAATACATATTAGTCCCATCGTGCAATTAGCCTTGATTCTTCTGTGTATTTTGTGTGATTCTAGGATTCTTCATGTGCCATCACTGCAGGCAGTCTGGGGCCTGGGACATTTTTGTTAGATTACTTGGTGAGAAAAAAAAAAGTAAATCTTTTCCAGCCAAGGACATTGATATGCTTTTGAAGGAAACAGCTACAGACAGGAAGGTGGATGTTCTCTGGGAACAATTAGAGAAGACCACACAGTTGGTAACTTCTCTTCCAGATGACACAGTTAGGAACATTCTGAGGAACTTTGAACTTCCAGTAAGGTTTGCAGAAATTTCTGTAAAACCTAAACAAGCTTATGTGTATTGCAGGGGGAGTGTGTGTGGATGTGCATACTCTTTAAGTCATTTTAATTCTTATAGACAGTTTCATATAAAAAATAGTGGATGGTGCAGAAACATTACATGTTACATAAATTAATGTATTGTTAGGTCTAAATAATTACTAATGCATTGTCAGTCTGTTTACATGTAAGCTGTGGGCAGTTTGTGTTTAATGAACACAGTAGAATTCTCACTTTGTCTTATCTGGAGGATAAACTATTTTGAATTCAAAATCAAAGTAGCAGATATTTTGAAGATGAACTTTGACTATAAGATGCATCAGTAAATTTGATATTCATTGATATTACTTCTCTTCTTACATCTGCACACACTTTTTGCAACATTAAATATTCCTTGTAACTGTTCATAATAATATGATTCTTGTTTATATCCATACTGATTGTGTGTTATCAATATCTGGATATTGCATAGTTTTAACATGAAGGTATGAAGAGAAAAAATCAGGCATTAACCACAGAATAAAGTAACAATAAAGGGAATCCTACTTTTGTCTTTTGTACGAAATGAACTGTGTTGTAAAGTAGCTGTATGGCTTGTGAATTAACACATAACACATTTTACTTTTCATTGTTATAGAAAGAATGCCATTGCATTTAAATAGAAACACTAGAACTCGGCATAAACAAAAGACCTCTTATTGAGAGGCACCAGACATATGGTAGCCTAAACCTTGGTGAAGTATATGTTGTTGTGGGATCATTATATAAGAAACGTATTTGTTTGTAAACTGTCATATTTTAGGATGTCCCGTTGACAAGATTAGAGCAACATGAAATTCGTGTAAATGATGCAAAGTCCATATTATATGTATCACTTCATAATAATGAAGGTCAGAAAATGGGGTTCAAGATCTTGAAGATTAATATAGATGGAGAAGAAACAGTACCTGCAACAGGATGTGGTGGAATAATGTGTTTGCATCATGGTAAGAGTGTGAAACAGGCTGCAGCTGTGATTGTCCCAGGAGTTGCTGATGCTTTAGCACTGGCTTCATGTAAAACAAGCCATCATATTGTTTGTTTGCCTCATGGTGAGTGCTGACTTTCTACACATATTTGTTTTTATTGTATAGTCCTGTCATAGAAGCCAGGTAAAGAATTTATAGTAAGCAAATCCTGGCATTTCACATGACAGTTTTGAGTAACAGAGTTATGTTCTGGAGATACTGCATGGTATGAAATTTTTGCTTGTGCAATCCAAGCCTTAGGATTACTAAACCTAATTTTTTTTTCTGAAATAAATTAAGGGTCCTGCATTCTATTGATATAGCTTGTAGTCCTAGGTACCACCAGTTGTGTTGTTAGGATTCATTGCATTGAAACAGTTCTGCATTCCAACACATAATTTTGTTCATTTTAAACCAGGACTACAGGCACTGGTCACTATAAATATGAAAGAATTCCTATGAAAATCACTAAACACATTCCACTTTGCTTCACATGTTGTATTTCTTTTTCTGTTCTGTTGCCTTGTCTGTTATGACTATTGATTGCATTCATTGTCATGTTTCTTAGGTCTGGCAAGTTTGCCACAACAAGTCTTACCATCACTTGAACAATTTACCAAGCTTATACTTTGGTTTGGTAATGATATTGGATCTTGGGATGCAGCAAGGACTTTTGCCAAGAAACTTGGAGAAAATAGGTGTCATTTTGTTAGGCCCATTGAAAAACATCCTTCACCTTTAGTGGCTTTCTTAGAGAAGCAGGATTTGAAGGCGATTATAACAAGTGCTCAGCCAATATGGCATCAAGCTATTACAAAATTTTCCAGTTTAAGGCAAGATGTTCTATCAGATCTTCAAAATAATGAAAAAGTAAGCTAAGAGAATAAGGTGCTGATTTGTTCTAACAATTAATATACTTGAACACATTTGTAAAACATTCTGGAAGGGGTGCTACATTGAAAATTTGGCATATTATGCTGAATAATTTGGTTGTTAATAGCTGCTTTCTCCTGTATAATGTAATACAGTCATATCATTTCCTACAGCCATAAGGCTAATACTTTTAGAGTTAACCTACGTCCCACTGAGTCCACAATTTGAACTGCAGGCCAATATACAGCATGTATATTCCAAGTATTTTGTATATTAGAGACTCATCTGGAACACTGTTGGATCTAATGGGCTGATGGGGAACTTATCTGGTTAGCTGTTATGTGCTACTGGTCTAGATGGGTAAGGTGATCAGAGGCAGTAAAGTAGCATGCATATGGCTTGAAGAGATGTATGATGTTTGAGAAAATTGGAACTCCTTGCAGGTTCATCCTGTGTGAGTGCTGTTATCTATCTTTTTAAATAGCCATTAATGTGTACAGACATGTCCACTTGCACATTGTCTTATTTCTGTTCCATGTGTTTGCACTTCTCTCAATGACTTGACTTCTTTATGTAAAGAAACTGGAACATGATAATACAATGTACAGTATCATAACACATTTAACCAGCAATGTATCCATGAAAGTTTTACTGTTGATATGATTTTGCTAAATTTAATTTTACAGTGAAGATTTGAATCAGTGCATGCATGTAAGCTTTAGAGATGTGGAAAGGGAATGACAAATGCTTTATTAATCTGATATGTTTGTTGGTGTGTATTAAAGCAACATTGTTGGACCCACGTGGATAAATTGTAAATTGAGATTTCTGGACTCACAGGAAACAATGTGTACTGCCATTAAGTGTTTTTACATGTGTTTAGCCTGAAGATGACCCATGTGGGTTGAAACATGTTGCTTTAATAAACATCAAATTTGATGTGTTGATGCTTTAATTTATATAGTTGTGCTACTGAAGTTTTGTGTCAATTTCTTTCATCTCACCTGTGTGTGCTGCATGCCTCACTCATCTTAAACCCCTTAATTTTATCCTGTTAATAATACTTGATGAAGAATAAAATTCTGAAACTTACGATTGTATTTACTCTCTCCTACTATTCCTTCTGTGATGTAAAGCCAAGCGATTTCCTCAGTGCCCTGTTCCACAACACCCTCAAATTCTGTCTTTCTGTTACAATGAAATATGATATTTCACACTTACGTATAGAACAAAATAAAATTATATGTAAAGTTTTGTGTGTAAATGTGTAATGATGACTTACTGTCAGATATATTGCTTTTCACACACAGCACAGTGAAATTTTGTTTAGACATTTTATGTAGTCCAGTATTTTGTGCAGTAATACATCTTTTTATTTATGTAGAATTTTATTTTCTTACAAGAATTTGAAATCTGTACAGGTACAAGGGGTGAAGTGGAAAAGATATCCAGCCCTAAACCGAATTCTTAAAGGACATCGTCGTGGTGAATTTACAGTACTTACTGGACCCACAGGATGTGGGAAAACAACATTCATGAGTGAATATTCATTAGATCTGGCTATGCAGGGTGTAAATACACTATGGGGGAGTTTTGAGATCCGGAATGCTAGATTGGCTCGTACAATGCTGCAGCAAATGGCAGGAGTACCTCTGGATGCTCATTTGGATCAATTTGACATGTGGGCAGATAAATTTGAATGTTTTCCTCTGTATTTCATGACATTCCATGGTCAGCAGTCTATTAAAGTGGTCATGGAGGCAGTAGAGCATGCAGCTTATGTACATGACATTGCTCATGTGGTAATTGATAATGTACAGTTTATGATAGGAATCTCAGAAGAGCCTAGGAATGCTGACAGATTTTGGAAGCAAGATGCTATTATAGCAAGTTTTCGTACATTTTCTACAAAGAAGAACTGTCATGTTACATTAGTGATGCATCCTAGGAAAGAGAAAGATGTAGAAGATCTGACTATTAATTCTATCTTTGGAAGTGCAAAAGCCACACAAGAGGCTGATAATATTCTCATAATTCAAGATAAGCGGTTGACATCTGTAAGAGGAAAGAAATACTTGCAGGTAAAATTAAAACCTAAATACTTTGTTCTCTGTAGCATTTGAATAGAGGGTTAATAACCACTGGTAAAAAGATAGATGCACAGCAATTTTAAAGAAGTCTGCCACTGTCTGTTTTGTGTTTGTCTTGATCCTATTATTGCGATGAGTATTCCTGTCAACATACCTTGCTGTACCTTAATCATATGTCATTATAGATGATTTCATGGCAGTTTGCTAATGTTCATCCACTTTTTAGTGATGCCAGCATGCAGAAGTGGGCCATAGGTTTCAGACCGCCCCCCAATGTCTCCATCTTCAGGGTGAAGTGACTACCCCATGGTCCTTGCCAATATTAACAGTACCTGACCACCACCTGTATGTGTGTCAAGCACTAGCTGATAGGGATGAATGAAAAAGACATTAGAAGAACCTGTCTCTTTCTGTTTGAGTGAGGGGGGTGGGGAGCATGTCAGTGGAACCTGTCCAGAGAGAGTAGGCTTTACGAACAGGATTTAGAAGAGTAGTAGGAGGAACTTGATCCTGAAAATGATGCTGGATCTAATGTAATTTGGTGATTTAAAGGTACAGGTACGGTCGTTCCTCTGCACACCATGAAGACGTGAGGAATACAGGTGTAACCTGGTACCCATTGGTTAGGAGGATGGTGGGTTCTAGACCCAATCTGGATGTTTGTAGGAGATTAAAATCTCTTGCACCTGTGGGGAATCATGGCCTGTATCACCTAGCTGAAAGCCTAGTTACTACAGTGACTATACCATTGCAGCTCCCCATATTGATATAAAAGTGCCTTGCAATTTAAGAACAATTTAAAAAATCTCAGAATTATAAGTTCAGAAAACTAAGTCTGGAAGAAGTATTTCATGTGACAGACCAATGAAATTTTATGCATTGCCCTCAGTAAAATTACACAGTATTCATGAATGCAAAATTGTATGTGTGTTTTGCATAATTTGCTACTCTCATTTTAAAAATTTGTTTTTTAAGCCTGTGTTAATGTAAGCTTTCTTTGTTCTGTGTTCCATGCAACTGATTTTCTTTGCTCTTCTGACAATATGCCTTGATTCCTCAAACTGACAGTTTTTTTTTTGCAGTTATTTATGTTTGTCAATGTTTGTTTACAGTTTGGTTAGGCATACTAAATAGAATGGAACATGTTAGAAACCTTCACATTTTTATGGGAATATGCAGTAAATGGGTTTTTCATGTACTTATATATACATACTGTACATAGGGTTTTCTTTTTGTAGTTGTTCATTGAAACATTAATACTGACAAGGTGCTTACGGACACTATAAATCGAGGGACTGTGGGAAATGACAAGTAGTGAATAATCCTCCACTATTCAGTGGACAGTTTGAATTCATTTGTGTTACATGTGCGTAAAGTAGTGGAGTACTATTCTAGCATGTCTTTTAAGCTCGTTGCTAAATTGATTGTAGTCAAAGGAAAATAAATTCCCAGTTTTTAAAGTTATAGTTAATATTTTGGAGTTTTATATGAGAAATGTTTCAAACCACGAGAAATGTGACAACTGATTAAGTAATATGGCCATATTGACATAAAGGAAGCTGAAGTGCACTCTACTGTTCCAGGTGGCTAAGAATCGGTACAGTGGAGACTTGGGTATCATGCCATTGGAGTTTGATAAGGATAGTCTTAGTTATGTACAAAGGAAGAGGAAAGTGCCTGATGAAAGCAATGTTCCAAATCCAACATGAGACTTATTAAAAGTAAATAGCCCCTTAAATCTTGAATTGATTTGTGATTCCCAAATGAAGGCCAACACAGTGCACAATATGTTGTGGACAATAATACTATTAATTAATATACCCTTATGTGTTTGAGCTAGGCTGGGCCATCATTAGAAAGGACATGTAAAATAAATATGTGAATTACTTAAATTTCATATTAAAACTATTGCCTGAAGTCAGCCAACCTCTTACAGACCATTACTGTACACTAATATATTGCCAAAATCTGTATAAATATCACATTACTCCCAGTCTGTAAAGTGTTATTCTGTGCTAAAAGTAGGAGCATTTAATAGTGTATTTTCTCCTTCCAAAATATTCTTCGAATGGACCCTGATGTATGATTAACAGGATTGGACAGGAGACCGTGACAGTTATCCAGTAATGGTTTACATGTGGCTCACAATTTGTTGGGGACAAACAACTTATCTTCTACTAGTCTAGCATTTCATGTGTTACGTTATTTGAATTTCACTTTTATGATAATGAATGTTTATACTGTTAAGCTGTAGTGGGTTAGCTGATTTAAGGCACTAGTTATTTTTAAATGTAGAACAAATTTTCTGCTTTGTATTGTACATGTTCCTGGTGACAGCCCAGCATGGCTGAAAGTTTGAATATTAAACTCATAGTAGCTTTTTGTAACATCTTGTGTACTGTTTTAGCTTTTTTTGCTGAATTAAATGGCATTGTGAATGTGTGTGTGTTGTTTCATTCCTGCACAGCAGCATTATGCATTATATTGACATTTTCATATAATGCATTGTTTTTTTATGTCTGTTAGCAAATTTTATTATGATACATGATTATGCCTTATTTTTTAAATTTTTATGTGAATTAATAAATGATTTGTTTCATACAACGTTTATATCGCTTTCATTCCTTTTTTTCCAAGATGCTGGTACACTGAGAAGCTCATTTAACATATGCAGGTAGAGCCGTTAGCTGCATGGGACCAGCTTTGTAGCATCAACACATTTTGTGGGCCTTGCATGTTAATGGTGGTGTTTTTGGGCTTAATTGAGAAAATGCACAGTGACAAAAAGACTTAGGATCACAGTATTTGATGCTTTTATTTATCACAACAATAAGCATTTGATATGTCTGCCTTGCAGTGATGATGATAGCAAAGAAAAGTAAGCGCTGGCTGGAAGAGAAAGACATTATAAAGCAGAGTGAATTCGCGATGCCTTTAGAGTAAACACCAATGACGCGCTGGGGTTGATGGCCTTTAGGTTGTGAACCACTGCGCTAGCCCGAGGAACTAAAGCAACGAACTGGTGTTTGAAGGCGACACATTCGCAGCCACGCCCTGTTCGCATAAAAAACTCAATATTCAGTAGGGTTAAAATACAAACGATTCAGTGCATGCCAATTTAACAATAAATACAATCGCTTTCTATAATTATTTTAAATTAAAAGTGTTTTATATATACTCTATACGACCGTGCTGTATTGGGAACGCCACGCGTTTAGGTAGCGCAATCCTGCACGAGAGGTCGGAAGTGAGTCCATAGACTACGAAGCACGTGTTGATGCATGTTGCTAGCTAACGTGACATAATGTCAACAGAATGGCAACGGTGAAACGTGTGAAGGGATCAATTATTTATATTTTGATGAAATGGTTATTTATTATGGTGTTTTTTATGTCGGTTTTGAAGACAACAGATGGCGAACATAGCCTAGTAGTTAACAAGGATCCTACAATTGTAATTGCACTTCTAGTACGAAATAAAGCACACACACTTCCATATTTTTTGACGTTACTTGAGAGGTTAGACTATCCGAAAGACAGAATTTCATTATGGTAAGTCTTTATTTGTGCGAGTAGGTGGTTGCTGCAGTTAATAGAAGGTTATAAACAGATACAGAAATGTATGTCGCCAAATAGGTCGCTGGAGGTGTACGTACGGAAGTTAGGAGTGTAGTATGTTACTGAATGTGAGGTAATGATAAAAGGTGCAATCAGCACATTGCATTCTGACATTATTTTTCAGACTGTATACAAAATTGTCACAATTTATAGCAGAAGAATAATGAAATGGCGCATCGCGTGTTATTATGAATACAAATTTAATACCTAATTCTCAGAAATGCAGGAAGCAAACTAGGCATAATATAATTATTTGTGAATTCACAAATCTCACAAATAATTCATTCATTTATTCATGTTCAAGCGATCTACAATAGGCACCAATAGGCCATGAGATATAGAACAGGTCAATTTTTAATATATAATTATAAAATACAGTACAATGTCTGTCAATTGATTAAT
>Ga0123354_10000861_pt1 | contig 33730 bp, 28 predicted proteins | sample TergutLab28metaG_2_FD_97872 | JGI IMG/M metagenome (GOLD analysis project Ga0123354, IMG submission 97872) | Labiotermes labralis P4 segment gut microbial communities from Petit-Saut dam, French Guiana - Lab288 P4 | ecosystem: Host-associated > Arthropoda: Insects > Digestive system > Gut ... | reverse complement strand
TAGAACGGAGGGGTAAAAGTACAGGGGTGCCCCCGGGAACCTTGCCTTTTTTGAAGGGGTAGGTACCAGTAGGGAGGGCGGGGGGGGGGGGACAAGGTGGTCGGCCTTCTTTTCATTTGGGGTGGCCACTTCAGTTGCAACAGAGACTTGGCCTGTTGAACACCACGTGTTTGTGTACGTCGCGTTTGTTAAAAGTGGCGAGTCTGTCTCGGTCACCCAGCGGCTCTTCCGGCAGCATTTCAACATTGGTCACCATGGAGTGGTTCCTAGTCGTAATACGATCCTTCTGTGGGTGAATAACTTCAGAGCAACAGGTAGTGTGATGAAGAAAAAGCCACCAGGACCTGAAAAGAAGGTAAGAACACCTGAAAGAGTGAGGCAGGCGTTACTGCAGAGCCCTGCACAATCTGCAAGGAGGGATGCTGCTGAATTAAACATTAGCCGAGAATCAGTCAGACGAATTTTGTAAAGGGATTTGCATTTTCACCCATACAAAATTAAGGTGGTTCAGGAACTGAAAGCAAGGGACTACATGCAGTGTGAAGATTTTGCTGTGAGAATGCAGGTGGTGTTTGAGGAGGAAGAAAACTCAATAATTCTAATGTCTGACGAAGCTCATTTCCACCTTAACGGTACAGTGAACAAACAGAACTGCTGCTATTGGTCAAAAGATAATCTACATAACATCCATCAAAGACCACTACACAGTGATCATGTAACAGTATGGTGTGCTGTTGCCCCTTTTGGCATCATCGGACCTTACTTCTTTGAAGAAAACGGAGTCACGGTAACCGTCAACTCTGCTCGCTACATCGAAATGATTACAAACTTTTTGCGGCCAGAACTGCACCGAAGAAGAATAAACTGTGCCAATGTGTGGTTTCAACAAGATGGTGCCACAGCGCACACTGCAAACGAGTCACTGACCATTGTTTTAAACACGTTTCCCCGGGCACCTCATTTCCCCTTTTCAGAGACGTGACGTGGCCCTCTCGCTCTCCTGATCTATCAACATGTGATTTTTTTCTTTGGGGGTATTTGAAATTGCGTGTTTACGCTCACAAACCCCGTACGTTGAATGATTTGAAGGAAGCCATCCGTCAGGAAATTCGTCCGATCGATCGTCAGTTGTTGGCCCATGTCATGGATGATTTTTAAAAAAGGCTTGAAAACAGCATCTGAGAAGACGGTTGTCATCTTACCGATATCATTTTTAAAAACTGAACCATCTAGTATGGCATGTTTTAAGCTTTAATTTTGTATAAATAAATGTGAATTTAATTGAAAAACAGCTGAGTACTGTTTATTTTAAAGATGTCAGGTTCCCATGGGTCACCCTGTACTTGGGGTGTTTGTAGGGGCGTGCATGGTCTAGCTGGAGATTGTAAATAAATTCAGAAAGTTGAGTCCTTTCTTTTTGTACGTATTTGTTTATGGTCATATTATTCTGCTGGAAAAACTTGAATAAAAAATTTTTCTGAAAATCTTTTTGCAGCGATTGTTATAGTGCAAACACAATGTGTAGGTGATTAATAAATATATATTTAAGCATATTTTACCAATGTGCCTTTGTTGGTTCACTACCTAAGTCTAAATAGTCCCTCAATGTATGGATATGGAATGTATTAAGCTCAATTTTACAATTAAACGAATACATATAGCTGTGTTAATTTTTTTTTTTTTTTTATTTCAGACTTTCGCTGTGTTCTGAATGTATTATGCTGTCTTCTGGGTAATTCCCTGGCTTCTGAATTTTATATGCCAACATTTCGGAACACTCTGTCAGTTCCATCTTCATAGGCGGGCAGGTATGAAGAAATACCTACCCACATATGAAGGTGGAACAGACAGAGTGTTCCGAAATGTTGGCACATAAAATTCAGACGCCAGGGAATTACCCAGCAGACAGCATAAAACATGTGTTAAATTTGTTTGTATAGTAACAAAAATAATTAAATATTATTAAAAGAGGGTCTATACAATATGCTTCTATATTGTGGTGTGGTAGGAGAATATGCAGCATAACCACTAAATGATGCAAACATTCAAAACAGGCAGCCATAGAAATTCATAAGGCAAAAAAAAAAGAAATTTAATGTTTTTATTAAGACATGCGGCATAAGCTCTGTCTTATTTTCCACAAAATGCTGTTTATGTCTCATTTATCTTTTTCTGTTCAAATAATATGTTTTTTCGTAGACCGTAATGTAAAAATTTAAATACCAATCCGGTCACTTAAAGGGTTAAGGTTCACGGAATGGTTTTTTACGCATGGCATTCATCTTGTTGGCGCTTATAGCTGTTGTTGCATGTCTATTATAATGTCTTTTTTTTTTGGATTGGGTTTGACACAGCAACATGTATTTGTTTAATTGTAAAGCTTAGATCCCATTTTTTAAAGTTCTTTAATCAATTATGTATGGTACTTTTAAGGATTTTATATTATTGGCTTCTACATGACCAAAGTATATCAAAACATGTTGCCATAATAAAGTTTATAACATACACACTGGATGTGTGTGATGGCATTTCATTCCTTTATTAAATCAGGTTTATTTAGTAACATGGCACCTGTCTCTTCATAGAACAGCATTGGCCCAGGTGATTACGTTCAAGCTCAGAAGGGAACGTGGATGAAACACCATTGTTCTCTGATAGGCCTTCCAATTTCTGTTAGGTTCTGTTCCTGATTATGCATTGAAATCTGCTAACAACATTGTGTGGTACTGACTGAATACCTGCGCCAGTTCCTCGTAGGAATTGTCTGTTGAGTCATCACTTCTACACAGATCTAAGGGTAGTAACCACAGCAGTTATTTATATATTGTAAGGTTTATTGCAACATGTTTCAGTTAATGTACAAAGAAACATCATCAGCCTGACAAAGTAACAAAGAAAAGTTGTTATGTAAGACACCTTACATTATTTTACATTTCCGTGTGTATCCCCGAGCTGATAGCCAAGCCAAGCCATGTAGAGGCAAGTGTGCTGTTTCAAGTACTAGAAAACCTAAGGACAACATGTATTAACTGGTGTGAATTTTGCCTGTTTAATTAATGTCTTTGTGTCACTCATGCTTATTAGCTGTGGAGTGCATGTGTTACCATTACAGGAACTACAAATTCCTTCTCATTTTAATATGTGTTTGGTAATCAATAAATGTATTACAGTTCTGATTCTTTAAAACCTATCTTGCCGTTACCTTCGTAACCATTCAGCATCTGATATAGGTATTTTTGGTTGTGTCAGTTTAATTTCACATAAGGAATGTTTTGCTGAAGAATGGCGGTCCTATTGAAACACCAAGGCGTAAATTAAACCCGGATTATGAGTAACCAGACTGAGGTCCTTTTTTTGATAACATTGCACTTTAAAGTACTAAACTGTAGTGCTCATTAAGCGTGGATCATAGCAGTTTCTGTTTTGATCTTAAGTTCTTATTACACCCCTAAACTGCCACGTACAAAAGTAAAGTGCCCTAATGTGGCTTTAGTTGCTTTGTTTTATTTATTTATTTTTTTTTTTCAGACATGAAGTTGATGCATGGAGATGAACTGCGTCTTCGCTACCTGGGGGAGCTACACAAGCCATGGTCAGGAGTGGGTCATGTGATCAAGATCCCTGATAATTTTGGTGAAGAAGTGGGCATTGAATTAAAGAACAATAGCGGTGCTCCGACCGATTGTATCTCTCACTTTGTTGTGGATTTCATTTGGAAATCTACTTCATTTGACAGGTTAGTGTATTTGTGATAGTATATTTTCATTCCTTCACTTACTTAGGTGTATTAATTATGTTTATTCCCTTGAAATCTGTCTTTCCTAATTCATCATAATAACTCCAGCAGTGTTGTAACTCAGTGAGGCATTAATGGTACTCTTTGGAACATACTGTATTTTTGTATGTTGCTGAAATATCTGTCCCTTTTGTATCCTTTGTAGCTGCTGGAATGGAAAAGTCTGTTTTAGCCAATTGTATCCAGATCGGACAAAAAAAATGTAAGAAACAGGCAAAATTTCATGTTCCCCCTTCAGTAAATTATGCCTTTCACAGCACTGATTTTCATGAAACTTACTTTTTTTTTAATATGACTGCTGCTACGCAATTATTACACCAACCACTGCACATATATAAAATTTACACATTAAAAACGCTCCAACATGTTTCGGTCCTGGGAGCTATATATTCCTTGCTAAAGTCACACTAGAAATAGTCACAGATTAATTTCGTTGTACAAGTTGGGTGTTGTGGCAGCATTCCGTGTTGTGTAATGTTATGTTGCGAAGAGTGCCCTGCTACGGATGTGCATTCTGTGCATCGTTGCGTTCATTCATCGAAGCACAGAATGCACATCCATAGCAGGGCACTCTTCGCAACATAACATTACACAACACGGCATGCTGCCACAACACCCAACTTGTACAACGAAATTAACCTGTGACTATTTCTAGTGTGACTTTAGCAAGGAATATATAGCTCCCTGATTATGGTCTTAGGACCGAAACATGTCGCAGCATTTTTAATGTTTTAATGTGTAAATTTTGTATATGTGCAGTGGTTGGTGTAATAATTGAGTAACTTGACAACATGCACGGTGTAACAATAAAAATATGACTGCTGCTGTTACAATTTGCATGAAACTCGCACTTACTTCATGGTTTGTTTGTGAAGAACTCTACTTTGAATTTCATGAAATTCTGACATTTGGTTTAGTTGCTCATCCTAGCCACATACTCTGTCACGGTATGAGGTGTCGCATAAAATTTGACATTTCTGAAGTGACTGAAAATTCATGTGATAATCATGTGCAGAATTTGAAGCCTTCCACATTACTCCAGCAGACTTACTGCCTGGTCTTTATTACAGGATGCAGTTAGCATTGAGGAAATTTGCAGTTGATGATTCCTCAGTATCCGGGTACATCTATCATAGGCTTCTTGGTCATGAGGTGGAGGAAGTTCTGTTTCGCTGTCATCTGCCAAAACACTTCTCTGCACCCAATCTTCCTGATCTGAATCGCTCACAGGTATTAAAAATTACATGATATGGAGCAGAACTTGTGAACTGCTATCATTCTGTATTGGTAGGATACAGGGGAGTAGAGGTATTTCTCCTTTCCTTCATATCCTCAGCACTAGATGCAAGTGAGTGGTAACTGAATGCCCCAACTGCCATATTCTCAGAGAAATTGCCACTGGTACCCCTTGAATATGAGGCTGGATATGTATTGGTGCTGCTGTGGATATGATGGAGAAGAGAAACATGTCTTGCCTCTCCAAGGTTTCCAAAGCTGCATCTCCTAGCCCATAACTAGTCATTGTAGTGGAAGCACTATCCTGGCTCCATTTGAAGTTGGGTTGTGGTGGTTTTTAACCTTTAAAAGGCGAATGTCATATATATGTGATGGCACACCTACCCCTCTCATTGCCAAATGACAGATCTGTGTGACTCGCTGCAGCTGTAACTTCACTTGGGCCTGATGGATTTATGGGGAGTAATAAAACTATAGCAACAGACCAGGGCCCTTGTCAATGAATTAAGCTTTCATTTCCCACAAAAGAAAATTTAAGCTTCCTACGGTTTGGCAAGTACTTACATCCAGACTTGAAATACCTTTTTTCTTTCACGCAAGGAGAAAGGTCCAGTCTTTCAAAAGTGTTTACTTCAGAAACTTGACCTCCAGTCCTTTCCAAGTTTACATTGTGACCGGACGTTCATAAATATATTTGTGGAGTGTTTTGAAAATATCAGTGGCAGATTTTTAATTTACCGTGTGCTTATACTTTGTTCTATAATTGAAACTGAAAAGTTTGACAGTTTCATAAATTGCACTATCTACATATAGTCGCATAGCAGCAAAACTGTTTGTTTCATGTGTACAGTCAATATAAGAATAATATTATCATAATTATCACATAAACCAGTTTTTTCAGTCGCGGATTTTGTGTCCGAAGTATAATATAGTATTATCTGAACTGTGAACTGAAGTGCCAAAATATAGTATTTGAAGACACTAGTGCGATTTAGTTGGGACGTAGAAATGGAACCTTGAAAGCAAGCAAGATATTCCAAATCGATGGAATTACAGGAAATTGTGGAAATTTTGATGGAAGATGAGTCAGACGAAGAATTGGAAGAACTGAACGAATTGATTGAAGGCAGTGAGAATGCTTCTTCTTGTATTTCATCTTCTCGTCCTCCTCCTCCTTCTTCCTCAGATAAAGAGGAAATAGAAATTGAATTTTGTCATAGAAGCGTAACAGATACTGCCAATATCCATGATTTCACTGGACTCCCAAATCTTATCAAGCAATCAGCTGCTCCTAATATTATCTCACCTGAATCCTCTCCATTTACAATATTTTTTCTTTTCTTCCGGCAGATTTTTGTAATATTATTGAGAGAAACAAACCGATATTTTCACCAATATGTTGCCTCCCTAGATGAAGCTGGAAAGACAGCACAGCAGCCTGATGTCACAATGGAGGAACTGTACTGATTTTTTTCCATAATAATTCATATGGGTCATGATCAGCATGATTGTCTCAAAGATTACTGGAGCAGAGAAGAACAATATTTCACTCCGTTTTACTTGAAGACGATGGTTCATAACAGGTTTTTCCATATCCTAAGATTTCTTCACTTTAAAAATAATGATAACCCTCCTAACCGTGATGACCCACATTATGACAGGCTCTGGAAAATAAGAAATATTTTTGACACCCTGAACAACAAATTTTACAAACTGTATAATCCAACAGAACATCTGGCAGTTGATGAAGTTATTGTTCTCTTCAAAGGAAGGTTAATATTTCGGCATTACATCCTAAGAAACACATGCGATTTGGCATCAAAATTTATAAATTGTGCGACGCTTTTGGCTACACATATGACATGTCCGTCTATCCAGGGAAGCAACAGCTCTTAGCAACACAGGAAATGTCAGCAACACACGGCATTGTTTTAGAGTTGGTAAGAAGAGTGGAAGGACTAGGCCACAAATTATATATGGGTAGTTGTTTCTCGTCGCCTGCTCTATTCGACGATCTGTCCGGAAGGAAAATAAATTGCTGCAGAACTGTTCGCAATGACAGGCGAGGAATGCCCAAAGACATTTCATCCCGGACACTAAAAGCAAAGAAGAGAGACATTATCACGCAGGTCAGAGGAAATCAAAGTATTGTACGCTGGAAGGATAAACATGATGTATATGTTCTCACAAATATGCATACTCCTCCAGTGGAAGGCAATTTCTGCGACAGATCTGGCCGTGCAGTCAAACCACATGTAATAGAGGACTATAACACTCGCATGGGATATGTGGACAAATCGGATAGGATGGTGAATAGTTACGGAATTGCCAGGAGAACATGGAAGTGGACTAAAAAACTGTTTTTCCACCTAACAGATATGACCATCCTCAGTGCCTTCCTGCTCCATAAAACATGTGGTGGTAAAGTGACACACAAAAGGTTCAGGGAGGTTCTTGTTCATAATTTGATTACGGAATCCCATGAGCAAAATGTGACTGCAAGTGGCGTACCTTGAGGGAGACCGAGTCCATCTATATCCCACATAAGTCGCCTGGAAGTGAAACATTCCCAGCATTGGCCCTCAAAAGGGAAACAACGTCGTCAGTGTGTGTGTGTGTGTGTGCAATGAAGAACAAAAGAGGGAGCACACTGTATTTTTGCGGGAAATATGATGTTGGTTTGTGCATCGTGGACTGTTTTGAAAGATGGCATACGCGTGTGAATGTGTGAATGAATAGTGTGAGCTACCAAGCTCAACACAAGGATAATAGTGTGTAAGATGTGCAGCCTGCCAAAAAACCTGTGAATAAGTGAATTTGTAAAGAGTGTATAAGGATAACATCACTCATCTGCCAAACAACAATGCCTGTAAGTACTTTATTTAAAATAATATGTATGAAAATTAAATTAATTTAGTCGAATGTATTCACATAGCAGCTTTTGTACTATAAGAATTTTTCAGTGTACAGGCTCATGTCTTAACCATAATCTTGTTTTTGATTCGTATTTTTATCACATCTAGAACAAGAAGTACAATTTTTTTTTCGAAAATACCATAAAATAAGGGTTTAAAGGGCATTTAAATTCTGGCGGCAGAGGGGTGCACAGAATTTCGAAGTCCAGACATTAAAGTTTACAGTGTATATGGTTTTCAGTCAAAACACAATATTACAGATGCTCTTGAAGAATAACATTTAGTGATTCAGTAATGTGTATTGAAGCTGTTATTTAATATAAATGTTCTCATTCTTTTTGTATATCTATCTGATGGATCCATTACGATATTTGTCAATTTGTTAACTAACTTTGTTATAACTGTATTTTGAATTGTATGTGACTTCACCTCTTATGTTATTTTATTTTGTATTTATATACAATTAGTGTGTTATTTACTCCATTAGTTTCCTTATTTTTCTTGACATTCTTGTGTGTATTTTCCCTGCTTTTCATTTTGTTTTAATTGAGTTCATACAGGCTGTTATGACTCATTTGTTTTGCTTGTGAATCAAAAACTGAGAAACTGTATAAAGACCTCTGACTGATATTGCTAGGATGTAAAACATTTTTTCAAAATTGGATATAAATATTACAATTCCATGTAATTTACATACCTAAGATTCATATAATGTTTCGTGGTTTTTCAGGTATATGCAGTGAAACATGCAGTTCAGCGTCCATTGTCGTTAATCCAAGGCCCACCAGGAACAGGGAAGACAGTCACTTCAGCCACCATTGTGTACCATTTGGTGAAGCAGAGTGGTGGTTCTGTCCTTGTCTGTGCACCGTCCAATATAGCTGTTGACCAGTTGACTGAGAAGATTCACCGCACAGGACTCAAAGTGGTGCGTCTTTGTGCCAAATCTCGTGAGGCCATTGAATCTCCTGTTTCATTCCTTGCGCTGCACAATCAGATACGCAACATGGACTGGTGAGTCATCAGTTTATTCCTCCCCCCCCCCTGAATATAGAAGCATATAGAATAGTCTGTTGTCTGCTTTAATTAAATGCTCTTGATTTTTTACATTTTTCTATCGGTCATTAACCCTTTGGCACCTATGTCTATGATAAATATACAAAGCCCATCATATGAAAATTTTCATGTCTTTTTTCTTCTTACAGTAATACTGAGCTCCAGAAGTTACAGCAACTTAAAGACGAAACTGGAGAACTTTCATCTGTGGATGAAAAGCGGTATCGAATGCTGAAGAAAGCTGCAGAAAAGGAGCTCCTTGAGGCAGCTGATGTGATATGCTGTACCTGTGTGGGAGCAGGTGATCCCCGTCTCCAGCGTTTGAAGTTCCACTCAATACTTATTGATGAGAGTATGCAGTCCACTGAACCAGAGTGTATGGTTCCAGTTGTCTTAGGAGCCAAGCAGGTGAGTTCTGTGTAGTAAATTCGGTCTGTAACATATTCTTGCTGTATCACGTGTCACAGCATGTGTCAAGAATTGAGACAGGAACTTACATTAAGTTACATACATAAATATAATTTGTGATTTGGAAATTATAAACAAACAATAGGTATAGGTTTGTGTGTGTGCAGGTGTGTATTTATGTGTGGGATCAATTGTAACAGATCTAATATGTTGTATTCTGCAGTATTTGTTTCTAAAAGAAATATTGTAATTACTCAGCTGATCCTGGTTGGAGACCATTGCCAACTGGGCCCAGTGGTGATGTGCAAAAAGGCAGCTCGTGCTGGCTTGTCACAGTCACTATTTGAGAGATTGGTTGTCCTGGGAATTCGTCCATTCCGGCTGGAAGTGCAGTATCGAATGCATCCAGAATTGTCTCGTTTCCCCTCAAACTTCTTCTATGAGGGCTCCCTCCAGAATGGAGTGTGTGCAGGTTGGTACTCTAAGATTGTTTATGAGTAAGTTATTGTAACTGGTGGACAGTAGTGCTGTCAGGAAGTTGTATGATTCATACTAAATAGCGTGAATAAGTAAAATAAACCAAGATTTGGTGTTCTCGCAGCAATGAGTGTTTGTGACCTTTCTGAATTTGATAAGCCTACATTTGCAAACATGGCTTGGCCATTAATTTCTGCTTATCATAAATCAAACCAGTTCTTATAGTAGGACTGCATTTTCATGTCTCCACTTACTAAATATGTGGATGGAAAAACCTAAGAACCACCACCCTGTCCTCATAGTATATGTGCTTCAGAGAAATTGTGTTTGCAAGACAGGAAACAACAAAGAAGACATTCAAAATGCTTTCTATACTCTAAAGAAACACATTTTATGGTGTGGCTGACTGAGGCTGTTCCATTCCCATCTAGCAAATTTCTGTGTGTGCCTTAACCTGCTGTCACCTACAAGTGACTTACCTTTCAGTTTTTAATTACCACTAGCACTCTGTAATGTGATACATCTGAGAGCCAGAGTACCTAGTTAATAGCTGGGCTACTGGGACTTTATTCCTGGCTGACACTGAGACCTTTATTATGTTTTGCAACCTTTGTGCAAACAGCACTTGGGCTAGTGTAGCTTCATATCCAGTGGGTACCAGGTGCTCTTTTCGAGGTGGTAATATGGCCAGAGCTTTGAGTGGTCGGTCACCTCTATCTGGCTCCAAAGTCTGGTGTGACTGGTGTTAAAAGTCACAAAATTTGATCCTTCTGGACGAATAAGATGTGTAGTGCCAGTAATGAGTGAAATACGTAAATTGTGACTTGCAGAGGAACGCAAACTGGCAAAGATCGAGTTCCCATGGCCACAGCAGGAGAAACCAATGTTCTTCTATGTGACACAAGGTCAAGAAGAAATTGCAGGGTCCGGGACTTCCTATCTAAACCGAACAGAAGCCTCTAATGTAGAGAAATTGACAACGCGTTTCTTACGTTGTGGTGTTAAACCAGAACAGATTGGTGTTATTACACCTTATGAAGGCCAACGAGCATACTTGGTGAGTGGAATGTTAATGACATATGATGTAATTCTCTTGAGACACTTTGCACATAACAGTCATATTGGCATTTTCTGCTTTATAATGATCGAGGCAATATTTTCTATGTTGTGGTATTACATGACTTATTTGTGTAACATGTGGATGTGTGCAAGATAGATAAATGGAACTGTAGCCACTTGCTGCTAAGGCAGGTGAAATACTACGTTGACTGAGACTAGTGACATGATTGCAAAAGAATCTTCAAGGCAAAGTGACTATCCATTATTCCCTGCAAATACTTATAGTACATGTTCACTTTCTGTAATTTTAACCAACAAATGCACACAGTTGTCATTAGATTCATAATAATATTTTTAAAAGCATTAAACTCTTACATGTTTCGGACCTTACTGGTCTGTCGTCAGGGATAATTAATTGTTGTATAAACAATTGACAGTATTTTAATCTCTTGCATATGTAGAAGAACTGTTGGAAATTCTTCTTTGTAGAATGAATATGTTTAGCACACAGAATTGTTGCACTGTATCTGAACAAACACTCTCTGAACTTTTTTCCGGGGGCAGGAGGATTCTTGAAGTGTATAGTGAGCAAACATTTTTCTTGTGTTGTTCTGTACATAATTTATAAGCTCAGTGATATTCCATAAGGGTAGGGATCATACATTGTCTCTCTGCTGGAAGCAATAACAACAAAACCATAATATTTGGCCACTGACATTACATACCACAGATCAGGGACTGCATATCAGATATACACACAAGCCTCCACAGGCAGTGTATTCAATGCATGTTCATCAACTATGAACAAGAATTGTTTACAGCATACTCAGTTTGTTTCTTATAACATAGTTCAGAATTTTTAGCACTCCTTTTTATAAATAATGCACATTTATTATGTTATAATAAATCTTAAACATTCCATGCATGATCCAGTTTGGTTTTGGATTGAATTGTTTACTGGTGGGCAGTATTCTGTTCCACATACAGTATCTGTAGAAAGCTGGTTTCAGTTTGGTTTGTTGTAAATGTGATCTTTGAAGGTAGCATTGGGTTCATAGATTATTTAAAAAGGTACGTCAACTGGGAGTTTGTTTGCCACTAGAGAAGCTGAGAGAAATAACGAAACACGACAGTACACTTAATTTTCATTGGATACCCAAAGCCTGTAATTTATATGGTGTTTCTTGTCATTGTTTCCAAACAGGTTCAGTACATGCAGTACCAAGGGTCCCTTCATGCAAAGTTGTATCAGGAGATTGAAGTTGCAAGTGTTGATGCATTCCAAGGCAGAGAGAAGGATTTAATTATTATGTCATGTGTCCGTTCCAATGAACATCAAGGAATTGGATTTCTCAATGATCCACGGCGTCTCAATGTGGCCCTGACCCGTTCCAAATATGGCATTATTATTGTTGGAAATCCTAAAGTGCTGTCCAAGGTACAGTGAGTGTGATGTGACCTGCTGAGTTTAACATAATGCCCGTTTACTTCTTGTGTTATGCCTTATGAGGCATCATGTGTTCTTCATTATCTATGCTATCAGATGAGCAAGGAAAGTGATTCGTGTTATAAAAACATGGAGTCATAGCCCGTATTTATTACTTGTGTACAAATTGACGTTAGACAAGGCCTGTTAATATTTTTGAGAATCTGCTCATCTTGCATATGTAGAAAGCTGATTGATAAATTACTTTTTTCTTTTTCGGTTTATTGGGACAAATGTTTTTGTGGTTATCACTTCTAACATGTCAGCTGTCTGTGGGGTTATCGCCTGTTAAGCAATAAGCAAATTACAGAAATTTGTAAGTGACTTTGCATACACTTTATTTTTCTGCAGCACAGGGTGGAAAGAGAAAACCTTCCCATCATGAGTGTGTTAATTGTGTCAGGCTTGACACACATTGAAATGATTTTACCAGAACTTTGTGTCATAATACTGCGTTTGGCAGTTAACCTTTTGGCGCCGGAATTATTTTTTTAATTTTAGCACATCCTGTATATAAAATGTGAATAATACAGGAACCAGATACGTTAGAATTATGAAACAAACTGCATTTTGAAGAGAAAAAAATGGAGAGTATACACCATGTTTAAAATATTCAGTATTTGTTGAATAAATATATAAAATGCAACTTTAGAGGTTAGCGGTGCGGTACGACCACTATAGTTGACATTAGGCGTCTAAAGGTTAACAGATTCTAAAAACATACAAATTGCATTCTTCCCACTGATATGAAATGTAGCATGGATTATTTTTCGACATATTTTTAAGAGTTCTAAGTGTACTAGGAATGCAGAGAAAAATTATAAACTTGAAAAGTGTGTGTAAATATTTTTTGTGTTAAGATTGCTACAACTGAATGTTCTTATTTTGTAGCAACCATTGTGGAATCACTTGTTGAACTTTTACAAGGAACAGAAAGTTCTTGTAGAAGGACCGCTGAACAACCTGAAAGAGTCTTTGATCCAGTTCTCAAAGCCCAAGAAGCTTGTAAACACAGCCAATCCTGGAACGCACTTCATGTCAACATCGGTGTACGATGCACGTGAAGCACTCGTCCCTGGCAGTGTATACGACAGAACAGGCCATATGAATGGCACAACTGTTCCATCACACTTCTTCCCTAGACCAAGTAAGTATTGATCTGTTGACTCCCCCCCCCCCGCCTTATGCAAAACTTGGTGACTTTTTCCATGACTTTCATTGCAGAAGGACATTTCCCAAGCATGTTAAGGCCATCCACATTACTCAGCTATTCGTAGCTAAGTGCCAGTAGTTTGGCTGAGATTGCAGCAGTGACAGCAACGTAGTCATATTGGCTAGTGAGCATACACAGGTTGAGACTAGGTTTCAGATGTTTGGTGACAGTTTGCTAAACTGCATATCCAGTTTATATTTTGTTACTTCCGTATGTATGCGTGTCAGAGACAGTAAATTGTAGACATACAAGAATTTGTAATTTTCCAATTAATATGCTGAAATGAGGAAGAAATGTGCCAATACTGAGGGCACCTTTTCCACTCTTTCCTTCTTGCACCCCACCCTTCCCATGAATGAAGACGTCAGGAAATTCATAATAAATATAAAACATCCCTGTTTATAAGGTGACTTCTCCCCTTCATATTCTTCAGTTTTCAGGGAAGTACTTGTACAGAACATATGTAATTATGTGCATGATTACATAACAGCCCCTCATTATTCATGCAGCGAATTAGGTTAAAAAACTCCTGTCTTATATGTGGTATGCTTCTTTTGTAAATGGTTCCTGGTTGTGATGCAAGTGTCATATAGTTGCTGCTGTCACTGTGTTTATTGCCGCAGATGGTGGAGGTGTTGCAGTGGACATGTATGCCCGGACTCATGATCCTATTAGTTACATCTCACCAGAGAGAGCTCAGGCTGCACTTTCAAACCTTCCTGTGCCTGTCGGAATGTTCATGAATATGGCTCATGTCCCACCTCGCTTCTACAATCAACATCAACAAGCAATGCAAGGTAAATTTTTATGAGATATTTAATATGAGTAAGTAAGGTAAGATGCTCATTAATGGTGCTGAAAAATAAATGCAGCCAAGATGTGTTTTGAAATTCAAGTCATAATTGCTGCACTGTAAGTTACAGTATCTTGGGGTGTTGAATAACAGAATGTTTGACTGGGACACTGTTGTCATTAAATGTGGAAATGTGTATTTCCTAATGTTCATATTATAATATTCTGACTGCTTCTGCTTTCTGAATTATTATAAAGGAATGCAGTTCTGAAGTGAGAGCATGTGTGGTACAGATTGCAGTCAGATAAGCAAAGGGTTCCTTACCACATGTGTTCGTGCATACGCGTTAATGACCACCGCATCCTAAAATCTTGACGCTGTCTGCTCACAGCCCAACTTTTATTCACTGATTATTGATGTGTAGATGGGATCCATACCCTTCATATAACAAGTTTGACACAACAATATACTTGAAGGGAATTTGTAGCTTCCTTATTTTTTTATGTCCCCAGCACCTTCCCATTCCAATATGTGAGACGGTGACTAAAGAATTTTATGCTAGAGCTCCCTAACCATCATTTATAACTGCTGCTATTGTGACATTGCTGGGTATTCTCTTTGATGGCAGTGTGAAAAGGGCATTAAATTCTAATGTTCTTTGATTTAGCACGTCAGAATCAGCGAAACCGTGCTGCTACTCGCAGTAAGGTTAAGAACAGCCGCAATAATGCAGTCAAGAATAACTTAACGCCTGGACAAGGCAGTCAAGATGCCACTCAGCCATATAGTCCTCTGACACAGGGGATGTCCCAGGTGAGATTAATATTCATCAGTGGTTAGATTTCAGACACGTCTCAAATGTGCCAGTTAAAAGAATTAGCATCAGTGACAGAACATAGGGTCTGAGATTTCAAGGCAAGTCAGTGATGCATGGTGAGGTAATTTTCAAGAAATGATTCGTGTGTTGGAAAGAATAAGTCTGTGTCAGAGGCAGGACATAAGGTCCTAGCAGTTATGAGGTTGCAGAAGACATAAATTAAGAAAACTGCATTCATATTTCAAAACACTTCTATATTATCTTAATGTGTACTTTTCACTACTTCATTAAATTTACACAGACTTCTTTTTGTTCTAAAATATGAGGTATACAGCTTTGCAAGAGTATGTGGAGAGCGAGAAAATATTGTTAACTTTTATACCTATCTTGAGTGTTTTGACAGATTTTGATAAAGTGTGTTTTACAAGTATTTTGTGTATCGTTAGTACATACAGTATACAAGTACTGTGTGTAACATTCATTCACTATAATTAGGCTTGAAGGGGCTATTTTACTTTGATTTATAAATGAATTTTTGTATTTATTTGATGTTCAGGTGGCCATGCATCGTGATAAATTCTTATAATAAAACCAACTAGTTGCACTAATTTCTCAAATTTATTTTTAGAATGAAACTCTACATGTTTCGGACAGCTCCTTTGTCCGAAACATGTAGAGTTTTATTCCAAATATAAATTTGAGAAATTAATGCATCTAGATGGTTTTATTATAAGAATTTTGTATTTATATTTTATCTAGAATGTAAGTGTTTGGGATCCCACAGCGCATTTTAAACATTGCCAAGGATCTGTATTCTTAGATGGTCCTGAGGATGATTCTATAAGAATCAAAACATGTTGCCCTAATACAATAATAATATAATAAAGTTTTGTTCTGTTTGACTGATACTTCGTTGTGTATATATATATATTTTTTTTTTTTTTTAAAGCCTTGTCAGATTGTGATGAAAGTCAATGTACAGCACTTTTATTGGTAGTTGTATTAGCATGAACGTAGTAACATTGCAGCGCATTGCTTCATGTATATACTGACTGCTCAGTCATCAGATAAAACACATTTTAATTTTATTGCAATGTGGCAGTGCGAATACTTTGTTTTGCAAGTAAAATAAGAGCCTTTTAAGTAACTTTTGAGTTATCTATTTATTATATCTGTAAATTATTGTATTGTAGAAAACATGCTTATATGAGCTTCATCTACGCATTTTTTTTTATCACAGAGCATGTCTCAGCCTGGATTCAGTTTGTCTCAGCCTGGCCTTTCCCAGCCTGAACTGTCTCAGGATAGTTATATGGTGGGCGAGTATCAGTCACAGATGGATGGACTTCTGTCTCAAGATTCTACATATCAGGGAGATCGCTCGGCTTTCTACCCGGGCCCATCACAGGGAGGGCAATTCTCCCAGGTGAGCTGAAACACCTCAGTATTACAATCATGATCTGACTATAGGGGTCCAAAGAGCTTGTGAGGTTTGTGGTTCTCACAGCATTGTTACTGAAAATTCAGCATCTTATTAGATGTGATGCTGTCTCACTGGGCAGGTAGTTGCATTGCATTTTGAAGGATCATACTGCCTCAACCTTGAGGGTCTAAAGCACCAGAAGGTGAAGGCTTTTGTTTCTCTCTATGTCGAATATGTTTCTAACACTAACTCAGGCAAAGGCACATTTCATAATAATGTAACCTAAGCTGACAAAAACATGTTTTGTTTAACTTTATATTTAGTTTTTTGTGGGGAGGTACTGGAGTTGAGAGTTTTTAACTCATGGGCCGCCAGCCTTTTTATGTCAAAGGGCCACAACTGTTACCGTCAGCTGGATGGTGGGCTACGCGTGGAAAAATGGTTAAGTGGTATACCTAACCACCCAAATTATTGTGTGATTTTGATAGTATACACGTAACATTCAAATGTGAGCACAGGCCACAGAATAAAACCTGGTGGGCCATAGGTTGGAAACCTATTTTTTTAACTGAATAATGTCAAGCTAAGAGCCCCCAGTCATAATGTGGGTGTGTTATATATATATATATATATATATATATAGGAAGTAAGATCTCACAAAGGTACTGAAAGAGTGGCACATTTTGTAATTTGGGTTTTAGACTGTTAATTTTTATCAATTCCATATTCCCCTCCCAGCACAGTATTAATACACAACTTATAGTCCCCAAAATAAGAGGGTAGAGAGTTACTTAAAGAGTGTTTCCGAGTACTGATTTTATTCAAATGAACTAGGATGTGAATATATGCTTTTATCCACAGCCATACTGAGCAAGTGGGCGGTGACTGGTTCGCGGAGCGTCGCGGGAGCGGCACGACATGATGGAATAACCCGGGCCAGCTAGGGGTGACATCTGACCCAGCCTGCATAGGCGCAACTGAGAGAATTCAAGCAAATCAGCCAAGCATGCCACTAAATGGCTGCTGCAGAAAAAGCAGGATGAGGGAGGACAATCGCTACCCACCGGAACCGGAAACCGACCCCGGAGAGGAGGAGACCAGATCATACCAGACGATTGCAGCAAGACCAATGCATATGGTGGCATATGCCGCCTAGCAAAGTTAAAAAAAAAATAATAATAATAATAATAAATAACAACTCTGCACTCCCCATAAGTGGCTGCAATGCAGGAAGCCAGGCTGCAGGCCGCAGTTTACAACTGGTAGCTCTAAGTGAATTTGTTAAAAAGATTGGTTTTGTTACATGGAATTGATAAATAATTTGAGTATGTATACTTTTACAAGAGTCTAACACAAAGTGTTCGACAAATTACCATCCATGGGATAAGGGTTAGACTTTCTGAAACTTTGGTTGTAAATAATAATTTCTGCGTATTTGACTACTGTTAATATGAAAACTTTTAAACTACTAAAAACATGAGTTGAGGATGGACTGTAATTTGTTAATTTCTGTTTTCATTTGATTTGGCTTCCAGTGGTATGGAATAAATATTCTTGAATTTAAGTTTTGGCTTATGCTTTGCATTCTTTTATTTTACCACACAAATGTGAATGCATTTGTGTTTATCATCACTTCGGGAGTACAGCAGTACTGGGGTACATACAGATAAAAAATTGTGTATCCCATTCGGTATTTTATCATCAGTCCATGGGAGTACAGTGGGATCTTAGATAATGTAGAATGTAAAGAATTTTGGTTATCCAAGTCAGCAATGATCAATCCTTGGAAGTACAGTGGCATTGTACATACATACAAATGAAAAGAATGTTGATTATTTCAGACAACATTCTATAATCAGTCCATAAAACCTTCTTAAGGTGCTGGTTCTTTGTTTTGAAAATTTAAAAGTGTTGTTAGTACTTCAGAACTCTTGATATAAGAGTGGAAGTGAATACATGTAATGGTAATATTGGCTTTGGGCATTTTTTCGAGATGTCTTTCTTTATTTAAAATGTGTGAATATGTACACTTTATAATACAGGAAGTATTTTAATGTGTCCCTGAGCATAACATCTTCATGGAAGTATTATTGCACAGGAAGCCTGCATACACCAAGGAGTTAGGGTTTGTTTCCCCCGCAGTTGAACCTCCCTTTCATATAGAACAGTTAGAAAATTTTGACCTCCTGCTTCTTAGAAGGCCTCAGACTTCCTGAAGTAGTTCTTAACACTCAGTCAACTCTTGTCTTCAAATGTGAGAAGTTCTGTTCATACATTGTCATTGATATTTTGCAATTTATGTGGATTTTTAATATGGACTTTGTATTTTGTTGTCCCCCTCATATTATAATTGCAGTGCTTCATATCTGGCAATCTAGGGGGCCATATTCTGCAAGTTTTTAGCCACTGGCTGAATATGTGTTGTAGTGGAGTCATTGAGATGTGCTGTGGGACCACAGTATTCTTCTTGATGAAGTGACAACACATGTCCTGTTAGGATAATTCCTGGATAATGGTGTCAGAATTAATCATGCATAATGGATGTAATTTTTATCTTCAAAAACCTCGGGGCGTACAATTTTGCATGCACTGACTGCAAAACAGACTTTAAGGTCATGTAAAGGAACTTTATTAACGATATGGGAATTTGCAGAACACCAGTATCTGTTATTTTTTACTGTTTACATTCCTACTTCATGTAAGCCATGCCTGAGCTGTGACCAACATGTTTTCATATTTTCATGTCATCCTGATCTTGAATTTGTTTTTTTGTTGAACAGCAGAAACAAACACTGACACAAGATGTTTTATATAGAACTTTCAGAAGCATTTCTTTCATGACACCCTGCAGGATTGTTGCAAATGAATATATTATTTAATTGAATACATTACACCAATCCAGTAAGTGTCTGCAGGCTACTGTTAATGTAAGAGATCACACAGCATTCCTAATGTGATGCAGACTATGGCAGTTGTACAGTGACCATATGTCAACAAGCTGATACAGTATTTTCCAAAGCTCAGCTCCATCACAGATGACACTTATTGTGGCTAAATTCACACACATACACACACATATATTCACATTGTGTTGATACTTAAATAACTGTGTAGTATTGACATGTCAAATAAATACAAATTGATTTGTAGGAAATAAGGTAACATTTCATGTGTATCGTTTAAATGTTATTGATGAGTTTTTAGTAATTTAATGTTGCATGTGTTAAATACAAAACAGTTTGGTTGAAGGCAGGATTAACTTCATAGATTTGTGATTTTACTAAAGGGGAAATTTGTTGGATGAATTACAGATCACAGTATTTAGCAAGACCAAATGGTTGTGATGTGTATTCATGCTTCACACAGTGCTCAGGGTTGCAAGTTCGCACTGGTTTGAAATTGTATCAAGGCTATATGAAAATGTTATGATACTGAATGCCACCAACTTTTATGGCGGCATGACACGTGAAACTTATCGGGAAGTTCCTCTGATCACTTTCCGTCATTAAATGTGTTTCATTTCCTTTTTGGATATGTTTTGGGTTACTTTTGGGTATTACATCCTGACTTGAATAAGCAAAATTCCACAGTGTCATTGTGTGCGATATACATATATGTATACTGTAGTCCTGTTTCTGATAAGGGTGAAGTCCTCTACTAAGTCTGACTGCAGACAGTGAGGACATTAATAAAAATCAAAGCCAGGATGCTTATAATAGGAGTTTATTTAAGAACAGAGTGTATTACTTGTACACCGTCCCAGTCATTCATCTTAAGTTCATTCTTACTGTGTTCGTCATGCAAGAGCAAGGAAAAAATAAAGCAGCGAAGAAACAGTCAAATGTTTGAAAACTCATACACATGCATGTGTATGAGTTTTCAAAAATTTAACTGTTTCTTTGCCACTTTCTTTTTTCCTTGCTCTTTTTTTTATAAAAATATGAGTCTCTACTTATTAGGCCTGTTCACTACTTTTTTTTTAACACTTAGAAAATGTTTCCTTTGACATCACTTTAACTGATGGTATTTTTGTTAGCTGTGTGTTTGTTGCAGAAAATAAAAGGTACTCATTTTGTTTCAAAATGGAAATATTCTGTATTGCTTTTTGTTCAACATGGAGATATGTGATTATAATTTATGGCTTAAGAATACACTGTACCTTCATTTTCTTTCTGAAAATATGGTGCTTTTTGTTACTGTGTGCACATTTATTTGAATACCACGATTTTGTTTCCCTTACACATTCATTTGCTGATATTTCTGTTCCAGTTTATAGCACCAGTGGAGCATTGTACCATCTCACTGGGTAAATGGTCCTAGACATTTCAAGATTACATAATGATGTCTTCTTCAAGGGTCCAACTGCCCAAGAATGAATTTGGCCTTTGAAGATGAGACCCTTGCACCATCTTCAAATGTCACAAACCAATTACCCAGTGACACAGCACCACATATAAGAAGAATAGAGACCTCAGTCTGCAGTTCTCTATATTTATTTAAATATCGTATTCACATTCTCCCAAATTGTTTGCTTGGATAGAGTCCGTAGTTATGTTGTGACATTGCTGTTTGTAATGCAGTAGAGGATGACTAAATATCACATTTATCCAACTGTAGGATGGCCTTAAGGATAAGATGTCCCACTTCCCAGAGGAGGGGGCTTGGTTGAGAAACCGCACTACAAGCCAGAAAGTCACGGGTTTGTTTCACAGTGGGGGCATTTGGATATTCCTTTGACTTAATCCTTCCAGCCGCATTATGACCCTGGGGTCAACTCCGCCTTCTCAAGTCAGCACCAGGGATGTCTCCTGGGGGTGAAGGTGACCAGTGTATAGGAGAGAGAACCTTAATACTTTCAAGTGCTGATTATCTAGAAGTTCTGGGAGCCTGAATCTCCTGGAGTCCTAAGGGCCTGTCCAGGTGGTAGTGGGATAGCGTTACCTTACTTCACAGAGGAAATATAAAAAAGAAATAATTGTATTACTTTTGCAGAAAAAAAATTCAATGCTTCATATGCCAATTCAGACATTTTTTAATTCTCATAATGGACGTGTCTTGGGTCACAGTATGCTTTCCAAGCACAACAATTAACTTGTAATTTTTATTTGCATTCAAACACCACATTTTTGCTCCACATGTAACTGATTACTGGATCCCTATGACTATTGGTGTCTACGTTGTACCTGAACTGTTAATTTAAAATTGATGCCATAGGCAGTCTACACATATGGCTGGTTTTTGACGTTCAGGTGACGGTGCAGCATGATAAGTTCTTATAATAGAACCAACTAGATGCACTAATTTCTCAAATTTATTTTTGGAATAAAACTCCACGTGTTTCGTACAGTTCCTCTGTCCGTCATCAGGAGTTTTTCACTGTACACACAGCAATGGTATATGTCATAGAGGTTTTGCTGACTGCAAGCAGTCGGCAAAATCTGTATGACATATACCATTGCTGTGTGTACAGTGCTAGACTGATGATGGACAGAGAAACTGTCTGAAACATGTAGAGTTTTATTCCAAAAATAAATTTGAGAAATTAGTGTATCTCATCAGTTTTATTATAAGAACATATGGCTGACTCTCCATACCAAGAAAATCTTCGCTTGTACATGATCATCTATGATTGTATCACATGTGTCACCACAGTTTTTTTAGTATTTGCAGCTAGTATACTCATGAAATGAATGTCATTTACATGTAATCATTAATGATGATTACTAATAATTACAGACGATCCAGGTATTTGTGCATAGATAGTATTGTATAACTTGGTGATGAAAATTATGTATCAGGTGAAATATATCATCGGGCACTTGATAGACTTTGTGGGAAATGTGATGGAATGTGACAGCATAGTTCGGTGGACACAGATTGATGTCCAAAAAGCACCAGCTGATATGTTGTGCATTTGTAGGTGCATACTTTCTTTCTGTTTATCCAGTGGCCATTGTTTCCCTGTATTGTCATCAAATTAGTATTTATGTGTTAGGTAAGCTTGTTTTACAACTTGCACGTTAAATAATCATGAAATAACCACGAGAATAATTGGACATGTGACCCTTTTAGTTCTATGTTTAATAACACATTCCGAACTAATTTTACTCCCTTCGTTAGTTTTCTTATTATTCCGTATGCCTGATATTCTCTAGAACGGAGACTTTCCCGTCCAGGAGATGGCAACAACAGTCACTGTCCTGCTCAAGGAGCAGTTACCAGTAACGATGTCTGAAGGATACAAAAAGCATGACAGTAACGTGTATCATATTTCATCATCGAATTTATCACGGAAAAAAAATTGTCAATTTAGGGTAAATCGGCTGGAGAGTGATGCTGACAACGCGCTCGCATTTATTGCCAACATTAGCAAGGCGTGGAAACCACCTTTCATACTCCTTTATAGTACAATGTATGCGGATGCACAGGGACGTTTTGTAAAGTAACCACACTCCCAGTATATAAGGGCGTCGTAGTAAATTATTGTATTCACAGGGAAATGTACGATACTTTATTTGTTCCCGGCGGGAATATTGAAATAAATAAAAAAACACCGGTCTGGGGTACTTAAAAGTACGTGGCTCTCCCTTCATATTTTGTACATTAATTCTGCGCTGTCATTACTTCATTTGTTTCGTAGCCGCTAGGGTAGGTCAACATGGCGGCAGTTTGTGAGAATTGAAAGGTAGAGGTAAGTTGTCAAGGAAAACGCATTTTATAATCTCGTGTGCGTATTTCTGTTAAATACACATGTTCTGAATTTGGATGTCCATCTGACATTTATATACATAATAGTTTTGTGCGTTGTTTTCTTCACTTGCGTTTTAATTCCAGGTAAATAACGTGAAGCCGGCCAAGTCTGGTTAAACCGTTTCGACGGAATCACTGGAACAAAATGTAATCCATTACTGATTAAACATGGCTGTAGTATATGTTTCTGAATTTGTGTACGGTATGCAGAACTGTGATTTGCTGTTTCAGAAACTCAAAATTTCTGTAGGCTATTACGTGGTGATACATTGACATTTGGCTAGTGGTTTATTAGTTGGAACCCGGTGATAGAAGTCGTGGAAGAGTGGGGTTAATTTACTTTAGCTTTGATGTTGCACGTTAAGTTTCAGATATTGAAGTGGGCACGGACTGCAAGATTACGATATTCTGGTATGTGATGCCTCTTAGTTTGGTCTACGGTTACCTATGATTCGGAGGGCCCCGTTCCTCCGGAGTCAGCAGGTTCCTTCGAAACATCGACATCTCTTTACAAAAGTGTTGGGCGTCACATCCATTAAGACTGTAATCTGGATAAGAATGTGAGAACCACAAGTCTCACATAAACACTGTGAAGTTTATGCATTGTTTTTATTGGTGGGGTGTAATGAGCACGATCCTTAGGAGTTTTGATGAAATCATTGTAAGAAAAGGTATTGCATGTTTACGAAATTTGATTTTCTGACAACGGTGTGTGGAAGATACAAGTCTTCTGGGATAAAACACTATGTCAGTGGCGAAGTACTGCCCCTGCATTTTGAAGGTATTATGATGCCTCGAAACGTCAGGAACTACTTAACCAATGACACAGCATAACATCCCAGAACAATTGACCCTCTTTTGAATACTTTTTATTTGTTTTTATTGTATTGACAAGATATCAGTGTTTATAGTTAATCAGCTTTGAAGCTGTAGTAAATCAGTAAACAAAAACTGTGTGCTTTTTTAAATGCCCTATATAATAGCAGACATTGAATATGAATTTAACAGCATATAATTATTGTATTGGCTTGCAATTTCATGTTATTAAGATGTACATTTTTGCATTGAATAGGAATGCATCAATAATTTAGCCATATCAAGAAGCAGTGGGCCATAATTCAGTCCTCATTTTATAAAGGCTGTGATATATACGGGTAGTGGAACACAGGAGACTGGCAGTAGCATCTACAGCTGAAATTAAGACAGAAGAATGTTTTACCTTTCACTCAGATGTAGGACTGAAATGTCAGACATAGAATTTTGCAAAATACAGATTCATTAAAATTTGTATAAATCATTGTGCAGACTCTTGCGAGCTGGATATAAAATTACTAAAAATAACCATTGTTCTTAGTCCCAAGTATAAGTTATATACTTGTATTCAGTTCATATTGCTCGATATAAGAAGTGCATCAAGTGACACATCGTGCAAAAATCAAGATTCAGCATTAAATATACACAGTGGTAAGGAACATTCTCAGCAGTTGTGGTGATACCCAGAAGGCAAGCTTTTGCTTTTTAGAGAGAACAGTGGTGCCAGAGACAGGAAAATATCTTTTTCTGTTTGTGTTCTCGTCATATTTCCTACGCTTAGCCCACATTGTGTTCAAGTGAAAAGAGACCTGACTGGAAGGCAATGTATCATGCAATGTTCTCACCTCATATGGTAGTGCATTTTGTTGGACGACAACACCAGCAACACCATCATCATAATAATTACGCAGACACAAATAATAATAATAACAGTAATAATCGGCAGAACCGCATTCTGTCGGATAGCTGCTACAGTCACAGTCCCTTTGAGCACCGATACCCCTTGGAGTTATTACAGTTAATGGGCCTGGAAATGCCTCCAGTCCGCAATCGATATTACAACAGTCATCCTCCTGGTGGAAGAGGAGAGGGAGGCTGGAGGGATCGTGGAAGTCTTCATGGTTCAAACCCATCTTTGATGCCACCCCCTGTTCCTCTGGGCTTCCGACCTTTCATTCATAACTCAACAGTAAAAAGAAATTACTGGAACAAGAGTAATGGGAGGTAAGTGTACTTGAATTTCTGCTGCACGGATGAGGGTGTGAAGCTTGATAGGAATTCAATTCCATAATGTCAAAAAAAGACCTGCTCAACCTTTCATGTAGTGCAGACAAGTTCAGAAAATTCAATAAACATAATAATAAATAACTTAGATAATGTGTATCATTTTATTTGCGTGTTTGTGTTTACATTATGTGTAACAGTGTATAAAAATGCAAATCACAACCAAAGCTCGGGAGTTAACTATTTTTAGCACATTTTTACAAAAATGAATTAGTCATGTAATGTATGTCTCCATAAATAAGCTGCTAATAATTTGTCAGATTGCTTCGGCATTTTGCCAGTTAAAGGGTTGGAAGACGTAATGCCATTTAAAATGTCTCCACATGCAGAGTAACACTATGTCATGGACAGTATATTTACCATGAGGTACATGTTGGGCAGGTCTGTTCTGTATGCTGCCTACGCAGGAGTCTTGCACATATATTCTGTCTACAAATAATACAGCAGTCCACCATCAGCACATTGACACACCACAAATAAATGAAAGGGGAAAACGAAACATGTCTTAACTAATACTACCACACAACCAACATTGACGTAAGATAGTATTAATTACACAGTCTGTGAGACCACAGAAGGTGTAATTACTATCTTCCCACTGCTGAATGCTGATATAAATAAGAAGACACATAGATGCTTGTACATTACATTCTATAATATCTTGAATACTTCACATTGTTTTAACATGCCTTAACAAATTCCTGTTTATAATTTGAAAATAAATGTGACATTCTTTGTAGTGAGAGTGCATGATGATGCCAACCATTACTGTTTGAAAAATGTAGTCCAAGTGCATTTTAAAGTCCATTATACATAGATAAATATATGAGTCTGTACAACAGTGATTGTCTGCAGATGGCCTGTGGCACATGTTCTGTATTAAAATGAGATTTTGTTTTGTTGTTCCCTGGAAAACTGCCTCTATGGTCTTTCTTGTTAACCTGTGACAGCAGTATTCAGGGCTAAATTTCATATGGAGAGAAAATCTTTTGGTAAACACATAGTTTACTGACAGGAAGTATGTGGCAGCATCAGATTTATTGCAGGTGCCGGCTGTCAGCGGAAGTAAAATGTGTCTTGGGCAAGACTTTTTTTTTGGGCATGTCATCTGTATTGTTTTGTTTTGTCTTTTCTTTCTTTTGCATGTAACACATGCATGAAGCAACTGCTGTAATAAATAATCTGGTTTATTCTAATATTTGCAGGACTGCAAAAAATAGCATTTTTCATAAATTTCATGACAGACTTACAGAATATATCCATTGTTTTCCATTACTGATGTTTGTATGATATTCATACTGCAAATAGCTTATACAGTATTCAGAACAATAATACTTTTGTACAATAAAATGTCCGTTCCAAACATTTCGCAGACCACCGAGAAGTGGGCAGCGGGATCAAGTGGCATGCAAGTCAGATCTATCTTGTAACTCAACTTCTGACTCGGGTTTCTCATCTCGATCGCCTAACCCCAGTAAGCAGCAGTCACAGCTGTCCACACTTTCAGACATGAGCTCAGAACAGCTTACTGGTGAGGAGGACTCTGACCATGCCCAGGCTAGCGCTAGTGTTTCGGACATTAAAGGAATCAAGTAAGCAAAGAGTTTTGGAACTTAAAATTGGACATACTGTGGGTATGATCTTGTCTCTGAAAATGGCTGTGTTTATTTTTGCTTGTTATGCAGGTAGCTAATTATATGAACAGCAATGAAATAGTTATTTTTATTACAGGGACTTCACCAAAACCACAGAGTAAGCTATATTCCCTGTAAAAAATATGATAAACAATATGTTTTATAAGACTGTGTAGTCTTGTATTTGGAAGTAACCATTTCACATTCTATCTTAGTACACCAGCTGTTGTGAGGTATTGTGTAGTTTTCCTGTATTCAAATACGGGGTCTGCACATGCATGTAGTCCATTGTGATTTCTGTAGAAGTCTTTTCAAATTCATCATTTTTATGGTTTGATGCTGCATAGTATGAGACAACAGCATCATAAGACAAATATCTGTACTTGAAGTTTTGCTTGCAGCTCAAGTTTCTGAATGAATGCACATTATGAAAATTATTATGAAATCACTTGAAGTTGCAAGAGATTTTATAGACCAAAAATCATACAAGATCACTTGAATTTCAAAGGCACTGTTTATACCCCAGAGTTTATGGTTAGCAGAGAAGTCTTTGTTGATGTGGTAAGAATGGTTGTTACGGAACATATACACCCCATCATAACATACTAGATTTGGTATAAAATCGTTTGACTTATGTGATGTCAGAATCTGGATATGTGTGGAATTTATTATCCACTTTAAGCAGATTTTAAAGGAAGTCTTAACACTACTGGTTTCTTTTCTGAAACAGGAGTAGTGTGTGATTAGATAGACATATTGTTGTTAAAAAATACCAATAACCTTTATCACAGTGTGTGTCATTACCAGACAGTATTCACTATTGTATTCCTCCACTCTTTCTCCTATCCCCTATTCCACTTTGTTAATTGCATTTATTTGGACCCAGAGCCTCTTGAAACCAGATAACAGCAGTAAATCACATTGGAATGTTTGCTTTAGGTGATATTATTGTCCCACCATTGCTGGAAAACTTTACATGTTAATCACCCAGTAATGCTGCTTCTTCTGTGAAGCTGTCTTTATATTCAGTGTTATGAGCATTTAGTTTTCACTTAGATGACGAAAATTAATTCAAGACAAATAGTAAAGAACAGGACAGCAGTGTTTCTGTGCCAAAAGAAGTTGCCTTTACACTACTACTAATGCTGATGCTAATACTAATACTACCACTGCCACCAGTACCACTAAAAAAAGTAAATTTCACCCCAGAACAGGCCACAAAGGCCCAGAGGGGGAGTAGGGGGTATAGCTCTACTCTTTCTTTAACCTCGGCGCTAGATGGGGTGGGTGGTCAACGCCACGCCCTGCCCGCTTTACCCCTGGAAAGACCTGGTGCCAATTGTACAGGCGGCTGGGTGGGTCCCTGGGCCTGTCTGGACGGGTGTGGAAAATTTCGCCCCCACCAAGATTCAATCCCCGGACCGTCCAGCCCATAGCAAGTCTCTATACCAAGTGACCTATCCTGGCCCATATCACTTCTACCACTACTAATGTTACTACTGTTATTTTATTACCACCACCATTCAGATATACATTGTTAATATTAGTGGAGTTCTGGTATCACAGTGCCCCTTGAGGGCTATAATGTATAGTAAGATTCCCAGAAGGATTGTGTGTGGAAACTGTAGCTAGATGTGAGATTTGTCAAATATTTCCATTAAACTTTCAGTTGGTGTTTTACTGGTAATGTATTAATACAAAGAAATCATGTTTAGACGCCTACATGAGGTACATGGCACACCTACCCATAATGCTGCAATGGGAAATGGTCATCAGCAGCAACAGCACCATCAGCAACATCAACAGCAACAGTATTTCCATCAGCATTCACCATCTGCAAATTCTGTACATACACTGTCTAGTCTTCAATTTTACGTAAGTCATTCCATATAATAAATCTTTTTTTTTTTTTTGGTAGGATTGACTGATAGTTTTTCTATGTTAGTTTTACAGTTGCTCATTTTGTGAATGATTCTCTGTGTTTTGTTAGCACAATTGGGAAAACATTATATTTCATGTGTTTCTATTATACCTGCTATATATGTTTAAAGTACTTAAACATCTCATTCATGTTACGTGTAGAACACAATGGCTTAGCACAGTGGTTGAACAAATTCAGGGATATTTTCCAGAAGTGAATAATTTGAAGTCAGACACATTGAATGTGTTTATAAAGTAGAGAAGTGAAATGTCTAATTAGTTTTGGAGGGGACCCTTGAGAGAAAGAGATAACTCAGAGGACCTTAGCTTGAGTGGGAGGATAAACTAAAAATGGATCTTAAAGTAGTGGGTGGGACTGGCATGGATTCATGTTTGTCAAGATGGAAGTGTACTGCTGTGAACTCAATACTGAATCTTTATCCATAATACTATTATGTCCCCATTTATAGCAGTTACAATGTTATGTGTAATTGTGTCTGTTGTTTTCTCTGCTATTGAATCAACGGGCACTGCTCTTGTAAGTGAAATACGATACTGTAAAGTGTTGTTTGGCCAATCCAGGTGGCCTTGTGGTCTAAGGCTTAGGTCTACAGTCACCTATTTGCTGGTATTGCATGTTTGAATCCTGCTGAGGGCATGGATGTTTGCTATTATGTCTGTTATATGTTGTGTGTGTTAGCATACTCTGCGGCAAGCTGATCACTCATTCGGAGGAATCTTATTGTGTGTGTGTGTCATTGTTTGTGATCTAGAAGCTTCAAAATAAGGCAACCTAGACCCAATGTGGTCTATAGTGCCACAGCAAAAATAATCTTGTCCATATGTTTGTAATTATTCTATTTTTTTGACAGCAACAACAACCTTTGCAGCCAGGATTAATTCGGAGTGAGGGCCCCTATCAAAGTAAACGGCGGTACCATTCTGGCCGTCATTCTCCACCGCCGCCAGTACATCCTCATAGTCATCGCCCGCCACGTGGAGGACGTCGCTTGAATGGAGTTCTGCTACCTCTCACCAGTGGACTTGGAACACCCTTGTTTGCTGCTGACCGTTTTCTGTCTCGTGCACACCTTGTGCAAGTTACTGTTACGCCACCGCAACTTCTCTCTGGCTGTGATTGGGATAAGGTAGCAAGTGCACTGCATCACATCATAATCTATTAGATATGTTAAGTATACAAGTCATGTGCCCTTTATGTGATGGGCTACCATAATGTTTATGCTCTACGCCACTGAAAAACTGTAACCGTCAATAATAATGAAGCTATGACTTACTTAGTCACACCAAGTGCAACAGCTTTTTGTAATCCATGCTGGAGTCAGCTAATGTGATACACATATTATTACTGTAAGTCATTTATTTATTTATTTATGTGCTGCTTCACAGTTGAATATCTGTTATGAAGTTAGTAGCAGCTTGTTGTCATTGGTGTCATAATTGTAGTTGGTGGTGGTGGTGGTGTATTTTTTATTTGTTTTTGTTTTTATCATCATCATAATCATCATCATTCCCTACTTTCAGCTGTCTGAAGGTATATGGAACAAGTTTATGATACATCAGCAAACAGAAGACACATTTAGGAAGAAGATGATGCTATGGAAGTGTCTGTATTATGTTGTTCAGGTACAAGACATATTAACATAGTTTTTTTAATCCATTGCACTGTTGTATTTACTCATAAAATTAAAACAACCTGTACAGGCCTAGTTATTTTTGTGACTAAAGTGACAGTACATGTAGCAAATGACAGTCCTCATTGTGAATGGTATGTGCTGTCCATGTACGACAGCACATTGACATAACACAAAAATAGTGAAAATATGTTCCATCTAAACACAGCTTTATTCTTGCAAGATCTCAGGTTTCTGCCGTAAAGTACATGAGAACTGTGCTCTTCTGGGCTATTATGCAGCATGTAGTCATAATTCCTTGCTGACTTTTCAGGACAACCTGTCAGTTGAAAGATTTTTGACCCCTGGAATTGGTACCAATCGGGTGTCCTGAAAAATTGCAAGGAGTTACCACTACATGCTGCATAATAGCCCAGAAGAGTTCAGTTCTCGACCATTCGTAAAAATGCAAATTAAAATTAAAAGCCGCTAGATATTTCGGCTTGCTAGGTGTCCATCATTAGGCTGAATGTGAAGAATATGTAAAAAGGGAATATTTAGAGCTGCAATTGCTGATTTGATACCTAATATGTATAACATATATGTTATACAATAGATATGAACATGTAAAAAAATTGTGTGCAGCTTCTAGAATATTAAGTTACAAAGTTCATTGGGTAACTGATGGTAGCTGTGTGTTATTATGTAGTGTCTCAAAGAAATTGAAGGTGGGGTAGCAAAGGCAACTGAATACAGCCGGCTGCCAGTGAAACAGAATACACAGAACCTCAAAAACAAATACATACAAAAGCTGTCTGTATATAATTGCCTACCCTACTCCACTTACAGTTGAGACACAACATTTTAACACAAAGCTACCATCAACCACCTAATGAAACACTTTTAAACTTCATAACTTAGTATTCCTAAAGCTGTGCATACTTTTGTAAATGTTTGTGTATATTATATCACATTCCTCTTGTAAATATGAGATCTTAAATCAGAAATTGCAGCTGTAAGCATTTCCTTGTTACATGTTCTTGATATTCAGCCTGACAATGGCTACCAAGCTAGCCAAAACATGTAGCAATCTCTAATTGTAATTTAAATTTCTAAGAATAAAGCTGTGTTTAGATGGAACATTTTTAATTTATTCTTGTGATATTGTAAAGACAGCGAGGATGGATCAGCTTTAGCATTGAAGTAGAATGATTAAAAAAATCCATGATAGAATTTGCAGATATTTGTGGGGAATGAAAAAACACATCTTGTTTTTTCAGATGTCCACTAATGAGAAGGTTACTGGTGAATGCTTATCTTGAGTTATATCCCTATGGGAAAAGGCCACATAGGTTTAAATCTAGTGACAAGTTTTTATGAAGTAAAAGTTACTGTATATATGCAGTGCGTGTACAATCTTAGAAATGTGAAGATGAAATCCAAGAAAAAAATTACTGTAATTGAATTGTATGTATAAAAGTTGTTGAATCAGCACATTCAGTTGCATTTGAATTAAATTATGTTTATCTACATGTGCATAAAAAATTAAGGTGTAAAAAGCCTTATTGTCAGCAGTATGATGCATTGTTAAACTTCATGTATGCTCAGAATTACATTAGTATTTGTTAAATATTCAAGTTGAAAAATCATCATGTAGTGTTCACTCCCATACTGTTGTAATTATGTCAAAAAATCTAGGACCGATAGAAAAGTCTTAACTGAACCTAAAGTGTAAGTTTCATTCTTGTCTACAACTTAGTTGTGATTTGTTTGTTTTGTTGAATATTTATCAGGTATGCTGAAGATGTTCAAAGAAACATTTGTGGATGTTCATGTAAAGTGGTTGTTAAAATTGTCTGGTAGAAATTAACACTGAAATGAACTGACATAGTAGTAAAACTTCCCAGTATCAAATTTCACGAAATTCTTTCTGTGTTGCTGGGTTGTTGAATGAGTATGGACAGAGTGATTTAGGCCTTTAACTTTCACGGAATAGGTGGATGTAAACCTTTCAGTACTTAATGCAGGCAGTCAGATTTTCAAGTGAGGATGATAGTATGTGAGCACGCGGTGGCGCAGTTGGTTGAGGCACTGCACTACAAGCCGGAAGGTCGCGGGTTTGATTCCCGATGGTGTCACTGGAATTTTTCCTTGACATAACCCTTCTGGCCGCACTATGGCCCTGGGGTTGACTCAGCCTCTAACAGAAATGAGTACCAGGAATATTTCCTGGGGGTAAAGGTGGCCAGTGCATAGGGCTGACAACCTTACCACCTTCATGTGCTGATTGTCTTGAAATTTGGGAGCCTCAACCTCCTGGAACCCTGTCTAGGCCTGTAATGGGATTGCTGTATGATAGTATGCGTATTTGAAAAATTTCATGCTAGACCAGGTGGACCTGAGTGTGCACACTGTTAATCATGCAAGACAGAGATAAAGATTAACAGGCCGTCTACAGAATTATCGTCTGCTAGACCTGTGCATGTCCCATCACATTTGTAAGATGTGAATGAGAAAGATTGATGGGCATTTAGCAGGGTTCTGATTTTACTCGTGCCAGACCCATGTGTTTATGCATGACAGTAGTGCAACACGTGAACAGTAATGTTGTGCTGTGTATGTTTGTGTGCACATAAATGACCATCGCCAGCAGAGTTTCGTCATGTCTGTCTGTCTGTCCATTCGCATGGAACACCTCAGCTCCCACTGGACAGATATTCATAGAATTTAATATTTGAGTGTTTTTTTTTTTAAATCTGTTGAGAGATTTCAAGTTTCATTAAGATCTGATAAGAATAACAGATACTTTACATGAAGACCAATATGCAGTTGTGATCATATCTTACTCAGTTCTTCTTAGAATGAGAAATGGTTCAGACAAAAATTTTAGAGAAAATGAAAACCCACGTTTTATTTATTTATTTTGTATATATATATATATATATATATATTTGTGTATATATATATATATATATATATATATATATATATATATATATATATATATTTTTGTTTTTTT
>Ga0123354_10000860_pt1 | contig 33733 bp, 24 predicted proteins | sample TergutLab28metaG_2_FD_97872 | JGI IMG/M metagenome (GOLD analysis project Ga0123354, IMG submission 97872) | Labiotermes labralis P4 segment gut microbial communities from Petit-Saut dam, French Guiana - Lab288 P4 | ecosystem: Host-associated > Arthropoda: Insects > Digestive system > Gut ... | reverse complement strand
GCGGGTCCTTCATCCGGGCTCTCGTGAAGCTTAGTGCTTTACTTTTATTCGGGTTTATTAACATTTCGTTTACTTCCGCCCATTCCCCCAGCCTATCCAGATCATCCTGTAATTTCTCTACATCCTTGATATTTTGTATTTTCCTATAGATTATACAATCATCTGCAAAGAGTCCAATTTTTTATTTAATGTTCGTCAAAATAAATAAAAGGAAAAATTATAGTTCAGTGTAATTTAATCTGTATATCCTTGGATAGCAAATGCTATTAATTTCTTCATGCATGCAAATTATGTAGACCGTAAGTTTCCCAAATAAACTTTTGACATACCATTCTGAATGTCTACAGAAGATAAACCTGATAAAATTGGTACTAAACCTCAGAACATTCTGTTGAAAATGCCTCAAACACCACACACAGGATATGAGTTTCAAGTTTTAAGTTTACCATATTACCAGAAATGAAATGCAGTTCGTGAATGTAAACTTGTTGCTGAGATGCCATGAACAACGACACAGCATTTACATCATCCACTGTAATCTGTATTTAGTTTTATTTGTAATGTGGATTTGTCGGTTCAGCTAGCAGCAATCTCTGTAGTCCAACTTGATGGGAGGAACATCCATCTCTTCAACCTGACAGCTGATAATTTTTGATAAGCTCTAAGATGAAGGTACTGTAGAACACAGTATACGTACGTAGGGTGATTGAAAAGTTTCAAGACTGCCTCTATTTCTCTTTCCCGGTGTTAGACATGGCAACACTGTACTAGGGATTGTGAAAGTCATACATTGACGTGTCTGAACCTGTAGTTGGACAGCTGTGGCCTTGAGGATTTGGTCACAGCGAGTGCAAACACCTAGTACGTTTTGTCATGGCGGATGAGGAAGACATCTGTGTGAAAATACGGCAGAAGTGTGTGATTGATTGTGACGTGCGACGAATCATGGATTCATCATTATGACCCGTTGTCAAAACAACAGTCAAGTGTGTGGGAACACTCAAATTTGCCACCACCCAAAAAATTCCGTTCATCTCCGTCGGTGGGTAAAGTCATTCTTCTGCTGTTCTTTGATGGGCACGGGATGATCTTACAGCACTGGGTTCCCTGTGGGCAGACAGTGAACGGCGCCTATTATGCAAACGTCCTGAAAACCCATTTGCGAGGAGCCATGAGGAAGAAATGACCGGATTTGATCAAGAAACAGTTGTTTTTGCTCCACATATTGCTGCTGTGGCATTGGCAGCACTCACTGAAATTGGTGGGACAGCACTACAACATCCTCCATACAGCCCGGACTTAGCGCCATGTGATTTCTGGGCATTCCCAACACTGAAAGCACAACTGTGCGGAAAGAGGTTCTCTTCAGATGATGAAGTGAAAAACGCCACGGCCGCAGCACTAAAAGGGATGTCACAAAACAGTCTATTTCATGTGTTTGAATCGTTCATAAAACGCTGTAAAAAATGTATTCAATGTGAAGGCCGCTACTTTGAAAAAGAAAATATTGTAGGGCTTGTAGAGTCATCTGATTCTGAATAAGAAAATCAGTCTTGTAACTTTTCAATCAGCCCTCGTAGAAGAGATAGAGGGTTAACTTCTTAGCTTCAAACTTTAATAGCACAGTTCTATTTATTTTGAGTAAGCAGTAATGTAGAACTGTTCACTTGGAGACATTTATTGTTGTACATATTTTTTTGTATGCACTTCTGACTTCTTGGCTAGAGGAATAATGCCCATTGTTATAGCTTTTGTGAAATCTATATATGAAAGGCTTTGTGGACGTTTCTTTCTTATTTTATCTGAAGCAGTTCTGGGTTTTATGTTTTGTAGAAGAAGCAGATCGCCTCCTCAGAGGGAACCAAAAGCTCGCTCCTTTTCTCCTGGCAAAAGAAAGCTGTCTCCAAAGAGAGAAAGAGAAAGGGTAAGGGAGAGGCCACGGGAGCAGGAAAGAGACAGAGAACGAAGATCTCGTCCAGCCGTCACATCACCCAGAAAAAGAGCAAGGTGACTAGGTCTTTGTGTTTCGAGTTGTGCAGTTAGCATGCTGATTTTCTGGCAAGAGATCATGATGTGATGTAGATGTATGTATAGAAATTACAATAAAAACTGTATTTGCAACTACCAGAATCTCGGGTGGTAGATACTTTATTTACAGAAAGTTGTACTGCCAGTACATTTTTGTTCAATGAATAATATTTTTAAACATTTTGATTAATCATTGGTGTTCACATTTTTTTTTTATGTCTCATATGATGAAATATTGTCAGAAAATATTAAAGACATGCTTGTTTGCTTGGTGAGTGAAATTTGGTCCTTGGGGAGTACATGTTTAGTATTGATCTGAATGTTAGAAGTTTAATAGCAAATTGTATAGGAATGTTTAGTTGTCAGTTCAGACTTCAAAGGTGTAGGGGTAATTAAATTTTCCTAATGTTGTTTGGGGAGGTTGCATCACTTACATACCGTGAGTAATGGTTTGCAAGTGGATACTGTTATGTGGTTAATTTAAGTTGCATTTCTAGATTCCTTTGCATAGGTGTGATTTATTCTGTGGGTATATTGGCATTTTTGTGGTGAAAGGGAATGACTGCAGTGTATGTTGTATAAAACTCTGATTGTTTGTACTTAATGCTAAAGTTTTTTTTTTTTTATTTCACACAGTAAAATCAACAAGTGCACATATATAAAATGTGTTTATCACACGATATACATTACTGACATGTGTCGGTCACCATCACAATCAGGGTAATTGATGAGATTACAAGGAGTCCAAACAAGTTGTTAAAATGCATGTGTGAACCACTTAATCTTACGAGATTTGAGATACTTTGTAACATTTAGTGGTTCATTTATGCATTTTAACAGGAAGTTTGAGACATACTTTGTAGCATTAAGTAGTTCACTTACAGATTTGAACAGCTGGTTTGGACTCCTTGTAGTCTTATAAATTACCCTGATGATGATCACAATGGTGATTGAAACATGTCACTAATCAGTAACACATGATCAACACATTTTACATACATGCATTTGTTGGTTTTGTTGTGTGAGTTGAAATATTCATTTAATGCAGGGATATAGAACATATTTACCTGAAGTTTTTGTTTGACTACCATTGATGTGAACATTTTATATCAAGACTGTTATGTGTTGGAGGTTTGCAATACAAGGGTTGCAGTCAGAATTTTAGTCTAAAAAGTGTTAGGCTAATAGTCAGTTTGTAGCATATTAACCCTTGTCCAGTTGAATTTTTTCACCATGTTATCCTTTGCACCAAAACCATGTATGTGAAGCCTGGCTGTTTCTTCATCAAGTACATACAGGTATAATTTTGCATACACAGACCCACTACTTTCATCATTATATCCTTGCACTGCCATTAAGGCAGAGATGGCTTTATGACCAAAGTTGTTCATAGTGATAGCCATAATAGAACTGGTTTTTTTCTTCTGAAGTCATTGTTGTGGTCCAAGTGTGACTGCACATACACATTTTGTCATAAATGTTTGTATTTTAGTGTATTTCCCATAAACAAGAAAAGCTTCTAAGATGACCTCCCTTTTTGTGTGCCCCCTCCTTTAAATTTCTGAACCATTTGAAAAACTAATACAAAATTTGATATGCTTAGTATGTTAGAGGAGTCCATTCCATTTTCATGTATCTTATTTTCTCACAAACTGTTCGAACAGTAAGGTGAATTTGTGCACGGGAAATCTGTCTAATAAGAAAGTGAGCTTAATGAAACTTGAGATGAGTGTTAATCCACAGGAGATTATCCTGTTGCAGTACTGTGTATTTTTCTAACATCAGTAATAACAGCTTGGAAGACTTGTACTTGTATGGCAGGAGTGACACTAGTACTACTTGTCAGTCCTGAAATGATACCTTTTACCATGATGGTGACTAATGAACCATTGCTACACTTTATATATGAAATATTGTTTTTAAGTCAATAGGTACAAGCATGGTGACAGTTTACATCTTCATAGTCCAGTAAATGGAACTTATAATACAGAACTTTATGCTTTAGTAATGAGCTCTTGAAAAATAAAGTTACAGTAATAATACTAACAGATATTGGGGGTTCTAAATCTGTGCCTTAGGAATAAGTTGTGCGCATAACTCCTGTCTTAACTTTCAAAGTGAAAACATTTTATGTGCAGGACAAAGAGCCCTGAAACATCTGCTGTTAGCTCGACAAGAGAAGGTGGTCATTTAGGATCGTACAGTGGAAGTGTAGGAGGGCCTGCAGATGTATCTCCTGGTCGGACCTATCAGGGATTGCCAGGTTCATACCCACAAGGGGGGCCTGGTTCAGATGTGGACCATCCTAACAGAAATATGGTGTCACTGAGTGAAAGGTACATTCCTCTTGACAGGATGCATTGTTGAGTATTTTTATTTTGAAATGTATGTGTTATTCATTAATAGACCATTAAATAGGAGTCATTTTTAAGTGGTTATGTACAGTAACACCTAGTTAATTCTTAGTGCTGGGGAGCAAAAAATGGGGTTAGAAATGTTCGATTTTAGATAGTCCGATTTTTTCAGTCCACATTGTCATAAGGTTACTTAAAATCATGACATAACATTGTAACTTACAGTTCTTTTATATAGCAGTGTAATTATATACTAATTTTTTTCGTTATTTATTTTGTACACACCTATAACATAATGTAATACCATAAATACAGAAAAACCCAGTCATTAACATTTGTCAAACCTAGATTGATGTTCATTGTCATTGTTTCTTTAATAGGAGTTGCTTGAATCTTGTTTAAAACTGTTTGTGTACACTTTTGACACAAAGTCTTGCAGTTCATCCACAGCTTTCATGATGTCACTTGCACATTCTACTGTATCCAGCAATGACAATGCCATTATAGCATCCTGGCGAGGGGGTGGGGTTTCCTCCATCTTCTCCTCTTCCTCACCCACCATGTGCTCTGTGCTTGGGCCAGAGCAATCCAAACTTGTCGGCTGATCTGTGGTTGTTGGGACAGATTTGTCAACATTCAGGAGTTCTTTGGAAGTACTGGGGACAATCAATGTGGCCTTGCAGTTCCACCCATTCACAGTTTTCTTCATCACTGTTGGTATTGACTGAACTAGCAGTGCCAAAGCCACAATTTGTAAAGCAGGTGTAAATTACTGCAGGCATGTTGAATTCCCATGCCATGGAGACACCTTACATGGCATCCAAGGTGTTCCATTTTCTTACCTCTCCTGTGGTAACATCCCTGTATGTTTTTCATGACAAGAAATGCACTAGATGCATTCCTTAGGTCCTTCTCTCCCTTTAACGCTGGAATTCTCTTTGGTTTTGCATTAAAAAAAGTGCCATTTCATTCAGGTTAAAAATGTCCTTCAGAGCATACTTGGTGATGATTGGTTTCACATTTTCTGGTCACTTCTCTGCTGAACCCAGGTCTGCTGCAGTCCCTTCTTCACTTGCTCAGTGCCATAATGTTACCTCTCTCTTTTAAATGCTGTGTCCATCTGTTGGAGCATTTAAAATTCATGCCCATCTTCAGGACTGTTTCATCAGCCTTCACTTTCACCATTTGTCCATCCACTGGAAGTCTGTTCTCTCAAGCATGGCAAAACCATTCAAACAACTTGTCTTCCATATTGCCATGTTTTGCGCCAAGAATCCTCATGTGCTTCAAAATATTGCGCCCGTGCAAAACCTGATGTTCAGTAGGATCCTCCCCCTTTTTATGTTGGCAGTGGCATTCCATAAGTTTGAGCCATTTCACTTTTACTTCTTTCATTTTTATCCACTTCTCTGATCGCCACCAATTTTGCTGCTGTTGTCTTGCTCATGTTCTTTGTCCTCTTTGCACCCATACTTTCTGCACTGTGTGCAATAATCAGTTCAAAAGACAGTTATATGATACATGTCATGACACTTCTCATTGTACGAAACATGCACTTTCTTCACCTTGACCTTCACAACATGCAGCAACACACATTATGACACACGCTTGTTCATAAGGTTTTGCAGCCTAACAGATAACACTATCTAAATGGCCGAAGGAATTTCAAGGGTGTAGAGAACACATGCTGCTGAGTTTTGTTTAATGAAGTGCCATTTTTATGCTAAAATAATTTTGAATAATCAAATTATAGTTGCAGGAAAATTTCTTTGAATTAAAGATTCACTGTATTTTGAATTAACCGGATTAAATTACAGTAAAGGTCCTATAGTTTGAGCTGGGGCATGAATTTGTACTGAATTAACTGATACTTTGAATTTACTAATACTGAATTAGCATGGTTTTACAGTGTTTAATTTGTAAGCAGTCCATAGAATACGAATTACTTTGAAAATTATTATTTCATTTCCTTTGACCTTACGTAAATGTAATATTTAAGCTGTACCAGTGGTTCTTTATTCTAGCCAACTAAATGTCAGTGTGAACTTGCAAATGAATGCAACTTCATTTTATAAACCTGCTACTGAGTAATCATATGAGTGTTTTTATTGACTGGAAACCATCGTCACTATTATCAGTTGTAACATGTTTACAGATTCATAATACGACCCCTGCAGGTCAGGGTCTTCGTCCATGAAATTTTTCCAACTGCTTTGAAATATTGATACATATTTCAGTGACTGTATGTGTTATGTTAGCAAGTGCAGGGATGGGTGTGGGTGTGCGTGTGGTTTTTTTTCCCTGTTACTTCTTTCCCCCCCCCTTCGGCATCCAGATATTTTCATTTATGTTTAGGGTAACGAAACACTGCGCTTCTAGGCAATGATTTGTTGAATAATTTGCTTTCATTTCACACATAAATGTGAGCATATGTAGCCAGGTTTGACTTATGTTGACTGTTCTTCAATTATGAATCATTCACAATTGTAGATTTCATGGATCAAGTGGACCAGGATCATACGTAAAGGATCAGTCTGATCATCCTGTGTTCCGTGGCCCAGAAGGTTCAGGCTTTGATGTGAATGAACTGAAGAAAATAACAGTGGATATCAGACGTAACTTACCAGTCGACATGGTTCCTATAGAGCGCAGCATTGTCAACCCTGAAGATGTGGTATTGGTACGTCGGCCAGGTATGTGATTAAACTTACGTCAATTTATGTTGCTTACTGTGAAGTTCTAGCAAGTGAACTGGCTAATTGAAGACTTGCTGTAATAAATCTTGTAATTTACACTTCTGTGAGATATGAGGTTGTCAGTGTGGTGACTCAAGATTGCAGCCTTCTGGAATGTGAATCCACATAGTTCTGTAGATAGAGATCTATGTATCAGAAGAACTTGATGCCTCTGTCCTTTCTACTGCACAACATCACATCCCAGGAGATCTGAATTTTGAGTGCATCATTACATTTTTGCCAGTGGGAGTGTAATGGAGTAGTATTTTCCTTTAAATTTCTGATGTGTTATTGGAAGAAGGAATGTGAATTACAATTTCTTGAAATACAAGGCTCATAGAATATATTAACCTATGTACCAAAATATAAGACAACTTCATGCTGTTCATTGTTCAGGAGAGTACCTGTGCAGAACTTGTTTAACTTTGTGCACAGTTGTAAAGTGACCTTCCATTCTTTGGGTGATGAAATAGGGAGAAATTATCACCTTTTCTAGGGGGGTAAATTAGGTTAGTGGTCACATTTTGTTGTTACATACCATGAAACTTGATGGGTTACACAGACCGCCTGCTATTAAGACAGTGGAATTGGTAAAGTTTCAACAGGCTGGGTGTAGGGTGGGAGAGACAATGAATGCACATCGGATGTTAATATACAGCCTTTTAAAAAATGACCATTTCAAAGACTGAGGAGCTTAACTTTAAAATTCATTCAAATCAAGTAGGTTGTGAGGTTAGGAGGTGCATGAAAGTGTCCCCAGTACTGTGTCAAATGACAGTAGTATGAACGGTGCTGAATGATGAGGTTCTACCTTATCTTATGAACTGTAAATTTTTTATCTCCCAACTTCTTATGAAACATTTTTGGAAGTATATATCATAATTTTTGTCAAGTGTTAGTCGTTTAACTTTTAGACAAGTGGGTTGGTAATTTTAGCACATGGTTTACAAAAAGTATATTATTTGAACTGAGAAAGATGCAGTTATGAAATAAACTGCCTTTTGTTGGGAATAAAACAGAGATTATGCTGCATGTCTTAAAAATGCAGTAAATTTCCTTTTTGTCTAAGTATATAAAATGAATTTCTCGAGGTGCTTTTTAATGTATGTTGGCAGAATTGGGGTCATGTAAAAGTTAGCATATATATAATGTCTGAGAAGGGAACGTGAGTATTTAGTGTTGTATTGCTTTCTATGCGCATGGATTGTTATACTGAGAAGTTTAGTGTAGATACAAAGGATGCACATTGAATGTGGAACAGATTACAATATTTATTCATTGTTTAAAGTAAGTGGTGTGTGTGTTTGTGTGTTAAGCACCATTATTTGTTAGCTAAAATTGAAGCCATAATTTTAGAGGCAACCAAGGAGCTGCATATATATGAATTAGAAGTTGCAACCCCCTTTCACCCACCCCCACCCATTGTGTGTGTGTCCCTATATCTTATTGTATTTGTGTACACTGTAGATAATGGTCAGTGGGTATAATTGTACATACGAAGCAAAACAAAAATCAACCAAAATAGCTGTAGTAGGGTAATCCATGTACAGTAGAACTTTTTAAATTTGGCTCCCTGATAGTTGAGCACGTGAGGAAAGTGATCCCAACACCAGAAGTTGTGCTGTCCACACCTTCTGGTGCACATACCGCTTTCATGACTTTATCTTAGGTTATCTGGAATTTATTGAGCCCATAAAGTTATTATTATGACTTCAAAAGATCAGAGTAAACAAGGTACTACTGGCAAGAAGAAACATGTAACTTTGATTCTGTAGAAACTAGAATCAATTAAGGGGCTTGAAAGTGGCAAAAGCTGAAGAGAGATTATGGCTTTATATAACATAGGCCTGTCAACTGTCTGTGATATGAAGAAGTGAAAGGACTGATAATGATCCTTTTTGATGTTAAGGGAAAGAGTGACAGTCCTTTTCAAGGGAGAGACATTGAAAAAGCCTAAATTAATGCACTGGACTGGATGTTGCATAAGTAGTTTACAGCAGTAAGTTCCAAAGGAAACCCCGTGATAACTGAAAAAGCCAAGTCTTTTCATGATGGAATGAAAGTTACATACTTTTACCTTTTAGAACTTAGGTCAGTGTAGGTTTCATTTGAGAATCCAAAATGTTTGATAATCCAGCATCTTTCTAGTCCTATGGGTGCCAGATGGAATTGCACTGTAAATGGTTTGAGGTGTAAGTGTGCACATAATGTAGCAGCAAGAGGTATCAAACAATAACAGCTTATATGTCACAAATAAGAACGGAAGATGTACAGATAATTGCATGTGCTGTCCTTCAAATTTCAAGGCCTGTATTTTATCCAACAACTGTTGTTTTCACTTTTTTGCCATTACTCCGCCATGCTTGTGGTTAGTCAGCTAAGTGGGCTTCATTAACATGATGCCTGAGCTGACAGGAGGTGACAACCAGGTTTTGTCGCGTTAAGTAATGACCCTGTATAATACCACATTCCGTGTATATTATGCAGATAAATTTATTTATGTGTAGTTTGTGCTGTGCCTAGTAAAATGTAGCTACCTACATGAGAGTTCAAGAATAAGTCAGAGGGTGTTTAGGGGTGTGTGACAACTACACGTAAAATAACAACTTAAGACTCATAGGCACAACAACGGGCAGGATGCTCTCCTGGCTCAGGTCTACTAAAATTCATAATTTATTACAGTAATCTGGAGTCCAGTGTAGGTATATTATTGCTGGGCTGAATCCCAAGACTGTAGTGATTGAATTGAGGCAGATGAGATGGAAGGAGGAAGTGGGAGGGTTGCTTGCACACTATGATCTTAGTATATAGACCAGGCATGTGCCTAGTCAGCATGTTAGAGGACTACTTATCTGCAGAGTCCACTGACTTTCCAAAAAATGTAGGAACAACCTCTAACTCTGGGCCAGAAGGGTGATACAATGTAATTTCTATATTGAGGACCAAGACTTCTGGAGTGCTGGAAATAATAGGCTTATCCATACAAAATATAGTTGCCCTGGTGACCAGATGCTGGAAATAATAGGCTCAAACATACAAAATTTAGTTGCCTAGATGACCCGGCATGTCATGTTTATGCACCCCTGATTTATCTGCCCTTACATTTTAAGCCGTACATTTTTTATGATTAGCTGTACTTAAAGTGATTGCAGTGTATTTATACACAGTACTGTATCATTGACAAGAAAATTTTTCTTTTATTGTCTTTTTCTTGACATTTTTTATGTTTCATAAAATCATATTTCAAGTAGTAATGAGGAAATGTAAATAGAGAATGTTCTGCTAGGGTGATTTTAGCTCTCTAGGGTGATGATTTAAGTTGTGTTCTGTTGGGCAATGACACCATGTTGTTTGGTTGATAGTTACCAACTTTTTCAGAGGAAAATACCATCTCCCTGATGATGGAAGCAACATGTCCCTGTTGAGCTGTGTTGTCATAGATGCACATTTACGTAAATTTTAGTGTATCTTGGGTGCTTGAGAAGTTCTACGCCTGTTACCTCCCCACTGTGGTGTTTACTCTGGGTGTTACATTTTGTTACAGGAATGTCAAGAAGTTTGAATTCTCAACCTTGGAATGTGTGATTTTTCATCAATTTCTTTAAACATTTTATCTGTTCCATACATTGTGCATGCCTTATGTACATCAACAGTCCTTGCATTTTTCATTTGACTGGATGGCAATAGTAGTTATTGATTGGTGTTTGCATATTTTCAAATTTAAGAAGTGCTAGAGGCTAAAATGAAATGAAAACTGAATATTATGCATTGTAGTGAAGATTTCACTTCCAATAGTAAACATTTGCGCAGTCCATGTCATTTGAGCTATGCAGGCTTGGCAGTTCTTTTTCAGAGAGTGGTGTAATAAAAAATGTATGTTTCTCTCCAACCCAGCCATTGCAGGTAAAACTTTCTACCACAAAGGTGACAAAGAAGTCTGTGATATTAAGCTTTCAAACTGTCACAATATATATGCAGCAAATCAGCTGATAAGGAAAAGATTTTCCAGCATTGCCCGACTAGCTGAAACTGAAGGATTGCGGGAGATAATGTAGATATATGAACTGACATGATTTAAAAAGGAATGTGCTGAGGTTTATAAGTACATTACTGCAGAATGTTTTGGAAGAATATTTGAATGTGCACATTTTCACATTTATTTATCGTGCGTATAGGTAAATATAAAATATTCAGACTTTAATTAGTCTTCAGGATCTAATAATCAATCATGGATAATTTGTAACTGATGCCCTCCGCGGAGCATAAGAGTTGCCTGCTGTTTGTAAAGATAAGCATGGCCAGCACATATATGATCATAAAGATGAGATGTTCAGTGGGTGTGTTGCCAGTCTCCAGTATGAAGTTGAAAAAAAATTTTCTTTCTTAATCCAAAACCTGTCGAAGTATGTATGCATTGAAGAAGCGGAATATCATTTTCTTCATGGCAATATCACATGATGTTTTTATGGAATTGATATCTGTGCAGTTGAAATAAGCTTACTAGTAAGTATTCAAGAAAGAAGGCAGGTGTTAGAATAGTGTTGTCATTTTCATTTTCAAAAGCCTGATGTATGGAATGATGCTTCACTTATGATGGAAGAGAGAGGAACGGTCAGTTCATTGAAGAAGTCAGCATTAATACAGTCGTTTGATTACTCTGGAATATTTGCAATATGTTGTACTGTATTTTATTCATTCTGCATGGAGTTTCATATTATTTTAAGAAGAATACTATGAGTACTTCAAGAAGTAATTGGCATTAAATATCAAGCTGTATCAACACACGCGATATGGCATTCATGGCACCTCATCTCTTGAACACTAAAGCTAGCAAACCACTCACCGATAATCGTATGAGAGACGCAGAATACAAAAATATTCCAGTCATACAAAATACTATGAAGATGAGCATAAAATCTGTTGTGAAATTAAAACAGGATGTTGTTAAAACAAGCTTCGTTGAATATATGCAACCTTCATAACCTTAAAAAAATTGTCACTAAACTTTCTGTAATAACAGCATACACAAAGTAGTGTTGCTGTTTAGAGGAAGTGTTTTTGGCAAAGGTGGGCCCTGTAGCACCAGCTGAAGCACATCTTAAACTGCTGCATTTTTCTGCTTCTGTTCGTAACGTCTTGCTAACGTACATAATAACAGGATATTGACAGAAGAACAAATCTAGGTTTTTTTGTATGATATATGTCAACTTAGAAGAATTTTGGCCTTGATCAACTTTCTCAAAAATCAGGATTCCTGATTGTTCAAGGTTCATATTGTTTTTGATTTGGAGGAGGTTTGAAGTACTCGGTCATAGTTTACTCATTTCTTGTTATGGATATAAATTGGCTCAAAGCTGCTACATGTGGAGATAAGATAGTAATGAATATGGATTCCCAAGGTAAGGTTTGTGTGCTTCAGGTACAGTGATGATGATGGTGGTATATTTTTTACTCAAATTACTAGCAGTTACTTTACTCAGAAGTAGTTCAAAATGCATATGTGATGAGATATACAGGTTCTCCAAAAGATATGGCAAATTTTCAGGCCTGGTATGATTTTTACTGTCATTCAACTGACAAAATGTGTCATATGTCATGGCAGTTAATTTGTTGTATATTCAAAATGCCAGTTATTACATACCTGCATTGAATTCTGGATTGGTGCATATATGAGCAACATTTGTTACCATGCAATGAAGGAGTGATGTTTGAATCTATCTGCAGCATCGTTGTATGTCTGTAGAATCAATAGGGGTACCGGGAGATTTCATGTATGCAGATTTTAACTGGAAATTGTCTGTCTGTGGCGTGAAGAAGTTGCACATAATACAAGAAAAATAAAGCGTGTTCTTGGAAACACTGTTACATGTGGAATGATTTATGTCTGCTTCGCTGTATGCACTGCAGTACAAATCCTGGAACATGAACTGTGGCACATGATTATCTGCTTCTGTTGTCAGATTTGCCAAAGATGACATAATATGTCTCTGACAGTATACCAGCAGTGAAGTCCTGCAAGAATTATGTGCTTTTAAAAAAGAGAGAGAGAGATATATATATACACACACACACACACACACGTGTGTGTGTGTGTGTTTGTGAGAGAGACAGATTCTTTATTGTTTATGTTCTTTACAATTTTAATTCTTTTATGGTTGTGGAAAGTATTATATGTGATTTGAATGAATGTTAGGAGGTGATATGTTGGGCTTACACCCATAGCAGAAAGGAAACATTTTGAAATTTGATTTGTTTTATCATTTTTGTTTGTGGGGTTATGGTAAGTAAAATGTTTTGTAAAGGACATCCCCCCTCCTCATTTTTTCTCCCCTCCCCCAACATTCCCAGTCAGAAACTGGTGTATGCAACTCTTGTACACATTTACCTATGTGTATTGAGTGTGCACCGTATTTTGACATTACCTTCCTTGAGGGAAGGAGCTTGTGTTTTTATTTTCCACATAAGGAAATAATTCTCTTAGGTTGATTAGTGTTCTAATAACGGTTGAACCAGGGCTGAGTCTCTGTCAAAGGCTTGCTTTTGATCACAGAAGAATGGCCTGGTGTGTGAATGTACAATATGTTATGTTCTTGCATGACATGGCTGGGGAGAATATCCAACATGGAATCATAAAAGTGAAACCCAAGGGCTACTGTCATAGCTTCATTAGCTTCTCTGTTCTTTGCTTATGAATTTAGAGGAGCAAGGGATTTATGTAGTACATGGTAAAATATTCTGAAATTACTCTTTTCTAGAAACTGATACTGTGTCACAAGATGTTACTGAGAGCCTATCTCAAAATTGTGTGGGGAACAATATGTGTTTTATGGAGATGTTACCTGGTTGGGCATCAGTGTATGACATTTTCAGAATGTAATTGAAGTTGATCTGATTCCCTTCTTCTTCGGCTTCCACCAGCACTAGCAAGATGAATTCTTGTGTGCCCTGAAGGTATGAACTGGAATACTTGAACATGTCAGCTGTATTTCTCAGGCCAAGTAGTTTCTTCAGTGAACAGCCACATATGTGACACTCAGCACAAATGTGGGTCTTCAGCACACAAATACATCGATTTCCTACTATACAAGAGAAGTAAATAATGGCATAGTTGACATTGCAACTTTATGTTGAGGATGTTACCATGCTAATAAGGGTTTGTGAATTTCTGCAAGGGCTGTTACATGTTATGTCTTTCAGTAGAGTTGAATAAGTGTCAGATACAGAAGTGTATGGATTCATAGAAACAAGATGATGATGATCTGTTTTGAAAACAAAAAAAAACCGGCTGATTCTGAGAGTCTGGTCATTGACGGTCATATCTCAAACAACATACTGCTTTTTTAGTTGCAGCATTCTACCAGAATGCAATTAATATGCAAGTGATGAATGTGGGGAGGTTGGTTGATAGAAATAAAGTGAAATATGCGGTCACAAGTTGATGCTTAGCTACAAGTAACTACATAGTCATCAAGTAACTTACTGAAGTTGAATTTGTGGATGAGAGCATACATCAACAGAAGTACCTACTTCTGTTGGCAGATGTTTTTAGCTAGTGATGCTGCTCTTGTTTGATATCTTGATCATCTCTTTTCTTTTCACATTCAAGGATTTTCTGCCTGCCAGGACTTGATCTTACGCTGCTTTAGTTTATACAATTTTTGGACTAAAGCTCATGAAATTCTCTTGGAAATAAGAATGTTTGTATATTTATAGTTGAATGTCTCCTGTACAGTGTTAGTGATTTGAATGTGTTTTTGGCAAATTAAACTATGTTTATATACAACATAAATTGTATGTATACCATTGAAGAGGGTGAAGGCTTGAAGAGAATGTTAAAATAACAGAAGATATCCATGAAGAGGGTATTGCTGCTTTGGCAAGACAATTTCTAGAACTCAAGGAGTGCTACTGGTTTGATTTTATGAGTGTGTCCATCTGGTTAAGAGATGTGGAATGTTGAAAAATAACCATAATCTGCTTTAAGGAAGAATTGTAAAGGGAGAGAAATATTCAGGAATAGCAGGTCATCATATATAAACTTGGTGTTATGAAGTTCGCATAATAAACAAGATCATCTTTTAAATGTAAAGTGTGGTACTTTCCTATTTTCTGTAAGAAGAAAATGACTTGGAATGATGGCACTGATATCGATATCATTTCCAGAGGATAACTAGTTGACAATTTGAAGCATTGTAACGATTTAGTACATTGATTTTTATCAGCTGGGATCATGCACATATAAGCAGCATAACGGCAGCAGCAAAAATGGTGCTGTCCCCCTTCCTTTGTGGTGTATGGAAGGGTCTTCCTGGTGTAATATGATCCTGTCTTCCCACAGAATTGACAGCAGATGAACGTGAATACACCTTGATGATCCGAGATGCACAGGTGTCCTGTGGGCGCTATGAATGTAGCACACTCTCACCTGCACGTGGAAGGAAGACAGCTTGGGAACATGAAACTAACCATTATCTCCACAGCATCAATAAAAGTTGGTACCTTCATGGCTCGTCACAGTACTGGTAGCCAGGGCATATCATCAGCAGCATATGCTAGGAACATTACATTACTCTCCTGAGAGGCAGTCTTACATGACTGCTTTCCAGTTTACATTAAATTGCATGCCAATCCGTGTACCGTTACTGCCCTTGAATGTAGTATTATTATCTTTGCTTTCTTGCCAAAGACTAGGACAGAAATTCATTGTGAATTCCATTGTTTTATAAATACTTTATGTTTGAAATGTTTACTTGCAATTTTCATCTGAATGAATCTGAGGTTATATTTCAGTCATTAATATCACTAGAGACTGCTGTGAAGCAGATAAGTATGACTTGCATAACAACGCTATATTGTTATTCCTAACATATTCGTTGTACACTTGAGTCTTGTTGGAAACTACAGGGTACAGCAGAAACAGTGAAGCGTTATAATTTTAAGTATGAATTTATCCACGAGGGTATGACAGAGTATGTATAATGCATCTATAGCAGTAACTTTGCTGTTCAGTATGTCGTGGAGCCACAACCAATGAACAGTGCAGGAGTGCTGTAAAACTTTTCATGCAAATGCAGGCCATTATAAATTCACAACAAGGATTCTGATGGTTGAACTAATGGGAAGTCCTTTTCCCAAACATGGGTTCTGAATGGATCAAATCCTGGCATGAAGAAGGCTGTATCACATGTAAAAACCATCTGACTGACCTTGCTCAGTTTGTGTGCTTGAGAATGTTGCCAGTTGTTAACCACAAGCCAAGGACTGACAGGAGTATCTTGTAGAGTGACCTGAACTCTCACCTCTATAAACAAGTACACAACTGGCCAGTGACCATGACAAAGATGTGTTGGCATTTTGTTACCAGTTTCCAGACATGATGATATTTAATCCCTACATACGAGACAGAGTTTTCATTTGTTTGCTGTTAATGAGCATAACTTTCAATACTTGGCTACAGAAGACCCACAGGAACTCAGGAATGTCCACTGTACAACCCAGTTTTACTCTTTGATATGCACAGTTGTCTTGTGTGATCACTGGACCACATCTTCAAAAATGGAGTTAGGACAGCTGTGACAGTTAAATTGCATTGTTATACTCTCGTGATTGAAACGTTTCTCATATCAAGAATACAGAATCTCTCAGGGCATGAGTGTTTGTGTTTTCAGCAAGGTAGTACTATAGCCCATGCTGTGAATTACTGTGGCTGCACTTTACAGTTTGTTTCCTCTGTGGGTGATCTGTTACTTTGATGGTGTGACACAGCCTGGACATTCACACAGTGTAACTGCTCCAGACCGGTCATTTTTTCAATGTCTTGTCTTCCCTTTCTTTCCTTCTTGGGGACAGGGAAACAGTGAAGAATTTGCTAGTTGGCCAGCAGACTGAGATGAATGTAAAGTGAGAACATAAGAAATTGCCCACATTTCAGAAGAAACACTTCAAGAAGTAATGCAGAGCTATTTAATATGTGTGAACGTGTGTGTTCAACAGGATTGTGATCATCTATATTAAGATGTACTTTTCAAAAAGTGATATGCAGGAGAATTCCTTTAATATGGCACTCTTGATGATTCGGCACTTGAGGAAAGTAGTCCCAAGACCTGGAGTTCTGCCAGCCATTATTTTCAATGCATTTACTTATTCTGTGACTTTTGTTGGGTTATCTTGAGCTTTTTGAGCCCATTTAGCTATTATAATGGCTTTAAAGGGTCCAGAGATGAGTAAACAAGGTACTGTTGGCAAGAGGAAACATGTAACTATAATGATTCCTCTGAATCGTGAAGTAATTATGAGGTTTGAAAGTGGCAAAAATTGAATAACGGTTATGGCTTCATCCATCGTTGGATTATCAACTGTCTTATGATGTATAGAAATGGGAAGATCAATGACAATCATTTATGGCATCAGTTGAAAGTGTAAAGGGCCTTTTCAGTAACAGACATTGGAAGAGCCTGCCGTAGGATAACTGGACAAGGCATTGTGTAAGCAGTTTACAACAGTGTGTTCTGAAGGAAACTCCATGACTGGGCCTATGCTAATTGACCAAGTTAAGTCTTTTTGTAGTGAAATGAAGATAATTGACAAGTGCACATTGTCTTGGGGCTGGCTGTGAAGTTTAAAAGAAACAGCAGCTGAAGGAGTTTTCCAAATGGAATATTTTTCTGATAAACTGTGCAGTCCAAGTATAGGAGCAGTAACAATAAATTACATGTAAGGACTTAGGACAATAGAGGTACTGTCTGATAATCTGGAGTATTGATGATGTGGCACCTGTCCAGTCCTCTGGTGCCAGATTAAGGAAATATAATGTTTAAGACTACACAAACAGGCTGTGTTCAAAATAAAATACTTCGCTGTTTCTGAAATGTTATTCTACTGTATCTAAAAAATGCTACTACTCTTTGTATGGCATAAGCAATTGGAGCTGTCTTGTGAAAAATGTAAGTCTGATGACATTTTTCATGTTTCACACATCGTGCACAAATGAATGACGACAATGGTGAACGAATGAAAACAATGCCCAATAATAATAGGGCTTGAAATGTTGATACAGACCACATGTTGATAATCAGTATGATTTTGTAATGTTTGTTAATAATACCCAAAACTGATGGAATGATGCATTGCATTGTGGACAACACTAAACCATAAGCCATGATAAACACATGAAACCTCGAAAGTATTGTTTACTATAAATGATAATGTTGAAAGAACATCAAAGTGTTGTGGAATTTTTTTTTTATTGATCTGCAGATAAGAAAGGAATCAGATTTATAGATGCCTCATTGTGTCTTTTGATACAGACACTGGAAAATAAAATATGAAAAGTGGAGCTTATATATTGTGTGGAAAAGGAGAATTTTACAGTATCACCAGTATAATTCACTGCTATACATTTAACATCAGATTTTTGGAGGAATTTAAAATAAGTAAGGACAAACTTGGAAGCTCCATTTTACATGTTTCGCATTTTATCAGATTATGAAATTAACAAGCACATGTGAGGTCATTAATTGGCACTTGAAGATTTCCACGAGATCACGTTTTATAAAGTGTTTTAGTGCTCAGTCACAAACATAGATGATCACTTTGTAGAAGTGTAATCTTCAGCAAAGTAATGTGTAGTGTTTCTCCAGAAGGATTGCTGCCACTTTGCCATTTGCAGTAATGCCTTTTTGTACATGTCGGTGGATGTAGAGAAAAATCGTTACTATTTTCATCATATACTTCTGATTTCAAAATCATTACCAATCCTTTTCACAAAAAAACAAAAGTGTATTGTGGGGGTATACAAATGATTTGTGTGCAGTAGATGGTGAACATTTAGGTCTATGTGCTTGATGCTACTTGTCAGGCAGAATTGTAAAATTCAGCTGTGTGCACTCTTTTATCTGCATATGAAGAAATTTGAAGTTTGTTAATATGAAGAAGAACATAAAAGATTGCAACAGTCACATCTTCAAATTTATAAATATTGTTGTAGTGAGAATGGTGTATGACTGCAGAAGAGTCCTTGTCATATGAGTTTCAGACTACTTACATAATTGTATCACCACAGTAAAGATATTCAGTACATTTCATAAATTCTCAGAACTTGGGAGCATCTGAACGCTAATGATTTTTGGAACTGATTGTAGACTGTGTGTTAACATGACCAGCATTGTTGAATACAGCTTTTACAGTAGAAGAGTATAAAGCAAAAAATAATTTGTTGATTTTCGATGAACTTCAGATTGTTTCCTAAAGAAAATAAGGCTGCTGTATTTAATTGGATGGCAGTCTTCAGTCTAGCACAACCTTATGGAACATTATATAACCTTGAATGTGACCATCTTTCTTACGTGATTGATCGCTTCAGATAGTCTGTCAGTAAATTGATGGTTTATGGTTATAAGCTGGAAGGGTAATCATTGAGACATCTGGCCACAATCTTCATGCTTTTGCTCATTATGGTCAGTATACTAAAACCTGATTGTTGAGTAGATAAGTTGTGCTAGATTGCCTGTGTGTGAAATGTGAGTTACGTCTGGAACTGCCACAGTATCATCCAGTTGTATTATGTTTTATAGTAATGTTCTTATATATCTGCTGAAACCTTCTTCTTCTTCTGAGATGCTGTGTTCAAAATCCAAGCTTCTAAGCAAGTTGAGCCAGGCTACTACACTGCAGGCATCCACATATGTTCTTCTCATTACTCACAGGCCATCTAATGGGTGAAACATTATATGTCACTGTTGTTAAATAAGGAAAAACTAGAAGCATGCACCTTATTGCAGAATGAAAGAATGTGAGAACACGTGATTATTATGTACAATAATTGAAACAGTTGTGAATATGACAATAACAAAAACATACAAACATTCCAGTGTGTGACATTAGTTAATAGAACACTTGGAATTAATATGTGTAAAGATACACGGAAATTTTCAGAGTTGTGGTGTTCCATGCCCTTCTCTGCAGCTGCAGAAACTGACACACAGCACTTCTGGAAAGTAACAAAATACAAACTGCTGGAATAAGGGTTTTATACAGGGTTAAAGCCTGCACAATACTACATGTTTCACACTGAAGACATAAGTGACTGACAGATTTGTGCAGTTAATAATTCAGGAATGCTGATCGAAATGGTCTCAACATATACAGGGAATGAATTGCAGTAGGTTTCCAGAACTGCCCTTAAAATATAAATGTAGAGTTTAACTGGCTTGTTATTAATTTACCAACGGCTCAGACAGTTTCTCTGGGTGATGAGACATCTTTAAAGAAGCTGTGGATCTGTAAACAGCATGAGGGAGAAAGGGTGGCTTTATTTCTGAAGATTACATACCACAAATTTCTAGTTGGAAAGCGAACCAAAACTAATAAAAACCAAGCATATTCTACAGAATTGTTTGTTACTCCTATGAAAGCTTTTTTTTTTTTTTTGGATGGATGATCAATATTCTGATGCCTTCTGAGTGTAAGACTGCTGGAGAGAGGATCTCTGTTCATTCTGGGCGCTTAATAAAAATTACTAGTAAATGAAAATGTGTCACATATACAGTCAAAATGGATTGAATGTTGATTTTTGTTTAAAAGGTCATTAAGGAATGTAGTTCTGTACAGAAGATACATAAAATCATATTCCCAAGTTGGGGCATGATGTTACATCTGTTTATGATTGGTAAACTACAGTTGGAATTCTCATGATAAAAAAGGAAAATCCATCATCTGTTTTTGTGTGATGGCTTATAATTGTGCAGTGTTCAAACTTATAATAGATGGCTGGAGGTATTCAGGTAGGTGATATGGACAGGTATGAATTGTGGAGCTTTTCATGTGGTCCTCTGTTGTTTGGTATTGGAGAGGTACTGCAGTCATCAAGGAACACTTCAGAGCACAAGCCTATAACAGTATGCTGTATTAATCACAAAAATGTCAGAAGCACAATTGAATTATCTGTAAGGTTGATGTCATCAAGAATACTGTATTGGATATTCAAGTGTCTCATGAGTAGATATTCTTAGATGAACAAATAAGCTCATAATTTCAGTAGCTGAGTTCATCAGTAATATGTATGTTCCAGAGTTAAGGAATTGCACAGTGGCTGTTAGTACACAGTAACAGAATCAGCGATTTACCGCAGTTGCCACACTACTGAATGTCACCTGTATTACTCGCTAAAGAATTATTTTGTGCGCTGTATGATTAAATTTTTCCAACCATTTTTATGCTGTTATTGTGTATCATGTATTTTTTGGTATACTGGTACATTTGGAATTGTATTTTGTAGATCAAAACTTGCATTTTACAAACATCGCTCAACTCTCGATAGTATTTCACACATCGCTGTGGTAGTATCATCTTTGCACAAGAAGGAACTTGGAACATTTGTACATTCTCTGGAGCTCAGAAATTGTCTACACCTGCATGAAGATATTTTGTTGAGTAACCATTTTATTATTGTAGTGCAGTGTTGTTGGTCACATTGTTTATTGATATATCATCAGTAAATCATAAAAGAAGCAACTGCCTCTGTTTTTACCCTGAAGATGGAGAAAGCATGTTCCTCCAAAACTTTGGTACCTATCTACGAAACTCCTCGGCATCACATCCTAGAAGACTGTGAAAGGTGTGGTTTTATTTATAAATGCTGTTCTATATTAGGCTTCAGAAAAAAGAGGAATATGCAATAGCCTGCATCTGGTTTTAATGCTGTAGTTTAGAATGGGGATACGAACTAGTGCTTGTTCTGATAATTTCTTTATATAACCTCCTGATTTGGTGCAGTGTTAATGCCTGTAACTGGAAGAGGAAGAGAATCGATGATTAAAAACAGAGGAAGTTGGAGAGTACCAAGAAAGCTGCCCAGCTGTTGCTCTGGAGTCAAGATTTCTTTAAGACGTGAGATACAAGCCAATGGTATATTTGTGTAATTGTAGGCCTTCAGTTGGAAGCATTATCTTAACAGTGAGACATAAGTGGACACAAACTGAGCTGGAACATCAAAGAAATGTTACCTGTCTGCTGTGTACTTAAAGTGAGGTCCAAGTCACAGCTATGAAGGTTATCAATAGAATTTTAATAGAAAATAATAAAATGTCACCTCTCTGTCCATATATGAAATGTATTTCATAGTCTTATATTTTTATACCATAGAGGTTCATTTCAAGACACTTCATGATTAAAATGGAATTAAGAGACAAGAACCGCTGAATGGATTTTTTTTAATAAAATTTGATGCTGGAAAGTTTTTGCCAAAACTTGCTTAAAAGCAGGTAAAAATAATGGAAACTTGCATCTTGAGCACAGCTTGTTGCTATTTTATTGAAGTGAAAAGGGTGCTTTTTCAGACTAATGTTGTGGTGTGAACATATCCTACCTTGTTAATGTTAACAAGAAATAATAGAAGTAGCACTTCTTAATGTTAGAGTATATTTCAATGTGCATTATACAGATTGCAGAATGTTCTATCAGAATTTCTGATAAAATGCATAGAAGTGACATAGTAAGTTATCCTGTAAAATGTAAACAGAAATATGCACTTGATGGCTTAATTTCAAAAAGTATACAGACTTTAAATATACCAGCAGAAGTACCTGTCCTTTATACAGGATGTTTACTTTCCAGATCATATTACAGTGTATTTTAGTAGCAGAAACTTAAAGAATGAATAATACATTAAATTCCAAATTATGTTCCTGTAATTAGAAAAAGTTTGGCCTGAAGACTGAAACTGCATACAGAAACTCTGCCACGTTATTTCCTGATCATTGTGACAGCTGCCACAACCATACATACTGGCAAGGGTATGGTGTAAATGCCATAATGGCTACAGCATGAAATTTTCAGTGGGAAAACAGAAGAGAAGTTACATCAGAATGCCTGCTTCAGAACTGAGACATGAATCTTCTGAAATTACAAGAAACTAGTAGTGGAACCATTACTCAAACAGAAGCTTGTTTTGAGAAGATGCAGATGTATAGATTCTTGAATATAAATTGGCTGCAGAAATCCAAATCGTACATTTATTATTCACAAAGCAAGAATTTTATCAGGCAGACATTTATTTTTTAATTTGTTTTCAGTGTCCATGCAGAAACATGTATTAACCTTGTTCCAGACACAAAGTAACAGAATAAGCAGCAACTGTAGGCATGTGCCAGTGCTGATTATGTTGATGCTGTGTGTGTGGCAAGATGTTACATGAGTAAAGTGAGATTATATGAACTGTACAGTTAGCATTTTTAAGAATACACTGAACATGATTTACATGTGACAATGACCTGATCTTATTTATCATTATGAGTGTAAGTATTTCTTTGTGAATAATATGTAGTTGATACTGACTTAAGCTTCATTCTAAAAAGTTACATGTAAGACTGTTGATTGATGTATGTCAGTAACATTCAGCTCACTGCATAATGTTAAGATTTCTTCATGAAGATACATTCAATGCAGGCCAAGAGTAGATCGTACTAAAAACCACATCCTGTCATTGTGGTGTGAATTGGACTGATATACTTGTCTTCTCATGCAACATTCTGGGTGGTGTCTTTAGTGGTATGTGCTTCGATTTCCTTCTAGTGGCATCCTTTGTTATAACAGCATACTTAATTACTTGGGTCACATAAAATTACCAGGACATCATGGTGGCAAGCACACAGCAGGAAGGAATAGCAGATGGTTTGTTTTATCAGTACAAGTTGAAGTTTCCTTATTGCATAATTACGAACTGTGCAAAGAAGATGTATGGGGAATTGGGGTATAGCCCTTTGATTTCGTAAACTTGGAACTAGATGAAGATGAGTGATTACATGATTCCCTCGTCACCTCCAGGGGGACATTCGCTGGGACCCACTGTCATCCGGCCAGTAGCCTAGTCATTGTACTGAATGAAATGTCCGGGCGTCCAGTGTTTATCCTGCACAAGATGTTGTACATGCCTTTTGTTGAGAAACTGAAGAGTTCTGCTATTAATGTATGTACATAGTATACTATTTTGCAGCTTTTAGGAGGTTGGTACCAGTTTTGCAAAGTAGTCTCCAGAATCATCATCAAGTCTAATGTTTCACTTATGGAATATGCCCTTCTGGTTTAACCACTAATAGTGGCTGTTGCTGTGTAATTGCACTTCCGAGTGATGGGATTAAATTTCCCAGTAGCATGGAAGAGCATTTTTATTTGTGTGTCTTTTTTTTGGTGCAGTGTGAGTTGTCAGTGTTTGTGGACTAAATTGTATAAATGATTCATATATTGTGTTAATATCTATATTACTTTGTAGGTGTATGTTTTGGAATATGGTGGAAATTTTATACGCAGTGAACAGAAATGTGGAATATGGAATCAGGAAATAGATGTATTAAAGTGTGTGAAAATTGGCTCCTGATGCTGGTGTGAGTACAGTGCTGAAAGTGATTGACAAATTTGGATTTGGGTCAGTAAAAACATTTTTATTGTTGCTGGACACTTCAATAATGTGGGAGTGTTTTGAGGAATTGTGGAAGGAATATTAATTAATACACATAGAATCTGAAGCTTGTAGATACGTTTCTGATAGTTGCTGCTCCGTGGACATGCATGTTTGTTTTGCCCATCTCGCAGAAAGACTTCTTGGTGTCTGATACCAAGTGTATGTGAAGAATAATTATACCAAGAATGTGGAGTGTTGAAGGTGTAGGTCCACAGTCAAGTGATTTTGTTTTTGAAGTGGAACATTGATTGAATTGTCACTGAAAATATGGTATCATTTACATTGAAGGTGTTAAATTAATAAATCAAATGCAGTTCTTGCAGATTGGAAATATAATGAGTTCTGAAGATTTAAAACAGGCATAGTTGTGAATTAAGTGCTGATTGTTTACAACTGTGGACATGGTGTGAAAGTCAAATTATCAAGTTTTTTGGAAGGGCTTGCAGTGATTCCAATTGATGTTTTGTGCAGCTGGTTGTGTAGGCCATTTGAGGATAATAAGCCTTGGATGTTGGAGTGTATATTTTCAAGATGCATTGAATTGTACATTGAGTTTTGTGTAGAAGGCATACAGGTTGGAAAATGTTCAGATTTTACAATGCAAATTATCTTGAATCAAATGACTGACTGTTTTGTAGTGAGACAAAACTATCCGAAGTAAATAATACTCTTTTAACCTAACAGGATTCTGGTTAAGGTCCAACATTTGAATCTTAGAAATATCGTGAGATACATGTATTCAGAGCCAACAAAACAAGAATGAAGTCTGCTGGAGAAAGAAGATTAAAACTGGATGTGGGAACCAGGATAAATTTATTTGTGGACTCTGAAAATGAAGGCACCACAGTCCTTAAATATTGGAAACTACTTGCCCATTATCACACAGCATGACATACCAGAAGACTTGAATCTTCAAGTCCTTCGAGTTTGACCAAGAGCAGATAACGGGAGAACTTAAATATGTGTATTTAAATACAGTGGTTTGGTTATAGTGACAAGTGAAAGTAAAGAATGTATACTGAATTACAGGATTGTTAACATAGTAATTAAAGTAGTGCTGTAATTACTGGCACTCTGCTCATAAGATGCTAAAGAAATGAAATGTAAAAATCTAAGTATTGCATTAAAAAAACAATCATTTCATGGCACTTGCACATGGTACTGGGAACGAAGAAATACAGAGGAACAGTAATCTGCAGAAAGTTGAGGTGTTATCATTATTAAGTAGCCTGGTAAGATGTTATTTTGATTAAATGTGTTGTGATGGTGAATTTTTATACCATAGGTAAAGAAACTTGATTGAATTTTCTGTGTTCCCTGTGATAAGCACCCTTACAGTGGTCTGTTTTCTAGCCAAGGAGTTGTGTTTTTTATTTCAATAAGAATCTACAGAAATTCTTCAGTGGAGGAGCCCAGATCTGAAAGTAAAGTGTAAGCCACCAGTTGTAAATAATTACTTTATGAACAGTCTAAAGAATTGGAGCTATGGCTGCTTGAATTTGTTTTCATTGTTGATTTAATTAAGAACCCCCATGTTTCCTGTGTAACTGATAAAATAATGAAAGTTATAAATGTACAGAAAACTGTGTTGATTATAAATACCAGTCACTGAATGATGTTCAGGGAAGTCTGTACGCCATAGATTAAGCCATCATCTGCATACTAACAAAATACTGGTTACAGAACAGTATGGTTTTAGGATAGGGTTATCAACTAAAGATGCTGCCTTCAGACAAACAGATAGTGTATTCCAGTCTGTTAACCAAAAAATACATATTGGAGGAATTTTCTATGATTTGACAAAGGCTTTTGATTGCATGAATCATGAAATTTTGTTAGCTGAATTACATTTCTATGGAAATGGAGGAGTATATGAAGATTGGTTTAGGTCCTGTTTAACTGATAGAAGTCAGAAAGTTGAAGTAAAACCACCTAATACAACTAAAAAAATTTTTCTCTGACTGGGGTACATTAAAACATGGAGTTTTCCAATGACCTTTGCTTGAGAATAAATTCTGTATCAGAACCAGTATTATTTACTGATAGTACTAGTGTCATAATTTCAAGCAGATATTTCAAAGATTTCTGTTCATTATCAAATTTAGTTGTCCCTCATATGATGGAATGGTTTGCTGCCAATAAGTTAGTTCTAAATTTAGGTAAACAATAATAATGAACTTCATAACAAAGAATTCATCACATTCTACATTACTTATTGGTTATAAAGAAAAATATGTAAAAGAGGTTGTGAATTCCTTGTTTTGCAAACTGATAAACCACTTAAACTGAAAGATCCATATTGAACAAATGATTCTCAAGTTAAGTGCAGCATATTAGGTCGATGGGCCATATCAGTAACATTAACACCCTCAAATAAATTTACTATGCATACTTTCATTCTGTTATAAAGTATGGAGTGATTTTTTGGGGTTAACTCTTTATACAGTGAGAAGATTTTCACTTTACAAAAGAAAGTCGTCAGAATTGTGGCTGGTGTACAACCCAGAACATCATGTAGAAGTCTAGTTAAACAATTAGAGATTCTACCTGTTCCTTGCAAATACATTAATGAACTTCAAAATATCATTAATCAGGAAAATTTTCAAACAAATTCAACTATACCCAGTATACAAGGAATAAGCACAATCTTCATAGACCAAATTCCAACGCATCTAGTGTTCAAAAAAGTACGTTTTATGCTGGAATCAAAATTTTCAACAGTTTGCCACTGAATCTGAAAATCCTCAACAGTGACAAGGAAAAATTCAGAGCAGCCTTAAAAAAATATGTAATACACACTCCTTTTACTCTGTATATGAAATTGTTGTATGTAAAGGTGATCTATAATACTGTTTTGTAAAATGTTTGTAGTATTTTTTACACTATAAAAATTGTGTATTTGTGACTTGTTTCACATCATACTGTCATTATGACAAACTTATGGATCCATGGAATGTGTGTGTGTGTGTGTGTGTTTGTATGTGAAATACTTTGTACAAAATTATTCACCCTGTACCTGGTATTTATCACTGCCTGATAATATTTTGTTATTTAATTCTTTATTTTCTCATGTTGTATTCTTCAATTCCCCTTCATAGGTGTTTGCCTTCTCCTCAGTATTGTTGTTTAATATATTTAATTCACTCAGTAACTGAATTGTTATAACAGGACACCTTGTCTGTTTCTACATCCTTACATTGTTTAAATTTGGCCACCCTAGTTTAGTATTAGTTTCCATTCCTGCTAAATGTGTACAATGAAGTCAGTTTTGGTGGGAGTGAAATGTAAATTGAAGATTTTAGACATGTTTTCTTGTGGTGCAGTATAATATTTTTACCTTTGAAGTATATAATGAGGAGATCTAGTAAGAGGAGTTAGGGGCTGAGGGGTAAAGTAAGGGGGAAATCTACTCATGATGGTACAGTGCCATGGTGACCTAGATGCATCCCGCTGTTTGTGCAAAGATTTGTGTTGCCTTCGTTAGTGCAGAATGGGAAGGAGAATAAAGGTGGTATTGGCATTACTGGGCTATTTCCATTGGCTCAAGACAATCGTAATTCATCCTGGAGAATTCTGCCCTTGAAACTGTGCAAATTAAACATGTGGGAGGAATCATGACTATATTGTAAATAAAATAGTACTTGTATATTTCATTAACAGGAATTTGGAATGGTAGGTTCAAAAAGTGTAATGTTCAAGGTTGTGGGATCTCTTGTATTAACTTTCATAGATGAAGAGAGGTATAGCTGAATATTATTTTTTCATAATTCATTTAATGAGAAAGTTTACCTTGTCTGAACAATACACACTTTGTGTCCATAGTTTCTCTTAAACATATTTGATCTCAAATGAGATTCGGTTTTCCATAAGTTTAAAGTGTGTAAGAGCAGTGTTATTTAATATAGAACAAGAGTTGGTAATTCCACTGACATTGTGGGTGGAGAGAAAGATAGGCATGAAAATGTTGGTATTTGGGTAGTCATTGTATTAGCAGTACACACTTTGGAAGCAGTGAGTTAGAGTTATTATCAGCTATCATAAGCAGATCAAAATATTTTACATAGACTCTATGTAATTGTTTTCAAATTTCTTTAAAAATTACAGTATCATTTTCTCAAAAGGTTCCTTGGATGGCAACGATATTGCCACTACCGTACAACATTACTTGCAATGTGGTGTTTTTATGAAAGAAACCAAAGGTACGCAAATCAGATGGTATTGAATGGCATGATTTTCATACTTGATTTCTTGATAAATTTGTGTGGACTTTGCAGCTGTTGCTGTTAAAAATTGTTTAGGGTTTTTGTTTTAAAGTATCAGAACAATTCAGTAAATTCATGGCAGGTTTTAAAGTAGGTCACATTAACAACTGTAATTGTGGAATGTTTTTCCTGATGGGTAGCATGGTATGGCTTGTACCCACAAATAATGTGTTGAATTATGTTGCAACAGAAATTACAAAGCTTACAAGTCAGCAACATATTCTGCTACATTGCAAAGTAATAAAAACTATAATTTTGCAATATAACGTTTCTTATCCTTGGACTCACTTGACAGTGTCATTACAGTTAACTTTGAATTTAACTTGACATCATGTATGGTTGTGGAACAGTAAAGTAAGCATTCAGTTTCACTACGTTCATAGAACATCATTGGTTGTCTTAGGTGAAATTGTTTTCTGCTTGTTTTCATTGTGCTTCTGGTTGTTTTTGTGATCCTACAGCAGAGACAAAACTATAAAAACCATTAATATGTTTTGATTTTAGTCTAATCTTAATTGCATATGAGCTTCAATTCCAGGAATGCTGGTGAATTTCATAATTTTTGTATGTAGTTCATAATACCAAACAACACATGATGTTCCCATAATGACCAGGTCTTCATTTTATGGGATGAGGTAAGCTGGCCATAATATCTTTAAGCTGTTGACATTTGTGCTGTCACACATGAAGATATTTGGTAGCCATTTTGTTGTAAGTCATGAATTTGGTTTCGGTGAATTCTTTAGGTATTCAGATATTCCATTTATTCATATGTTCCATCCTTACTGTTGTGGTTACAGAGCTAATTTGATATTGTGTACATGAACTTCAGAAGTGTCTGCTCTGGAGATAAACTTACACTGACTATATTTGGCAGAGGCATAATTTCAGTGCCAGTAGTCTTTCAGGAAATTGCAGCTATGCTAGTCATTTCTTGTTATGAGTTGTGAATGAGATTTTAGTATTGATCTGCAAATTAATTAGACAGGTACTTGACAATCTGAATTGTCTGTCCATCTGCTACACTTGATTTTGATTTTGATTTTATATATATATGTATATATATATATAAAGCTTGTTGGTAAGTTGGTGAAAATGTGGTACTGACTGAAAAGTAGTGTCATATATATACTATACATTTTTATGTCAATTTCTTGAACATGTTCACATAGTACAGTACCTTAGTGCCATTCTAATAACGTTCCAGTAATGTATCTTTTTTTTTTCTTGGTTGATTCTGGCGTGATGATAACAGATAAGATATGCATTATTATTATTATTATTAATTTCTTTGAAGTTCTTGTGGCCCATCGTCTCTTTTTAGGCCCTTGTCTCATACTATTATTGAATTCCTTTTAGAGATCTCAACAGATATATTTGACAAGGTGATGTGCCCAGTATATTTGGGGCAATACTTCTCTGCAGTCTCTCACTCCCAATTTATCTTCCATGAAAACATGTAATATTTTGGTGACTGCTTTTAAGTATTTAAAAGTTCAAGAAGTTGATGAAGGTGAATGATACAGTCAAGTCACATTTAAATTTGAAACTAATACTGTCACTTTTTGTCAAAATGTTCAAAATGCCTTACATGTCTCTGCAGCAAGCAGACACATTTATGGTGAAAATCGGCATGTTCTGGGGGCTTTTTTTAAATAAACTTCTCTATTTGTGGTGTGTGTGTACATGCGCGTTTGTTAGTGTATAATTTGCTTGACATTTATGTACAGGGCTTGAGTTGTGAAAGACACTTGTTCCCCTGGCCTTGACTGTGAAGATTACAGTCTTCTGAGGTGTAATACCATATAGTCTAGTAAAGGTGTACCAACATGTCAGAGGATAGTTCTGCCACCATTGTCACTGTAGACCATCCTGCCATGATGAAGGCAGCAGGGTCCTCTGTGTTGTGAACATAACTCTTCTAGACTATACTGTGGCACATTCCAGAAGACAGTGATCTTCAGTGCTTGTGTCTAGTGCAGTGCTGTTTTTTCATATACTTGTAGGAAGTTTAAAGTAAAATGACTGCAAATCACAATGCTGGCTGCTTCAGGTTAAATTCATTAGCAACTGGCTAGGGAAGGAAAGGTTTTCTTGGCTTATGATTGGGCTTCATCTGAGGAGGAGCTGTAACTCTCACATCAGCCTACTGCATAATGTCAAGATATTGCTTATAGATACCTTATTGTTTTCTTTGTAGCAGCCACAAGTTTTCAACTACTTTTAATATTTGCTGTTTGGGATAAACATATGAAATTTATATACAGTTATGATATTACCACATGTTTTCAGGAATCAAAATCTAATTTTGGTAACCATTTTTTAGATTTTTATTTGGTTGAATTAGATTTCATAAAGTCTTAGTGCACTTTCAATTAATTAGATCCATGCTGGAGCAGTTTTAATTTTCCGTTTGTGCTGGATAAAGAACGTAAGCATATTTGAGAAACATTGTGAGCATTTCTGACATCATAGTTATGGGTGCAGTTTTGCTTTCACAAGCAGAACTGCTGTTATGGCAGTTTTGGTTCAAAAGTTTTTTTTACAACTTAACGTGTGTTTAATACATTATTAGGTGAGGGATCACATCCAATCTTCGCGCGTGAAGAGATCTTACAGGCATCTACTAGACCAAGTAGCAGTCTGATTGACGAGCATCGTAGAGTGGTAGCCATTGTGGATGAAGCACCTCCAATACAGGCCCCAGGTATTTAGGAGATAAGGCTAGAAGACCAGTATTACTTTCATGTGTATGTCAGTATGTGATATTCCATTTAGTTGACTGATTTTTAAAGTGACTTTTTCTATTGAAGTAATTTGTATGATATGCGGTAATCACATTAATATGTATCCTGCATTAGTGTCATCCAGCATCTTCAGCGTTGAGGGTCACATGGACACCAAATTTTAAGTTCGTAGGCCACACATTATATTTAAAGTTAGCAATGAAAGTGAGACCATAAATCTGTATTGGACTATTTCCAGTTTTATTTTTATCTGCTAAGAGAGGGGAGAGGTGACAGTGTCAATTCTTTGATACCAGTAATTATGCTTGAACAAGAAAATGGTAACCATCCCTGTGAAACAGATTTAAGTCACCTGTCCCTGGGCAGTAAATTTTGCTGACTTTTAATTATGGCTGAAAAGCCTACAGTACCAAGAGACTTAAAACCCTTAAGTTACAGGCTGGGAAGTCTAAGAGAAGGATCACGCATATAATAATCTGCCACAAGTGCCTTCATTTTAAAACTGATACTGTTGTGACCATTGTGGGCCACATATTGAGCTGTTGACTGACAGTTGTACCACCTTGCCTCACATCATAAATACAGAATAGTTTATTGAACTTGTGTGTACATAATAGTGTGTGCATTGAACTTAACAGGTTTTATGGTTACCTTTGATTGTCAAACAAGACATTCCACTGAAACAACACTAGCTGTGATTTTTTTATTTCTTTAATGCCCTAATGTAAGAAACTGCGTATTAGTTGTGGAAGTGCTGAATACTTGGTAGACTTAGGCATTGACTGGGTAATATGAAAATATATATTCAGGGGCATATCTTTTATCGCTGTTTACTTCCTGGCAAATAGTAATTCATGACTGTTTTCATCTTATCTGTGAACTGTACAGGATGTGTATGGTATGTGCAGTGTTAACTGAATGATCATATTTGTCAGTGTTTGATGGAATCATTTGGTTGATTGTGGAACTAATTTTGACTTATTCTTGGTATGTTGCAACATCCATGGTTCCAAATGGTTGAGCTGTGGTATATTTTTAGATGTGTGTGATCTGCCATGCCCTGTCCCATTCAAGCTGGATAATATATGCAGGGCTATAGTATTATACATGCTTATATTTCAGGAAGTTCTCGATTTGAATCCCCGGGGCGTTATCCTGATGCTCCAGGGCGATTACATGATGGTTTTTATCCCAGCGGAGAGCGAGAACCACCACGTGACTACGCACATTCCTCACGAGATTATGACCGTGGTCACTCACTGGCTCCAGGTTTTGACCGTAGGGAAAGAAGCATGGAAGATCGCTTTGACCGGTAGAAATTTGTGTAGCTTTGAATTTCATGTAGTTCGTAATGTATATCTGTCTGTATTGGTACATGGAAGAAGAACAATATTTGGCTCATTACTGAAGTACCTGCTGTAGCCAATTTTATACCCTTCCTACATAGCATGAAAATACCAAGTTTACCGTATAACCTAAAATATCACTTGTCATTTAAGGTTGAACTACAGCATACCTCCATACCTGGTACAGTCACTTTTAATGTCAGTCAATATTACATGTATTGTTTGAATTGTTTTTAGTGTTGGGGATTTTAAATTATTAATTCCTGATCATGCAGTCAGATACTTGCTTTGCATATTTGACTAGTATACTTTAGATAGGTAAGGAGTCATACATATTCCTGTGGCTCATTTTGGATATTGAAATTTGAAACTAAGTGCAGGGTGCTAGGTGGAGGCATATGTTCCTTCAAAATGTGGGCATCCACCTAGCAGAGAGCATAATGTTTATAACCCATAAAACAAAAGTACCTGCCATCATCCTATGAAATATTTGGCTTTACAGAGGTTATTCATTATTACAGGTAGTCTTGTAATACTGGTTTTGTATTAAAAAACCTTCCTGTTGATGATGATGTATTTTCTGTTTCATAGTTCTGAATTGTTGCTGTGTGTGTCGGGAGTTAATCGTGTAATGAATAATGCAGTCTAACTCAACGGAATTGTTGACTTTAAATAGTGCCAAAGTTGCAGCCCCCCCCCCCCCCCCCCTCCTTTTTTTTTTTCAAAAAGAGGGGCAGACAAAGAAGACACTATATTTATGTTTTTTTTTGCTCACAAAGTTAGTAGTGGGGTAGAGAAATGAGGGT
>Ga0123354_10000859_pt1 | contig 33734 bp, 28 predicted proteins | sample TergutLab28metaG_2_FD_97872 | JGI IMG/M metagenome (GOLD analysis project Ga0123354, IMG submission 97872) | Labiotermes labralis P4 segment gut microbial communities from Petit-Saut dam, French Guiana - Lab288 P4 | ecosystem: Host-associated > Arthropoda: Insects > Digestive system > Gut ... | reverse complement strand
ATCCTTGCCGACCACATAATAAGGCAGCCCACCACCTACGTCTAAACCGTGCCGCTGGCCAAAAGTGTAAAAAATCGCCCCATCATGTGTGCCTAACACCTTGCCAGTTTTACGTTCAATAATATTACCAGGGGTAGTTTGCACAAATTCACCCAAAAAATCACGAATCCCAACACTACCTACAAAACAAATCCCCTGTGAATCTTTTTTGGTCGCCGTTGGCAAATCAAACTGCGCCGCCAACTTACGCACCTGCGGTTTAGCCAAATGCCCCACCGGAAAAATAGTTTTTTCCAACGCCTGCTCTGTTATTCGATACAAAAAGTAAGTTTGATCCTTGTTGGCGTCCTTGGCTTTCATCAGCAAACGCGGCTCAGTCACCAGCCGGCCAGCCTCTGCGCGACTCGTGAAGGACGGCGAGCAAGTCAACGCCGAGCCCCGTAACGACGGGCGCGAGAAGTGGCGCAGAGGTTGTGCTAGCTGGTGATCTGAGCCAGTCAAAGCCGGAAAAACGACATTTTGACAGCATTGACCCACTTGCGCGTAGTGGCCAGTGGCTATAGCATCTGCGCCATCCTCGAGAGCGGTATCTAAAAACAGCTTAAATTTCACTTCTTGGTTACACATCACATCAGGATTAGGCGTCCGCCCTAGCTCATACTCGCGAATCATATAGTCGACCACCTTGTGTTTATACTGTTGTTCAAAGTCAAACACCTTAAAATCAATCCCCAAACGCACCGCCACCCGCTTAGCATCAGCTAAATCTTCCGCCCACGGACATGTCATCCCTGGCAAATCGCGACTCCAGTTTTTCATATATACCCCTGTCACGTCGTAACCAGCCTGCACCAACAACGCGGCCGAAACACTACTATCCACGCCACCACTCAAACCGACAAAAACCCTCATAATTGTTGTCCGTAAAACATCACAATTTTGACGACTTCAGAAATGGCTAGCCACCAACCACGTGGCGTCAACCACCAGACCTTTTCCCAGCCGCTATCAGTTGCCACCGGGTGATTATAAATCTGCACCCCTGTACCCAGGGCTTTGCTGAACTCTAAATAAGCCCGGCGCTGATGGTAGGCCGAAGTCACCAAAATAATACTTTTTATATCATGATTTTCAACGATTTCTTTGGTGTGCATAGCATTTTCGTTAGTGTTATTGCTAAATTCATCCATAAAAATAAGGTCTGCCGGCACACCAGCGGCCACAGCCTCTTCTTTCATCACAAGGGCATTGCTGGGGCCTTGTTTGTCGGCCGCGGCACCAGATACAATCAGCTGCTTGGCCAAACCTAATTTTTGTAACTTAACTGCTTCATTCACCCTAGCGGTCGTGTCACCACCGCTAATTACCACTATGGCATCCACCGGTTGGCAACTATTTGGCAAACAATTTTTAAGATCATCTGGCGACAAATAAAAGCTTAGGCCAAAAGTTAAAACTATAATACCCACAATAATAACAACACAGCCGATTAACCAGCGTATTAGATGGCGTTTCATAGCCCCAACCTTTCACACTCGGTATTAACAGCTTGGATTATCAGTTCGGCGGCTTTTTTGGTATTAGCCGGTGTGTTTAACTTGCCCATGGTAAGGCGTAAACTACCATCAATCTGTTTATCTGTTAGCCCAATCGCCTTTAAAACGTGCGATTTTGTACCCTTGCTAGCTGCGCAGGCGCTACCAGTAGCCACCAACACCCCTGATTCTTCTAGTATAAAAATCAGCCGCTCAGCGTCTAAACCAGGCAAAGTTATTGGCACAAAACTATTCAACTGCTTTTTGGGGTCGCCCAAAAACTCTACAAAGCTTATATTGGCTGCTAAATCGTGTTTTAAGGCCGTTTTTAGCTCGCCCAGGCGCTTTTGCTCCCCCAAGACGTGCTTTTTAGCATCTTTTACGGCTTTTGCAAACCCGACCACTCCTGCGACGTTCTGCGTGCCAGCCCGCATCCCCTGTTCTTGCCCACCACCAACAATTAGGGGGTCAAGCTTAACCTGCCGACCCACATACAGCGCCCCAACCTGTTTTGGCCCATACACCTTGCCCGAATTAAGCGTTAGCATATCGACCCCTAGGCGCGCCACATTGACATCTAGCAAGCCAAACCCCTGGCTAGCATCACAGTGCAGATAAAGAGGGGTAGTATTACCCGCTTTTAGCCTGTTAGCACGCTCATTTTTAACCAAATGAGCAATATCACTAATCGGCTGAATCGTGCCTAGTTCGTTATTCACCAGCTGCACACTAATTAACACAATGCTATCTGTTAACTTGGCCTTTAAATCATCTAAATCTACTAAACCACGCCCATTGACTGCCACCGTATCGTAGTTGCCACACCGCTTAGCCGCTTCTAGCACGGCAGGGTGTTCAATGGCGCTGGTTAATACTACAGCAGGCTGCTGGATCGCCAACTGGTCAATTTCTGCGCGACTCGTGAAGGACGGCGAGCGGGTCAACGCTTTAGGGGTTATTGTACAGCAATCTGTGCGCACGACATCTTTTTTCTGCTTCATTTTTAGCGCGCTTGAGGCCAATGGAGCTGACCAAGAAGTAGGATCCCCGCCTTTAGGCATGGGGATACTTCTTGGATCAGATCGCTTGGACCAAGCCGATGGAGCAGAAAAAACGATGTCGTGACAGCACTGTGGAATAATCTGAAAAGCCAAATTAATACTTTCGGTTGCCCCGGCCGTTATAATAAGCTCGCTACCCTTTGCCCCTATCGCTTGAGCAATATCATCTTTAGCCCTTTCGTAATCCTGACGCACCCCCACCGCTGGCAAATAAGGGCTGCTAGGGTTAAAAAACCGTTCGCTAAAATACGGTTGCATAGCCGCCAATACACCCTTACTAATTGGTGTTGCCGCCGCGTGATCTAAATAAATGATTTCCTTCACTCTACCAGTATAACATTGGTCGCGCTATGTAGCCTTACTACCTATTGAATATCTTGCGTTTCAGTAGTATCAAACCCGCCACAATAGTAGCTACCGATGCACCCAGTAATATTGATGGTGTGGCTAAGCTGTACTTAGTAGTATTGATCCCTGTATCCGGCACACCTGGTACACCAGGCGTTATTGGTTCGGTGGGTGGTTCAGACTTAGCTTTAGTGTAGAAGGTAACACTACCATGTTCAGTACTAGTGGTTGGTGTCCATTCGGTACTATTGGGGAAGGTAACTAGGGTGGAAGTGTTTTGGATGCCACAATCAGGTGTCGGGTGAGCTACGCTGCAACTAGTACCATCAGTGCGATACCAATCGTAATCGGCGTAAGCTGTACCGTTAGCGTCTGTGCCAGTGGGGGCAGTGATGGTACGATCGTTATTGTCGTAGGTGGGAACTATGATGTCGCCGGGAGTAGGGCTAAAACCAGAACTTATAACACCAGTGGAAGTTGATTTAAGGCTATAAAGAGGCCTAAGGCTCTGGACATCAACTACACTACTATTGTCCTTAAAAGTTGCCGTGCGGACAGCATAGGCGGAAAAAGTACTATCGAACATTAATGATAAAGAATGCCCATTGCTAGTATCAATATTGTCAAACAAATCAGTTGGGATAGTACCAACAGTAGAAAAAACTGCATACCGGTAAAAAGTATACCCAAACATGCCATCAAAACTAACCCCCTTGCTGGTGTTTATACCAGAGAATAAGCCGGTTGGGATGGTGGCAGTGGTGGAATTAGGGGCGTAATTATTAAAAGTATCGCCAAACATAAAGCTAAAGTATGTGCCATTACTGGTGTTAAGGCTGTTAAATAAGCCGGCCGGGATGGTGTCAGTAGTGGAATTATCGGCGTAATAGGCGAAGGTATAGTAGAACATGGTGTAAAAACTGGTGCCGCTGCTAGTATTAAGATTACTAAATAAGCCAGCCGGGATGGTGGCAGTGGTGGAATTATAGGCGTAATAGGTGAAAGTGTCCATGAACATGCCGCCAAAATTAGTGCCACTGCTGGTATTAAGGCTATTAAATAAGCCGGCCGGGATGGTGGCAGTGGTGGAATTATAGGCGTAATTTTGGAAAGTGCCATAAAACATATCATTAAAATTCGTGTCACCCACCGTAGAAATATTAGCAAATAAATTGGCCGGGATCTCGGTACCATTTACAGCACCAAGAAAAATACCGGCAAAACGATCATCCGATCCCTTGGTACGCATCAGATTGGTGAATGGCGTATCAATAGATCTAAACATGGCTTTGTTGGCATCATCGTTAGCACCAGGAGCGTTATAATAAAAGCCAAAAGCGTTAAACCAACCATCAGTAGCTGTGGTACTAGGGCGAATAGTAATCTGGTACTGGCCAGGCAAGGTGTAGGTATGCGGAATACCATTGGCGTTACTAGTGCCGGTAACTGTCTGATCGCCAGTGCTATCGCCCCAGTTAATAGTCCAATCATAACTTAATGAGTTTAGGGTAAAAAAACTCGCCATGTCGTTGCAGGTAGTAGATGATAAATTTGGATCAGCTGCCAGACAAGTAAGCCGGTAGCTATTATAGCCAGCCTCGTCAAAATTGGCGCTAACTAAACCCGAAGTTGGAATAGCAAACGTAGTGCTGGTGTTAGTGTGGTCACCATCAGAATCCAGTGTAGTGTCAATACTAAACGCAAAACACTCTGGGTTGTGAGCACAGGCCGGGATGGTGGATGGATCAGCAGCCGTCAGAGCATCGGCTTGATCCGGTTTAAACAATACATAGGTGGCGATGGCTAGTATGGATGACAAGACCACTGGCAAGCCAAAGACCAAATAACTAAGTTTTTTAGTGATACGCATGAAAATAAATGAGCTTTCTCTCGCACTTAAATTCTTATTTCACGCTCTTAGCCTAAATTATAGCTCGCTTATGGTAACAAATGCAAATTTTAACAGTTTTGGCATTAGTTATAAATTTGCTGTTTTACCAAATCATGGTAGGCCTTAACAGCATTCTTGAAGTTTCGCAACTCATCACCTTGCAAATAGCTATAGTTAGAACCCTGGCTATACTTTAAAATCCCCTTGCCTACTTGCACTTCGTAGCGTACCGTGGTTGTCCGGTGCCGGCCTAGCATATCTGTATATTCTTCGTGCCAAATCCAGGTAGTTGGATCCAAATTAAAGAATTCGCGACGCCTACCACCACTAGGTCCAAAAATTGTCGCCCCTAGGCGGCTTTCCATACTAATCAGTTCACGCCTGGTAGGTCGTTTATCTTTTTTAAAAATATTTTTAGGCTTTTTCATCTTAAGCCGCCTGCTCGTAATCGTTATTATTATCTTCATCGCGTACCAGATAGTCCAGAGTTATTACCTCGGTAACCTTATTCACGATTGACCAAGCCGATGGTTTATTGGGGTGCGAAATATCATCCGAACTTTCGTAACCTTGGCGCATTTCTTCTATCGCTAACGCTGCCGTATACGCTACTCCAGCCACGCTAGCTTGTTCATTTTGGTCTGCTAGCTGTTCTTTGCGCTCGGCTATCTTATGACCCCGATCTATATATCCGTTAAGATAACTCAGGTCATGGAATCGTTTTGCATCGACGCCACCCTGAAAAGCTGCCGGCCGTAAACCAGCACTATCAAGTTGTTCTGGCAAAGAATTAGCGTGTCTTTCCGCATTTTCAGTTTTACTGTCAATCTGGCTCTCACGATCCATTGGTTTTACTCCTTTTATCTGTTTTGAACCTAAATAATTTTAGATACCAAACAGATCCTCTGCGTTTTTAGTCGTAATTTTGGCTACTTTTTCTAAAGCTAAATTACGTTGACTGGCCACCCAGCTAGCCACCAGCCTTACATAAGCTGGCTGATCTATTTTACCACGCTCTAAGCTTGGGGTCAAGTAGGGTGAGTCAGTTTCTAAAATCATCCTCTCTAGGGGAACGTGGGCTATCGCCGCTGCCTGGGCGCTTGACAACCTAAAGGTTATAATGCCGTTTAAGCCAATATAAAGCCCCCTACTAAGCGCTGTGTCAAGATTAGCAGAATTATCGCTAAAGCTATGTACCACGCCCCTAATGGGCTTAAAATGGCCTAGAATCGCAAAAAAATCATCAAAAGCGTCGCGCACATGGAAAGAAACCGGCAAATCGTGTTTTTGGGCTAAATCTAACTGCTGTTCCAGCCGTTCTATCTGAGCCTTTCTATCGTGCGGATAGTGGTAATCTAGCCCAATATCACCGAGAGCAACAATTCTTGCGACCGAATCCAAATCAAACCGACTGGGCATTACCCCTTTGGGGGTTGGGGCAAAATGCTCAGGTAGTTTCGGTTTGGATTCGATCGCAATTAGTGTTTCAAGATCTTGCACAGCGTCTGTTTCATGCGGATAAATCCCAATGGCCGCATAAACCCCCTGATGCTTAGCGGCAAACTCTACCGCCAACTTAGAATCTGCCACATTCGTACCTACACAAATAATCTTACCAACCCCAGCTTTTTTGGCATTCTTTAGCGCCACCTCAGAATCTAACCCATAATCAGCACTATGAATATGGCAATGCGCATCAATTAGTTGCATACCAACTATTTTACACCAAAAGAAATCCCCCTTACGAATGGGGGATTTTTGCGATTTATAGTGTTAGTTGTGAGTAGCATCCCACTCTTGGATAGCTCCCGATCGCTGAGGTGAGACTGGTAAAACACGATATTGTATCTTATCGCCAGGTTCGACGCCAGGTCGCACTGTAACCACAATATCATAGCCAGGCTGCCCGGGTATACTCGCATCGTTATCTAGGCCATCAACAATAATACCGCTGATTGTCAACTCGTTACCATTAACGCTCTGAGCGATAACATAATCGTCAGAGGGTGTAGTCAGATAATCTTCTGGATTGGACGACTTGGGCACAAGCGTGGTTTCCACTGAAGACGAAGTCTCCTCGAAGCCAAACTCTGGCGGTATTTTGTGTAGGTGGCCCGTTGTCACAGTACTTTCCTGTGATGTTTCCGTCGCCCAACTATCATTAGGTGTCGATGTAGGCATTGTCGGGTCAGGTATCACACTTGCGATGACAAAAGCCAGGGCAATAATGGCGCAAATAGCAGTCCCCATTAATGCATAGCTTACCCACAGGTGCTTTTTAGAATAACGGCGAAATTTATGCCATAATCTCGCCAGCTTAACCCTGAATATGGATGTCGGAACTCTCTCAGTACAGTAATCTTGCACCGCTTGCGCAATACAGCCGCCGTCTTTAATAACGGTTATAGTATCAACACGACCGACAAACTCAGCTGAATGTTTGCTAACTATCACAATCCGATAGTCATCAAAACCATCCTCATGCAGATTGGCGATATCAATTGACACGCAAGTATCATGCTTGATGCCAACGATCTCATCACTTAACGAGCCGAATTTTAGATCATGATCCGCCATAATCCCGGAACACTCTCCAACTACATCCTTGCCCTTGCCTTTAATCCGCACTAGATACGCGGAATTATTGATGACGTAGGCATCGTTCATCTTATACCCTGTGGTATAAGTATATAGACCGTCAAGCGTACTGATTCGCTTGACTTTAATCCGTAGATTATCTGTGTTGTCCAGATATACATCCTCCAGGCTAATACCAATCTCACTTAGAATACTCTGTTCATTCCAAGCCAACATTACAACCAACTCCTTTCTGACACCTCACGTGCCACCGCCAGTGACCGAACTACACAGTGTAGTCCAACCAATCACCAGCGCCCTCTTACCTCACGTAAGAGAAGCCAAGGCATTACAGATAGTGCCCTCGTTTCTCTTACGTAACAGTAAAATTAAGGAGTTTCTAACACTACTAAGGTACTATAGGATATATTGCTACCCTATAATTCCAGTATAGCAAACTTCTTACGTTTTGTCAATAGTAGTTACATATTTCAAGGAATGGCCTTGAAATAATTAAAGTTTTGCTGACGATAGATCCTGAAACGAGTTCAGGATGACGGCGGGGTGGGTGCAGAGGTGGGTGCAGATGCGGCCGGCGGCACACTAGGTTCGGTTTTTGTGATAATCTTTGGGAAAAGCACTTTATCGGGCATTTTGACTACCCCTGTACCAAAAATCTGTTTAACCTTAGCCGTAGCGTCGGGCAAAAATGGTTCTAGCATGGTGTTGGCCTGCATGATAGTCCCAACAATCCGCGACAATACCTCGCCGAGGTGTTCTTCGGCTTCAGCGTCGTCTTTGACTGTTTTGGCGATTTCCCATGGTTTGGTTTCGTCAATATAGCGGTTTAGCCCCTGTAGCAGCGACCAAGCATCGGTAATGGCATCGCTAAACCGAAACTCTTTAATGGCCGTGTGGTAATAAAACATATCGTGTTTAGGGGCTGGGATATCACCGACCACACCAGATTGGTAGTTATTGATCATCGTAGCGGTGCGAGACACCAAATTACCCAGGTCGTTCGCTAGTTCGTTATTGTAGGCGTTTTCGAACTTTTCGTACGTAAAATCGCCATCGTCAAGGGTTGGAATATGCCGACTAAAGTAATAGCGAAAAGCATCTAGGCCGTATTTGTCGATCAAAGCGTTCGGATCTACCACGTTGCCAACCGTTTTACTCATCTTAGCACCACCGGCCAGCACAAAGCCATGCACCAATAGAGTTTTTGGCAAGGGTAAATTTAACCCCAGCAAAATTGCTGGCCAGATACCGGCGTGGAATCGTAAAATATCTTTACCTAGCACCTGCACATCGGCTGGCCAAAAATCTTTCCAACTTTCGTTTTCGGGATACCCCAGCACGGTAATATAGTTGCTTAAGGCGTCAAGCCACACGTACATAACTTGGTCTGGATCATCTGGCACTACCACGCCCCAGCTAAGGCTCTTTTTGGGACGGCTAATACTAACATCGGGCATACCAGCTGCAATTAGGCTTAAAAATTCCTTCTTTTTGGCTGCTGGAACGATTTTTAACTTATCACTTTCTATCGCGGCTTTGATTTGAGGTATAAAGTCCGACATTTTCAAAAAATAATTGTCTTCTTTGACCCGTTGATACGGAGTTTTGTGATCTGGGCAGATGCCTTCGTTAGTGGTGGCTTCCTTGTCGGTAACGAAACTTTCGCATCCCTGGCAATACCAACCTTCGTAACTGCCCTTGTAAATATGCGACTTTAACCGTTGCCAGATGTATTGCACTGCCCGTGTATGCTCGGGGTTGGTCGTACGAATAAAATCAGTGTAGCTAGCTTTCATTTTTTGAATTAATTCTAAATATTTGGCTGATTGTTGATCGGCAAATGCTTGAGGAGTCAGACCCTGTTTTAGGGCAGTTTGGGCATTTTTGTTGCCGTGTTCGTCGGTGCCAGCCGAAAATCGTACCGCGTGCCCCTGTTGCATCTGGTAACGTGTCCAAATGTCTGCCAACAGATAATCCATGGCGTTGCCAATATGCGGCGCGCCATTGACATATGGGATAGCCGTAGCGATATATAAGTGTGTTTTAGACATAACCCTAGTTTACCCTGTTTTAAATAGAATAGAAAGCGACCCCGACAAGTGTCGGGGTCGCGTTCGAGAACCAGCTAAAGCTAGTCATACGATGCCATTGCTAGCGCTAACATGTCCATGAACGAGGGAAGCGAGGGATCGACAGGTGGTGTCTCTGTCACTCTTTTGAGGTGTTCCCTCAAGATGAAGGCGGCGATTTCACATGGCTGTGGCATTATATCCGTAGTCGGATGAGTGACTTGTATAACTCGCATATTAACTGCGGATTCATCATACATCTGCTCAAAGATCTCTCGGATTTTATCTTCTGCCCCGGGCATAATAGTGCCCAACTTGATAGCCGCCTCGACTGTGAAGTTGACAGCTTCCTCTTTAGTCGCAAGTTGCCGAATTTCTTGCCCGTTGACTACATAGACCGGTTCGGGCTCGGTGGTTTCGTTCTCAGTCTCAGTTTCAGTTTCTGGTGTCGCTGTCTTGTCTTCTGCCATTTTCTGATTCCTTCCTTGGTAATAGCTGCTATATATAAACCAACTTTAGGTTGGTAAAACCAAAATAAACCCTGGAATCGCTAGTTCTCTTAAGTGCGACGGTCAATAAAAGAGTATCTTTTTGTTTTGCAATAAAGCGAAAACAAAAAGTGTGTACACACTTTTTGTTTTGCAATAAAGCGAAAACAAAAAGTGTGTACACACTTTAACGTGCGTTTCACAGCGCTCTAATTGTCCATATACTGTAAAGCACAATGCCCTACTCTTTCAGTATAGCACAGATAACTAACAATGTCAAATCACAAATAGAAATTTAAGTAAAAAATAACGAAATTATTTGCTAAAAATAGATATCATGCCGGCAGCATCAAGGGCTACAACTAACGCCGCGATCGAAATTAACAGTGTAATAACCACACCTATCACTAGCACCACGTTAGCACCACCGTGGCCACCACTGGCTTTTGGTTCTGGAACAGGGGTTGGCATTTCGACTGGGGCTTCTGGCTCGACTGGCTTGTCGTCGATAGCACTAGCAAACGGATTGCTAACGGCTGGTTCGTCAGCTGGTGGGGCAGCATAATCGTTACTTGGGGTATCGGCCATGTTGTCATCTGGTGTGTCGTGGTTAACTGGGATTGATTCGCCCATATCACCACTCGGAGTATCAAAACTAGGTGTGTTTGAACTAGTATCGGCTAAAGGATCAACTGGCGCTAGCGGATCTGCTGGTGCTGCACCGCTTAAATCGCCACCATTATTGGCCACATCGATTGGATCTGGCATAGCAACGTCGGCTGGTGGAGTGGTTGGCTCTTCTGCCGGCATAGCACCGATATCTGGTGTTACAGTTGTATTTTCATCTGGTGTCATTTTACCCCCTAATTTATGGAATACTTATTTACCTACACTATACAGCTTACGCTTTATTTTGCCAAGTATAGACCTGCAACAGATCGAGTTACTGTACTTTTATGACAATTGTCCATCCTTTCGAGCGCGGGCAATTACCACCTGCCCAATATCGCGGAGATGAGACTCACTATTTTCAAAAAATTGCGCTCGTTCCTCTAACGAGGCGTCTGCAGTGATTTTGACTAGTTCTTCTGCCAATTCAAGTTCTTGCCGCATGACGGCTGCCCCTGCGGCTGGTGCTTCGGTATACTTATCGAGCTTATTATCCCAGGCGTATTTAGGTACCTGATGGATTGTCCAACCCATCAAAATATAGTCATGGAATCGTTCATTTGGGTTATTGCATGAAGTCGTAATAGTTTTATCAGTACGCTCAATAGCATCGTAGCCTAAAACTTGTACCAAAATTGTTTTAATAGGCTGGGCGTAGGTCTCAACTGGGTACATCCTGTTTGTATAGGCTCTGATCTTGCCGCCACGAGCCCTTTCGTCATCCGGCGCTATCGTTACAGGATGAATATTAACCTCAAAATTTGGATTCCAACCACTGTCAAGCCCGCCTAAAGCTTCGTGGACATTCAAATGGCTGCCAAAAACCGGTTTTAAAAACGCCATTAGGTCTCGTTGAATGACAAATTCTTGCCGTTGTATCTGGTAAGAGGACTGCCCATTAGCGTAAATATGATCAAACCCATCATGTATTGACTCACTCCAAAAGCTAGTTCCAGCTTCGCGTTCTTCTAGAATCCACTCGTTAGCCTTTTGAACGTTAAACCCATCGCTAAAGATATCGTAAAAACGCCCCCAGTTTGTAGCCTGCCGTAAATAATGTTGTTTGGTTTTGGGCTGGTCAAGGTTAGTGCCTAATATTTTGGGCCAATCCGTATCGTAACTTTCCTGTTTTGACCATTCTTCTAAACGAGCAATGCGCTCATCCCAGGTTGTTGAATCAGTACCATGGTAGGTATGAAAAAGATAGTCAAAGAATGCTCCGGCTATGGGTACAGCTTCGGTAATACCATACATGTTGTGGTTAAAACCATTAAAAGCAAACGGCTCACTTAGAACTTCCCCGCTAGGCATAATATAGCCGATCTGGTCGCTTATTTCCGGTTCATGAGTGTACCTCCGGGCATAGTAGCGGTAATCTTCTGGATTAATATTTGAAAAGTCAGGTGGGTTAATATGTTCAGCGTTATACGGGATTGTTCTCATACCGGGATTATACCTATATAGGTCAAATAGCGGCAAGCACAAGCGCCTACTAAATTAGATATTTTTGTATAACTTTTGCCAATCATCAAGTGATAGATCTTGCGCTCGGATTTCGGGGCTTAGGCCAAGCTTAGCAAATAAAGTTTCAACTACTTGCTTATCGATTTGGTAACCAACCGCTAAATTAGAAACCAGTTTTTTACGTTTGTTGCTAAAACCTACCCGTACCAGTTTAAAAAACTCCTTTTCGTCTTGCAAACCTTTCAAGGCCATTCCTTGAAACTCTCTTTCAAGGAATGGCCTTGAAATGGTTAGGCGCACTAGCTGACTGTTGATCTTTGGTGGTGGGGTAAAATACTTGGCTTGTACTACAAAGCCAAGTGTAACATTCGCATAAAATTGGGCACTAATGGCCAAAACACTCATATCGCCAGGCTTGGCAGCTAACCTTTCGGCGACTTCTTTTTGCACCAACAGCGTAATACTAGTTGGTTTATTAGCGGCTGTTAATAGCGTACGAACCACAGCGGCGGTTATGTAATAGGGGATATTGGCCACCACTTTATAACCAGCCGGCAGTTGGCGTAAATCAAAGGCTAAAAAATCACCAGTTATAACTTCTAAATTTTTGCCCGGGAACTGACCCGGTAGTTTTTTAGCCAAATCGGCATCGATTTCGACTGCTACCACCTGTTTGGCTACCCCAAGTAACATACTAGTCAAATAGCCCTGTCCGGGGCCGATTTCGAGCACTGTATCGCTACTAGTAACACCGGCAAAATCAACAATATCGGCCAAAATAGTTCGATCTTTTAACCAGTGCTGCCCTAGGGATTTTCTGGGTTGTGCCATAGATCCATTATACTCAAAACTGACGAGTAGCCCTATGCTAAAGCTGCCAGAGCATTCCCCCTTTAGGGGGTTGGGGGCAATATGCTCTGGTGGTTTTGGTATAGGGTTACGGGCTTAGATCCTGAAACAAATTCAGGATGACACACGGTATACCCCAGGATAACGATCGAGCTGGCTTTGCCAGTCGTCCGCGTGTTGAGGGGAGCCATGGGATTCCCCTCAAGAACGCTAGCGGTAGATATCCTGCAAGCCTAGATTGTTGCTACACGCTGGCCAGGGATTCCAGCCACGAGATTTGTAAGTTAGCCAGGCTTTTTCGTCCTGCACACTCGGTGGTGCGGCCGCCGCATTGGCATAGCCCGCATAATTACCCCAGGTACGAATATCAAACTGGTAAGCACCATAGTAACCATTGCCGGTATTACTACTGTAACCGCCCTCACAACTACGTAGTTTGGCCAAAGCTTCGGCAAAACTACCCCTAAAAGTATTGCTTATTTTGGCTCCGACCACTTCGACCTGCGTCACCGGTTGCAACGTGATAGCTTGACTGATCAGTTTGCGTGATAATTCGTGGCCATAAAACATGTTGACTTCGTAAATAGCGGTTTTTTTGCCATTTTTGCCCAGTGTTTTTATCTGTTTGTAGCCCACTTCACGGTCGTAATCGCGAATTTGTTCAACGCTAAATGGCACGTCTTCGTCTACCTTAAGCGTATTTTTACCATTGCGCCAGATTTCGATCGTCATACCGTTCACAATATCGTCGTCCCACATTTTAGACACAAAATCATTGGGGTCACGGGCTAGCTTTTTTTCGTCCAAAAATTGGCCAACAGTTTTACTTTGAGTACGCATCACCATTTTTTCACCGTAAAAATTAACATTGACGATTTTGGCACGTTTAATGCTTAGCTGCATATTCACACCAGATTCCACCAAGTTATTGGTTGGCTCTAGTTTAACTTCATCTTCGGGGTACAGTTTAATCCCAGCCGCGTCGGCAATAGTTTCGTTAGTTTGGGCGGCTGTTAACACCTTAACCCGTACATTACCATCAACAATTAATACCGGCCTAGCCCGATAAATGTTAATGCTAAAATCGGTCGAAACAATTTCTTCATTTAAGCTTGGCTCAACGTTATCTTTGGCATCAATTTCGACATTTGATTCTTTTAGGGCTTCTTTGACAGTTTTAGCTGAAGTTTTTACCACATAACGTTGCCCACTATCGTAAATCGTCACCAGGTGAGTATGATCATTGCCATCAGTCGCCCTAGCAGTAAAAGTACACACTAAAACTAACGCTAAAAGTACCAGTGTACCCAGCGCAAATAGTGCGAGAAACGATTTTTGCCTTACAAATACTCGCATATGTATAACTATATTAACACAAAACTAGCCCCTGGTTCTTAGACCAGGGGCAGTACAATCTGGTGTAATGTTACAATTACTGAATTGACTTTCTAGCTACGGCCCCAACCAGCAGTATACATAGACCCATACAACAAGCGTATAGGGCAGTTAAAAGTGAAACCAACAAAGATGCGTTAGGAGGCATATGCCCCGTTATTGCACTCATCACCACACCACTAATCAAAACCGCAAAAGGCACAAGATAGCACAGAAAAGCCACCTTTCTAAACAGCCTGTCGGCTTTGCTTTCGTGCTTAAGGCTGAATGTTTCTTTTAAGTAGACGAATCGTGTTGTTACTAAAAGTGCTATAACAACGGAAATTATAAAGACAATAATCCAAAATGTAGACATTTGATACTTCCTTCCTGTACGGACACCAGATTGTGAAATGACATTTTAAAGAATGTAAACTACACCTATAAAACATCTTTAGGATAATCGTTCTATCGCATATTGTCAAATATTTTAAAACACTTTACGCTATTGCAAGGTAAACCCTTGCAAAGGTTTATTCGTCATCCTGAACTTGTTTCAGGATCTAAGCCCGTAACCCTATAGCATTTCAAGGAATGGCCTTGAAATACATTGTTGCAAGGGTTTACCTTGCAAAAGAGTTAGATTTTTTCTAGCCGGGCGTATTCTACATTTAGCGTTTTGGTGGCGCCAGAATCGAATATTACAACTACCGCCAAACCATCCACATCTGTCACTTCGCCAGTGCCAAATTGTTGCGAGCGCACATGGTCGCCCACCGCGAACGGCTGGTCGATAAAGGTTTCGGCCTCTTGCAGATCTGGCCTAAACAACTGCGTCGGATCCATTAAATCTTCTAAAAAGCGGCTGGGCATTTGGTACTGGCGGCGGCCAAAAAAGAATCGGCTTTGGGCAAAACTTAACATTAGTTCTTCCATGGCGCGCGTCATGCCCACGTAGGCCAGGCGGCGTTCTTCTTCCATTTCTTCGGTGTTAGCGTTAAGATCTACCGCCCTGGCATGCGGCAACAAGCCTTCTTCTAGGCCGACAATAAACACCACCGGATATTCTAACCCCTTGGCCACGTGCAACGTCATGAGCGTGACTTTATCGCCTTCACTATTTTCATCGGCGCTGGTCATTAGGGCGATATCAGCCAAAAAATCTTCTAAGTTTTCGTAGTGCGCAGCTTCGCTAACCAGTACGCCAATGTTTTCTAGCCGATCATCAGCCTGCGGTGTGCCGTCGTTTAGGTAGGTTTTGTAATCTATCAAATCAATTAATTCTTGCACAATTGTGCCTGGAGTAGTGCCAGATTCAATCTTGTCACGCAATAAAATCAAGGCATCGCCCAGAGCCCGTAAGTTTTCTTTGGTTTTAGCGGTTAGGCCACTTAAGTTATCACTTTTTAGTAACGCTTGGATAATATTGCCACCACTGGCTGACCAAAAATCACCAAATTTAGTCAAGCTAACCGCGCCCACGCCCCTGGCTGGCACGTTAACAATCCGGTTTAGGCTGACTAGATCGTTGGGCTGGTACAGTAGGCGCAAATAGGCAATTAAATCTTTAATTTCGGCGCGGTCGTAAAAACGCACCCCACCGACCAATCGGTACGGAATATGGCGCTGCATAAACGCTCGTTCAAAGGGGTAGCTTTGAGCATTGGTGCGATATAACACGGCAAAATCACTAAACTTGCGCGCACCGCTGCTGACCCGCCCAATAATACGATTAGCGACCACCATGGCTTCTTCGGTTTCGTCGCGCAGTTCGTTTATCTGCACTGGCGCGCCCTGTTTTTTATCTGTCCACAGGACTTTTTGGGTTCTCGATTTGTTTTTAGCAATAACTTTAGCGGCCGCGTCTAAAATTGGCTGGGTGCTGCGATAATTTTGTTCTAATTTGATAACTTTCGCCCCTTTAAAATCTTTTTCGAAGTTTAGAATATTAGTGTAATCTGCCCCGCGCCAGCTATAAATACTCTGCCAATCGTCGCCAACCACGCAGATGTTGCGTTCTTTGCCCACCAGCAATTTAACCATCTGGTATTGGACAGCGTTGGTGTCCTGGTATTCGTCGATTAAAATGTGCTTAAACCGCTGCTGCCAGCGCTGGCGAACCTGCTGATTGTTGCTGAACAATTTGGCGGTTTCTAGTAGTAAATCGTCGAAATCCAACGCGCCAGTTTTAGCCCGTTCTTGTTCGTACCGGGCATAAATTTTAGCAATTATCTCACTGGATGGATATTTAGCATAAGCTTCAAACTCACTGGGCGATATAAAGTCGTTTTTAGCCTTAGATATTACGCTACTGATCATGCGTGGTTTTAGAGTTTTGTCGACAATATTAAGCTCTTTCAGGGCTCGTTTGATTAGGCTTTGGCGATCATCATCATCGTAGATGACAAAATTAGGCGAAAAACTAGTGTTTTCGGCCTCGATGCGCAAAATTTTGACGCAAATACTATGAAAAGTACCCATGTAGGGCATAAAAGTACGGCTAGAGGCCAAGGTACTGACATATGGTTCGCGGATACTAGCCAGCACACTGCCACTGCGCCGCTTCTCGCGCCCGTCGTTACGGGGCTCGGCGCTGACTCTCTCGCCGTCCTTCGATAGTCGCGCAGTAACAGCATGCTGTCTAGTATCCGCGAGCAATGTAGCTAGACGACTGCGCATTTCGCCAGCCGCTTTATTGGTAAAGGTAACAGCTAAGATCTGCCCGGTATCTACACCGTGGTTGGCGATTAAATTAGCTATGCGGTGGGTTAGAGTTTTAGTTTTACCACTACCCGCCCCAGCTAAAATCAAAAGCGGGCCGTTCAACGTTTCGACAGCCTCTTTTTGCGCCACATTTAAACCCGCCAATATATCCATTGTATCTATTATAACAGATACACTCAAGCTTTTTTATCGTTTTTACGCAACAAACAAGACTGTCTTGTAGGTTCTTAAAATCTAAATATGGAACGAGCGCGGTTTTACCGCGCTCGTCACCGATCGTGAAAAGTGTCCGACCTACGCCGCCATTGGCAAACGCCATAGGCGGTGATCATGACTGATCCACGTGTCTTTGGTATATGGTTGTAAGTGGAGAGTACGCAACCCCTCATCTGTCACGATAATCATAGCTTTTTTGTTGCTACGACTCACGACCTTAATGACTGGTTGATGATATTGGCGAGGAATCTTGTGAAACATAAGTGTTCCTTTCCTATCGACACCTTTACGCAAGCCCTCTGCTTGTGTCGTCGGTGATATGCCGGATTCGCCTGAATCAACAGCATATACTTACAGTATAGCAAGCTTCTTATGTTTTGTCAAGCATTCTACCACTTTTCAAGGAATGGCCTTGAAAATATTAGGGGTTACGGGCTTAGATCCTGGAATAAATTCAGGATGACGGAGACCTAGGATAATGTCGATTATGATAGCCAGAACAGATAAACTACGAAGCCGATGCCGGCACCTAAGATGACTAGTAACACGACTAGTAGTGCCCACAGCCAGCCCGATTTGCCTTTGGATTTTACAATAACTGGGGCGGGTTCTGCCGGTGCTGCAGTACTTAAACCTTTAATTTCTTGGTGGACGTCTGGTGTGCTAGCTATAACTTCGGGCTCACCACCCCCTAGAGGTCGTTTTTCTACCTTGGTATCTGGCAAAAATGGCGTATCGAGGGCTGATTCTTCATCTTGTTCAAGCTGTTCGGGTTGTTTTGTTACCTTTTCGGGCTCTTTTGGCGCTTCTTTGCCCGATTCCTCTTCGATTAACCCTTTGGGCTCGGTGTCTTCGCTGTGAGCTTCTAGTAGCTCATCTTTGATGCCTTCTGGTAGTTTAGGGTCTTCTTCGGGTTCTTCAATCAACTTATCAGGGTTAATTTCTGTTACGTCGTCGTCTTGATCGTCTAGATTCTCTACCCCTGGTGTTACTGGCTCGGTTTTGGGTTGTTCCTTGGGTGGCTCTTCTGCCGCTACTGGGGTATCTTTTCGGGCGCTGCTATCGGGCTCGATGCTAGCGGCTTCGTGTGACACTTTTGGCGGGATAACACCGTGGTGGTGATGCTTCATATTGGCGTTAGGATTGACCATATCTAAAAATTGACCCTTACGGTGAGGAATGACCCTCGGCTCAGACTTGACCGCTACAGGCTCTACAGGCTCGCTAGGCGCGTTTTCTGGTGCTGGGTCGGCCTTGACATCATTTTTGAGTTGTTCGATAAATGGAGAGCTTTCTGACGCCTTTGGCTCACTACCACCCATGGCACTACCAACCGCTCGGTCAATTTCATCAAAATCTAGGTCTTTCATATTTTTCCTCCTAAGATATTTGCTTTTTCGACTATGTCTGCAAATGATTTTACTCTTAAACTACTACTGCCGACAAGTAGGCCATCGACGCCAGGGGTCAGTAAATAGCTACCGACGTTATTTTCGTTGACACCACCACCGTATAGTACTTGGATTTGCTCAGCAACTTTTTTGCCATACAGATATTCAACCTGGTGGCGGATTTCTTTGATCGCGGCGGCGACATCATCTGGGGTGCAAATTTCAGCATCGGCTACGGTGCTGATAGCCCAAACTGGTTCGTAAACTATTACTACCTTGGTGATATCTTCGCTGGTAACTTCGGCCAGACCAGAGATAAGCTGATCGTAAATGACATCGCTGGTTTCATGAAATTGCCGCTCGTTAGCTGTTTCACCAATACACAACACCGGTATGATGTCGTGACGCAGGGCGGCGGCTACTTTGCGACGGATGTCTTTGTTGGTCTCGCCAAACAGATAACGCCGTTCACCGTAACCAGTTATGGCGTATTTTACTATGCCTTTTAGCTGATGGATTGAAGTTTCACCAGTAAAAGCGCCAAAATCCCGCCAATAATAATTTTGGGCGGCTAGTTTAAATTGTTTGGGCTTTACCTGTAAACTAAGCGGTTGCAGGCTAATCGTACTGGGGGCTAAAACAACCTCTACATTAGGGGCAGGCTTAATAGCATTTTCTAGTTTATTTAAGTGTAAACTAGCTTCACCCACCGTGAAGTTCATTTTCCAGTTACCGATAATTAACTTTTTTTGCCTACCCATAAGCTGTTTAAAGTGTACACCGTTTAAGCTTAACCAACAAGCCTGTAGCTAACCTAGGCCTACACTCTTCGTTTTTTAAGGATAAATACAGCGATCACTAAGGTTAGTGCCATACCAGATATTATCGCTAGCAGCGACCCTGCCAATGTGGCTTTCGCTACCCCTGTGTTTGGCACACCGATAGTAATCTGGTAGTGCGCCGCATGATTGATGATGACGGCCAGGTTGGCATCAGAAATCAGATAAGCGGCTGGAATTGTAAAATCAATCGTGGCCGAACTTGCAACTGTTGGTTGACCTGAAAAAGTTATGGGAATAGTTGTGCTACCAGCCGCAACACTGCTACTGGTGGTAACTTTTAAGCCCGCCGGGAGGTTTGTGAACCAGCTGGTTATGTTAGTCTCGGCTGGAATGCTGTCTTTAATCGTGGTATCTGTTAAATTCACCGTGGTGGATTGCGGCTTTAGCATTTGATTCACCGTACCAGATACCATCACATTGGCGATATCGGCGGCGGCGGTAACAATTTGCCACTGTGTTTCGGGGTTGCTAGCTACCTCTAAATCAGCCCCGGACGTAAGTTGCGCGCCTGGGATAGTAACAGCGATCGCCTCTAAATTATTAACTGCGGGAGTGCCAGCGAATACCACCGACACTGCTGTATCACCAATGTTAGCTGTAGTATCAATAGTGGCGGTCAAACCGCTTGGGATATTAGTAAACCAGTTAGTTACATCGGTACCAGCGGCCAACCGTAGTCGAAAAGCGGTGCCATTGGCAATAGCGGTGTTAGTAAACCCAATATTAACCGTTTGGCCACTGGCCAGCGGTGTGCCAGTCCAGCCCGAAATAGTGGCTGGGGACATGGTAGCCAGCGGTGTGGTAATCCTCCAGGTAGCATTGGGGTTGGTTGCAACATTCAATAATGCATTAGAAGATAAAGTACTAGCCGGTATAGCAACTACTAGCGTACCAGTAGAATCAGCCACCGGCGTGCCAGTGAATGTCACATCAATAGCAGCAGCACCAACCGCAGTGTTAGCCACAGTGGCGGTCAGACCAGCGGGTAGATTAGTGAACCAACTAGTGATATTAGCCCCGGCCAGTAAGCTAGTGGTTTTGATACCACCCAAGGTGATAGTAGCCGTTTGGGGCACTAATTCGATATTCGCCCAGCCTATTATGGTGGTGTTGGTGATCGCCGCCGAAGCTGGGCCAGAGTAAAAAGTTACGCTACCATGCTCGGTGCTGGTGGTTGTGGCCCATTCGGTGTTATTAGGAAAACTAACATATTGGGCTGGTGTTTGTGCGCCACAGTCTGGTGTGGGGGTTGTAACAGCGCAAGATGTACCATCGGTGCGATACCAAATGGCATTAGCGTATGTGCCAGTTGGGGCGTTGATGTTGCGATTATTGGTGTTGTAAGTCGGAATAACTTGACTACCAGTGGTAGCGTTAACTGTCGGATTAGCGTCTGGTGTGCCATTTGGACCAATTTTGGACCAGTAGGGACTAATGTAAGTCCATGATCCGGCAACCGTGCCACCAACTTTAAAAGTAGCCTTACGGCTAGCGTAATTGTTAAACACGTTATAGTACATGCTATTAAAATTAGTGCCACGGGCAGTGTTAATGCCGTTAAATAAACCGGCCGGGATAGTGCCGGTAATAGAATTATAAGCGTAATTCGAGAAAGTGTTACATAGCATATAACTAAAATCTGTACCAAGACTGGTTTTGATAGAATCAAATAAACCCGTCGGAATGGTGCCAGTGGTAGAATTGCGAGCATAGCCATTAAAAGTACCCTCAAACAGATTGCTAAAATTGGTGTTGCTATTAGTAACTATACTGTTAAATAGTCCAGCTGGAATGGTGCCAGTGGTAGAATTAAAAGCATACGACGAAAAAGTACTATAAAACATATACGCCAAATTAGTCCCCCTACTAGTGTCAATCGTGCTGAATAGCCCGGCCGGAATGGTAGCGGTGGTGGAATTAAAGGTGTAGCTGTTAAAAGTGTTGCTAAACATATAACTAAAGTTGGTGCAATTAGTAGTGCTGATACTACTAAATAGGCCGGCTGGGATAGTGCCAGCGGTGGAATTATAGGCGTAGCCGTTAAAAGTACCACCAAACATATAACTTAGGGCTGCACCGCTACTGCTGCTAGTATTAATTGTGCTAAACAGGCCAGCTGGGATAGTGGCGGTGGTAGATTTTTTGGCATAGTTACTGAAAGTGCTAAAGAATGCATAGTTGAAATTCGTGCCACGGCTAGTGTCAATTGTACTAAACAGGCCGGTTGGGATAGTGCCAGTGGTAGAATTAGTAGCATAAGCATAAAAAGTGCCGTGGAATACATGGTCAAAGTTTGTACCACTACTAGTGTCAATACTACTAAATAGACCGGCTGGAATAGCGGCAGTGGTCGAATTACTCGCAAAATTATAAAAAGTACTACTGAATAAATAGCTCAAATTAGTATCACCAGTTGTTGAAACATTAGTAAACAAATTGCTCGGGATAACTGTGCCATTAACTGTGCCGTAAAAAATTTGGGAAAAGCGATAAGCTGCACCTTTGGTACGCATCAATTCGGTAAATGGCGTATCAATAGACCTAAACATGTATTTATTGGCGTTGGTATTAGCACCCGCGGTATTATCTTTAAAACTAAAAGCATTAAGCCAGCCGGCTGTAGCAGTGCCATTGGGCTGGATAGTAATTTGGTACTGCCCTGCCCCACCGGTCGAAGCATAGTTATGAGCAATGCCAGCCGAAGTAGAGCCGCTAGTGCCAGATACCGCTTGCTGGTCACTACCATCACCCCAGTCAATCAACCACTTGTACGGATTATTGGCGCTGCCGACATTACCCGAGGTTGGTATCGAAAAACTGGTGGTCGTGTTGGTGGTAGCACCACTACTAGTTAATCGAGTGTCAACGGTAAACGCAAAACACTCTGAATTACCGTTGCAAGCTGGAATGGTGGATGGATCGGCCGCCGTAGCAGCATTAGCCGTAGGCTGCCACAAAATATAGGCCATAGCAGCAAATATCGATGACAACACCACTGGTAGGCTAAATACTAAATAACTACATTTTTTTGCAATGCGCATAGCTGTATAACCACTTTTCTCTCGCATCTTTAGTGCCTACTCTACTTAGTTAATATATTACCCTTTTCCAAACAAAACACAAGCATAATCTAAGATAATGCTAAGCCAAAAATAAATAGGCTAAAAGATCCACCTCTGGGACTATCCACTGTCACTACCAATTCGACTTGACATTTTAGTTAATCTGAGCTATAATGAAAAGATGATTGATTATAGCTTTCACGATGGCTTAAAAGTCTTGTCCAGCCAAGATGGCGGTGAGGTTTTTAGGGCTTCAAAGGATGAGCTATTACAACAGGCCAAAGATATCGATAGCACCCCCCCCCCAGAGCCTGAAATCCACCGAATTGAAGTAAAAAATGGCAAAAAAATAAATATTAATTTATATAGAAAAATCGGTGAAAGCGCTACAAAGAGCGCTATTTTAATGTTTCAACCTTGGGGTATATCAAACAGCAAGCATGGTGAAGAAATGTCTAGTTTGGCTAGTGGGTTGGACCGATCGCTGGTGATCGTTGAACAACCTGGGTTTAGTGGTTCAGATTTATTCCCTACCAGCGTGGTCAAAGACCTGGCTAAAACTGGTAGCTACGCTGCAGCCGGTGAATGGTTAGCACCGGCAATCAATGACTTTTTTGAGTCAGAAGATATCATTGCCCAAACGGCTGCTTTGTATGTCCACGGGGCTTCAGAAGGTGGTCGGTTAGCCTTAAGCGCAGCGCCGTTTTTAGACCAAGAACAGATGATAATTAACGCTGTTGACCCACCCGGTAGCGAGTATTTAGGGTTTGAGCGCATGGCCTGGCGTTTTACGGGGTTAGAAAATGGCAATGTGATCCAATACACTATGGCGACTCCTGAAGATATTACAGGTATAGCTAAGGGTAACCCACTTAAAGTCCCTATCAGGATGGTAGCGCCACCAAGGCAACATGCGCCAAGTTATTTATGGCAAACCCTGATTGATCGCCCGCTGTCCATGAGCAAAGCTGGGCTCGAAAAAGATCTTGAGGCCGCCGCTGAAACTGATGCAGTTAAAGGTATACAGTTAATCCAATTAGACGAAAGTAGGCTTAATAACTCTAACAATATGAGAGCAGTAGCGGATAGGGTCAACGAAAAGAACCCCGGTGTAATTGATTTACTAGAGATACCAAACCACTCGCACGCTGTTATCGGACGGCAAGCTTTTGACTTAGCTATGCTTTTTGTGGCACTCGGTAAAAATGGGCTACAAGAGGCCGTCTAATAATACACCATCCAAAGGTCAACCCCTTAGATCTGTTATTTTAGAGCTTCTAGCCCTGGTAACGGTTCACCAGCGATAAACGCCAACGTGGCGCCACCGCCGGTAGAAATCAGGCTGTATTTTAGATTTTTATGGGTTTTTTGGTAATTATGCACAAAACCAGCTGTATCACCACCGCCAATAATAGTGGTGGCAGTTGTATTTTCACCGATAGCTTTGGCTACCATGGCAGTGGCGGTGGCAAAGCGATCTATTTCGCTATAGCCCAAGTTACCGTTCCATAATATGGTTTTGGCTGTAGATATAACTGTTGTAAATTCTGCAACAGTTTGTGAACCAATATCTAGAATAATGTCATTGTCTAGGACGTTATTAACTGATTTTTCTAGTACATTGGCGTCTTCGTTAATTTCGCCGGCCACCACAACATCGGTTGGCAAGATGATTTTTTGCCCATTTTCGGCCAAAATTTGTTTGGCTACCCCTAACCCATCGGCATCAACCAAACTCTTACCGACTTTCAAGGAATGGCCTTGAAAGAAGGTATTGGCTAGGGCACCACCGATTAGCACTTGATCGGCAATTTGGACTATTTTTTGCACAAAACCGACTTTATCGGCGATTTTAGCACCACCTATTACCGCCACAAATGGCCGTGTGGGCTTGTTTAAGGCCGCTGTAAGCGTTTTGACTTCTTTTTCGACTAACAGCCCAGCCACACTCGGTAATAGCCTGGTGATGGCATCTGTGGTGGCAGATGTGCGGTGTAGAACGCTAAAAGCGTCTTGGACGAACACCTGTGCCCCTGTTGATTCAACTAGTTGTTTGGCAAATTCAGGGCTGTCGGCTTCTTCACCAGGGTCAAAACGCAAGTTCTCGAGTAGAGTAATCTTGTCATCCTGAACTTGTTTCAGGATCTTGGGGTCAGATTCCGAAACAAGTTCACAGTGATAGGGGGCAGGAGAGCTCATAGCAGCAGCAAAGATAGGCGTATCTAACAAAGTTTCTAACCGCTGTGCCACTGGTTTAAGCGATAATTCTGGCACAACTTTACCCCCTGGGCGGCCTAAATGGCTGCACAGGATAACCCTTTTAGCGTCGTGGTCTAACAGATAATGGATAGTAGGCAGGCTAGCCCGAATACGCGAATCATCGCTGATTTGGCCGTCATCTGTTAATGGGACATTGTAGTCAACCCGGACTAGTACTGTTTGACCAGCAACATCAACATCTTGTAGTCTTTTGAGTGGTAGTTGGTCAACTGCCATCGTTGCCCTCCAGGCCGAGCGTTTTGCCTACGGCAAAAGCCGATTGCCCAAAATGGCAAACAGCAGGCAGCCTCACCTTGAGATTTTCCTAACTTCAATTGTGTCAGTGCCACCCGGGATGCCTTTTTGCTGGCCGCGCACAATTACCACCAAAACCTCAGTTTTGTAGCCCAAACGGCCGGTACCTAACATATCTTTAACTAAACCAAAAATGTAATCGTCGTCGTAATTATCACCTATATAGCTAACATTGGCATACATTAGGGCTAGCTGCTGCGCTACCCTAGGGCTATCGGTAACGCTAATAATTGGTAAATTTGGTCGATTAGCTGCTACCGTGGCGGCGGTGATACCAGTGGTCGTTCCGGCAATAATGGCATCAACATCTAACTTTTCGGCTAAACCAACAGCGGCTTCGCTAATAGCATTTAGAGTTTCGCCGTTACTGCTTACTACATCGGTGGGTATGGGGTCGACTGGGTAGTTATCTTGGGTGTAAATTATAACGTTACGCATCGATTGCACGGCTTCTAGTGGATACTCGCCAACTGCTGATTCTTCGCTGAGCATGACGACATCTGCCCCCTGGATAACAGCGGTAGCGATATCATTAACTTCGGCGCGGGTTGGCTCGGGGTTATCAACCATGCTGCTCATCATTTGGGTGGCCACAATGCACAGTTTACCGTGTTTACGGCACAGGGCGACCAGCTTTTTTTGGACAATTGGCACCACTTCGGCGCTGACTTCAAAGGCCATATCACCCCTAGCTACCATAATACCATCAGTTGCCTTGACGATATCTTCTAGCTGTTTATCGCTTTTAACAGCTGCTTTGGTCTCGATTTTCGCGATAATCTGGGCGTCAGAACCGTAGGAAAGCAGTATTTGGCGTAAATTGTCGATATCTTCGGCCGATTGAATGAAACTTAGTGCCACGTAGTCAAAATCGCGACTAACGCCAAATTCTATATCGGCGATGTCTTTATCTGTTAAAACATCACCACTAAAATCGGTGTCGGGCAAATTAATGCCTTTGTTGCTCATAATTACGCCGTCGTTTTTGACTTTTACCTTTATGGCAGTTTTGTTGACTACCTCTGTAACCTCGGTTTGGATTTTGCCATCAAAAATATATAACGGTTCGCCGATTTTGACCTTTTCGGCCAGGTTGTACTGGACCGGCAGGCGTAAATTGCCAGTATGTTCTTTTAGGCTAGAGTCCAGCACCAGTTCGTCACCGGTTTTGACTTCTAGTTTGGTGTTTTTTAACATGCCTAGGCGGATTTTTGGCCCTTGTAGATCCTGGACAATTGCCACCTGGCGATCTAATTTTTTGCTAGCTGTACGAATCCAGTCGATATGGCGGTCGTATTCGGGATAATCACCGTGTGCCATGTTAAGCCGACAACCGTTGACCCCTAGTTGTATAAGTTCTTCGATTTTTTCGGGGCTACTAACAGCCGGCCCGATAGTGGCTAATATTTTGGTGCGTTTGAATTTTTTTACCATTGTTTATAGTATAGCACGAGCGGTTTAGGGCAGGAGCATTATGCCCCAGAGCTCTTACCATGTCCCTAATAAGGCTGGTGGCGTTCACTGTGTCCAATTTTCGCCCACCAAGCCGAGCGTTTTTCTCTGGATTTTTCCATTTTCTTCTTGGAATTAACCATGAAAAAATATAAAAATCGCAGCGAAAAGCCGATTACCCAAAATTGAACACAGCGAACGCCACCAGCCCTACCATTTGCAGTTTAGTGTAGTACAACAACTAGCGAGCCTGGCACAAGCCAACCTTTTTCTGATGGGGGTTTACAGGGGGGATTTTTTCTGGTAATATTCTTTTGCGGTCTCGTCGTCTAACGGTTAGGACACCAGGTTTTCATCCTGGCAATCCGGGTTCGATTCCCGGCGAGATCACCACGTTAGAATTAAGAGCACCATTTGGTGCTTTTTGGGTTGAGATAACAGAGAAGAGTGGGCTTAAACCTTCCGTTCCACATCGTTTATTATTAGTGTCTAGTACAAATCCGTCCGGGAATAACATACCCTGGAACGCTACCTTAGATTCATAGTTAGCATCACGCCACAATTTAGCTGGCATAGTGATGAAATTACAAACGTACTCGATAGTGGATTCATTAATTTTCTGTATATCTTCCAGTTCCACAATCGATGCATCAAGGTCAGATCGGCGTTTCTTATTGCTACTGATATATAGATCCTTCTCTTCAGGTGTTATATCGCCATCTAAGAGCCTCTGGAGGGCTTTTTCCATGTCACTATCAATCTTACCTTGTTCACTTCGCAGAGCTTTGATTTCGGTATTTACAGACCCTAATTGTTTATGCACGGTTCGCTTAACAATTTCTTTGAATAGTTTGACCGTTCCATCCGTTGGTGTTATATCTTCAAGGAACTTAGCAAATATCTCATGCGCTTCCTGTGGCTGCATGCTTTTCGCGCCTTTACAGGTGCAATGATATCGAGGCGACGGTTTGCCGCTACCGTTCTTTGGAGCACTGCCGCGTAAGTGTTTATGGCATACAGGACATAATGCCGAAGCTTTAAGAGGGTAGAACTCATCAGGTAGAGGGTTAAACACTCGCTTATCACGATTTAGCAGTATCTGGTTACGTTTGTAAGTATCAAAGCTAACTATGCCATCCCAGTTACCCTTATATACTTCACCTTCAGTCAGACGTTCTGAGCATATATAGCCGGCATAAACAGCACTACGCAGTATATTATCTAAGGTGTTAAACGACAGCTCACCACCCCTCATACCTTTCATACCTAACTTTTTGGCATATACTAGTATATCTGCCACATTCATACTACCACTACTGAATCTGTTGATGATTAGTGCCACCTTATCTGATAGGCCATCAGTAGTATCAGGTGCTAGAACACACCTGTATTTTGGCTTACCATCATTATTCTTACCAATGACTACTTTCTCGATCTTCATCCCATAAGGTGAACACGATTGCCACCACCCTTGTTGTGCCACTAGCTTCATATTATCTGATACAGTCTGCGATTTAATATCGTTATCAAGCTGGTGTATAGATATAGACAAGTTCTTCATAAACTTGCCATACGGTGTTTCATCAATCATTTCTTGTGTAGAACGTAAACCGACACCATTAGCCGTTAAAAAGGGCGCAATATCCTTCGAGAAGGATTCCATGTTCCTTGAGATACGACTAGTGTTATATACAATTATGTAATCAACTTTACCTCTGTTTTTTCTAACATCATCCAGCATACGCTGTAAGTTTGGACGGTGAGCAGTTTTAGCTGATATACCTTCATCTTCATACCAGCCGACAACTTCAATGTCATTGTCCTTGGCATATCTTGTAATAGCTCGTTTTTGGTTTTCTAAAGAAGCACCATCCACCTGTTCATCTGTGCTAACTCGTCTGTATCCGTATGCGTAGTTCATAACTTATCCCTATCGTAGCATACCTGCTGTAAGTTTGGAACGACATTCTTTATAACTACATCTTGAGCTAGTGCTTCCATAGCCACTATCATTGTTGTTAGGTATTCATCACTGAGATTCTTTGCACCTTTTCCGAGGATCTTCCTAGCTTCTTTTACAGTTATTAGCAGTCCGTCATCAACAAGAACAGCCTTTGAGACTGATCTGGTTGTCGAGTTTGATTGAACTGTTTCCATTCCGTTTTCGTATCTGTTGGTACTAAACGGATTATGTTGGTGAAACAAAAAGCCCCTAGCACCAACAAAAAATTCTCCTTAAAGGTCAAAATTAGTTGTTGATACTAGGGGCTGAGTTCCTATCTCTCAGTTGCCAGATAGCCACGTTTGTGGACTTTCAAGGTAATCATCTGGGGCTTGCCGCCGTGTAAAGATTAGCGTCTTTAGAAAGCAAGACTCCGTACGGGCAGGGCACACCAGCATTCCTTGCACAATCCATTATACATCTAGAGAACCGCCAGAGCAAATATACGCTCTGTGAGCTCATATAATGCCCTCTAGCGCATAGTAAGGGCTAAATGGTACTTATGGGTCTATCTCGTTTGTCTCTGTAATTATTAAAGATTTCTTACTAAGTTGCTCCATGATCTATGCCTCCTTTCGTTTATTTAACACAACCATAGTCACAGTTATAGCTAGCGTTGCTAATGCTATAGATCCGATTATGATTGCTGCTATTTGTTTTACCGAATTATCGCTAATATACTCCTGAGTTTTATCACCTGATATCTCTGGTGTAGTGTCCTGAGCATTTTCATAATTATCAACTGATCCTTGTAGGCTTTTCTGAAGATCATCTATCATTTGTTGCATGTTGGCATTATTAGGGTCTATTTGAGCGAAGGAGGTTTGAATTTGCTTAAGAACTTGCTGACCATAAGAGCTATTCTTAAACGATGCCGGCACGCTAATATCAATACTCTTGGTATCTGGGTTGAATGTTACACTCACGGCGTAAGAGATACCAGCTCTTGATGCATCAGTTACCCCAGGGTTGGCTTTGGCGACCTTACCAGTATCAAGTAACCGCTGATTCTCGGCTTCACGATCTATCTCTTCTTGTTTAACAGGCGATTGAAATTGATTGTTTTTAGCAGATTGAGTTAGACCGAGTCCTGTTTGTGGGCTTTTATCTTGTTCACTTTGGCTACTGCTCTTATTGCCTGATGTTATGGTTACTAATGCTAATACCGCTAGCACAAAAGTTACGCCACTAAATATGATGATTAATAAACTACTGTTTTTATGTTTAGGCTTCATAGACCTCCTTCCTTGATATCACGGAGGCCAACCAAAAAGCCTGCCGTCGGTGAGACTTGCGTCCCCATAACCGTTTCCAGCTATGACCGTATGAAAGGTAGCCCAACGACAGGCTGTTTTCTTTCATACGGTTTTTAGGTAACCATGCCAGCAAAGCTGGTTTAGGCTACATACTGCCATTATACAATAAAAAAATAGCGGCTCGTGTTCTAGTGCAAATGTAGGGTTTTCTAATTACTATTAAGCCTAGCAAGAAAGCCACCAAGCCATAGGTTTAGCCCCTCGCATAAGAGGTAGTATGCTACTAGCCAATCAAGCCAGCGTTATCAAACTTAGAATCTTTAATGGGGGTCTCTAATGCCGCCATATCACTATCATTCATCTTGTTTATATATTCCTTAAATGCACTGTTACTGTTACATAAGCTATGTAATATCTTAACCGCCGCGATTTTTTCCTTGTTGGTTAGTGTATCAGGCGAACTAAGTACATCCACCGCCGTATCTATAGCCACATTAACAGCCTTTAGGCGTTTATCTTCTAGCTCCTTGGTTTGATCTAGCTCTTCTTGCACACCTGCCATCAGTGTACGCATAGTATCGGTGTGTTCTAGCCGATAAGCCGCTGCTGAAGCATTACCAACAGCAGAGTTAATATGCAGTCTGTATGCCGCAGCTTTGCTCATGTGGCCAGATAATACCGCCAGAGCGTAGTTATGTTTAGATGTGTAGTTAATCATGATAAAACACCCAAGTCACAAAGAAAGAAAAAGAACCAAAAAGAAAGAGTTCAATGGAATAAAGGGGTCTATTAGCACGCATAATTACTCCTTAAACCTTGAATAAGCCCCTGCCATCTGATAAAGTCTTTACAGATCTCGTTCCATTTCGATAGAAGGAGGTTCACCAAAGTACAGAAAGTTATAACTAAAGGCAAAAATCGAGGTTCTTGCACTTGGCAGATATCGATCTGTGAGAATATTAACTTAACAGTAGAAAGAGTAACATGCAGGAACAGAAACTTTTCGTCGGTAGCCTGGCTTTTGCCACCACCGATGATGCACTCAAAGCCTTTTTTGAGTCTGTTGGGCCCGTTGCCAGCGCCAAGGTTGTAACCGACCGCGACACTGGCCGTAGCCGTGGTTTTGGTTTTGTTGAGTATGAAAATACCGACGACCTACAAAAAGCCATCGACGAACTGAATGGTAAAACTCTTGACGGCCGCGAAATTACCGTTAATATGGCGCGCCCGAAAGAAAACCGTTCAGGCAATGATTCACACCGTAAAAGTTGGTAAAACTTAAGTGAATACAAGCAGAGCTACCCTATAAAATGGGTAGTTTTGCGTTTTATTGGCAAAGTCGCCCCTTGTAGGTATAGTGTTTATGCATAAAATATGTAAATAGTATTGACAAAAAAGCACGCGTGTGCTACAATGGCTATGTCTAGGGAGTATAGACGGAAGAGCTATATGGATCCAAGTGGTCCTTAACAAATCGGATTATTGCAAAACATAGTGTTTGTAGGCGCGACTAAGGGCAGCTAAAGGCCGCTTTTAGTCGTGCTTGCGAGCACGAATGTGATGTGATGTGTTTAAGATGTTTGTTGGCGCTGTGAATGTTAGAGGCAGCTTTTTGTGGATAAAGTCTTACCTGCAAAAAGCTGTTTCTAGCATGATTTTACGCGCGTATTTTCGTGCAAAAAGCAGCTAGCCCATAGCACCCGTTATGGGCTAAACCAACAAGCATCGCTTTGCGGCGATGCAGAAAGGAGTCTACAATGAGTAGTACTTCAAACCTCGCGCCGCAAGGCGCAAATAGTATCGAGGTGACCCATAAGGCCACCATGGCAGCTCTCGAGCAAATCGAGGCAAATGCTGCCGCACGCCATCAAAGTATGGAAGCAGCTGTGGTACGGTCGACAGGACTTATTGTCGACCAGGTAAGTGTTGTTGACAGAAATGTCACCAATGTCGGAGTGGCGATTAACCACACCTACGATGTGGCAAGATCCACCAATGCCTCAGTGCGTCGCACCGAGGTGAATACCACGCAGGAAGCGGCCTGGGAGTGGATTGTTGCCGGCGTTGTTGGCATTATCGCCTTCCTCGTCGCCCGAAGCCACGTTTGGACATTGACGCAAATGGTCGATAAGAATACGTCGATCGTTTTCCACAATCCAGTTATGGAAACATGGTGGGTTGGTCCCTTGCTTTTCGGGCTGGTATTTGGGGTTCTAGCCCTATTGCTCATCCATGCTGGCCGCAAGGCTTGGCTACGCCATAAAGTCACTCAGGAAGAGTGGCAGCCGGAAGTGGCTTATGTCACACCGACGGTGGGTAAGCCTAAGGAGTCAATTCCAGTAGAGAATATTCCATCGGAAGAACTCCCAGCTGGATCTGGTAAAGATTCTAAGCCAGAACCTGAGCCGAAGCCCAACAAGGGCAAGGGCAAAGGCAAAGGCAAGGGCAAAGGCAAAGGCAATGTTAGGCAGAAAGCCAAAAAGACCACAGAGAAGCTGAAAGGAACCATCCACGAGAAGACGAAGCCAGCATCTGATGAAGGTGCAGAAAAGTCGTCTTCTTCTGGGGGCGACGGAAAGTAGGTGATCTTAATGGTCAAGAAAATTGCGCTGATAACCGGCGCGGCAGCACTTCTCATCATCGCGTCATTTATGACGTGGACGATGGTTGTGAAAAAAGCATCGGCGAAAACGCCGGAGTACGTTATCCATTATTTTAATGGTGACGTACAGAGTGATTCGGCGACGAAGTTTAACTTCGGACCGGACCGCTGGGCGGCGGCCACCAAGGCCGTCAATGCCGGGAAAGCTACCTCTGTTAACGAGTATGTGCTTAACGACTTGTTCGTTAGCATTACCCCGTCGACGACCAAGGGTGCTGACCCGGCACTAGCCGCGGCGTTAGCGTATTACATGGATCACACCATGGGTACGCAAATCCTGCAGCCCAATGAGACTCCGGATCAAGCGCACCTGCGCTTTGTGAAGGATCTCAAGGCTGACGGGAAAATGCCGTGGCCGGCAGCCGTGGCCAAGATGAAAGCAATTTTGCTGCCATCGGACGCCATGGCTGCCACGGTGCAGCCCATTAAGGGCAAGTACACCTACCAGGCGTACATGCACCCCAATGGGCTTGAGGGCAACAAGCCGTCGGTGGTAACGAGTAAAGGCACCAATACTGGTGGCAACGAGCTCGTGATCACTCTGGCTAGCGGCAAAGTATTCCGGGTTCGCCTGGAGTGCGGCTACCAGCCAGAAACCACCGGATGGTGGACGCCGAAGGCCACAGGTGGTAAGTCAACGCCACACCAAACAACCCCTAGTGGGCTAACCCCAAAGAGTAGTAATCCTGCGGGTTACACTCGACCTCCAGGCAACCAGAGACCCAACAAGGTACCTGATGCCAACAAGGTGCCTGGGGATGCGCCGGCTAATAAACCGCCAAACACCAAAAGCGCCAACGGAAAAACTATGAAAGGTGGTGATTCCGATGGTGACACCGTACAGGCGCCGGGAAAAAAGGCGCCCGACGATGATCGGGATAAACAAAAAAAGCTGCCTAACGAAGGCGGCCCTAAGGTGAATGACACCGATCCCGGCGCTTTTTAGCACCACTAACACATCGCATTAAGTCCTTGGGTTTCAGATTGAGCTTTTTTGCTCTCTGGCCTTAAGGCAAGTACTGGGGAGAGCGTTCTATTCGCTCCCCCTGGTTCTTCCATGTTTTTCGATAATCCGGTTTGTTAGGCAAAGTCTAGACGCAAGTTAACAATTCGGCGTTTTAAATACACAACTTTGCCTGCAAATATAATTTATAAGATCCTGAAACAAGTTCAGGATGACAAGAGAAGAATAATTTTTGCAAGGGTT
>Ga0123354_10000858_pt1 | contig 33762 bp, 9 predicted proteins | sample TergutLab28metaG_2_FD_97872 | JGI IMG/M metagenome (GOLD analysis project Ga0123354, IMG submission 97872) | Labiotermes labralis P4 segment gut microbial communities from Petit-Saut dam, French Guiana - Lab288 P4 | ecosystem: Host-associated > Arthropoda: Insects > Digestive system > Gut ... | reverse complement strand
GCGCAGCCCCCCCCCCCCCCCCCCCATGGCGGCCCAACGCGGACCATGGCCTTCTCATTCTTGAAACTTCTAGATCGAATACAACGACGCACCACATTCGGTAGGACTGTTAGGGACGAGTGACCAGCTCATCGCACAAACTTCTACCTGACAACACGCAATATTCACAACAGACAAGCATCCTTGCACCCAGCGGGATTCGAACCCACAATCTCAGCACGCTAGCGGCTGCAGACCTACGCCTTCGAACGCACGGTCACTGGGACCAACACCAGTGTAAGGGATAGGGAAGAAAATTGAGGCTTATTATTCCATCACAGATATAAGGCGAATTTGCTGAGTAAATTGGACTGAATAACTGACTGACTGATTGACTGATTAACTGACTAATTAACTGGCTGACTGGCTGAATAACTCCATGAAACATGATCCTTTTCGAAAAGGTAAATTTTCTCAGCTAGTCAAAAAGTATTTCAAAATTTACGGAACCTGAAGGTTTATTCCCGTGCTCACAAGAACCCGCCGCTTGTTCCCACCCAAAGCCACATAAATCCAGTTTACGTCGTCCCAAGCGATTTTCTTCAGTTCTATTTAAACATTATTCTGTCACCTACTTCTGGATCTTCCAAGCGGTTTCTTTATTTCAGGTTTCTCCCTCACTACACTGCCCATGCCTTGGTCATCTGATTGTTTTAACCTGATAATCGAATAATATTTGGTGAGATAAACAAATCATGAAGCTCTCATTATTCAGTATTCTCCAGTCCCTTATTACATTTTCCCTTTTGGGCACAAATATGCCTTTTACAGCATCCTGTTCTCTAATGTGCTAAGCTTATGTTCTTCTTAATATAAAACAACATGCAAAATAGGACTTCAGTTCATTTTCATCTTGAAAATTTTAGTTCGCATTGGGAAGACAAAAAACTCTGGATTGGATGGTAGCAGGCATTTCCTGAGTAAATTTGTTTTTTGGGAGTTCAGATAAACACAAGACACATAATGCTTAAGTGGTGACCTTTTCATCGCGCTTTTTGGGGAGTAGACAAGAGCATAAAACAAAAAATCGCTTTTTAGATTAAAAATATTACACTTTATATGACAGGAAAAATTAAAATAATTTGATGATTCTCTATACTATACCAAGCAAAAATTTCCTCTGCAAAACGGTATAAAACAACGTTAAGCTTATTCCATGATCAGCGGGAATGGCATCATATTTACCCTGACACTGAGTAATGCGTTTTACAATACACGAGAGTTAGAAATTATGGGTGTTAGTATCTTGTCTCTCCTACCTTCAAAGAAAATATTCGGACTCGGTCATGCAAATTCAAAATTCTATCATTTTCCGTATTCCACAAGCTCCCTGTCATTCTGCAGTTGACTTAACAAGTGTCTGTTAAAGAAAGAAAAAAATACAAAACAAGAAACAAATTTATTTTGAACTCTTGCAGAAATTATGTCCCAAATTCATCTCTAGCATAGGATGAGGTGTTTCTGAATAAAATAAGGGCCTAAACATAAACTAAAAATTTTACATAATGAAATACACAATAGAGCAAAATTTACATCTTTCCATCTGTTATATTTTCAGGATTTTCTGCGTCGCGTGTACAGTATGAAAGTTTCGTGTCGTATAGAAACACATTAAGTCGCAGAATTCATTCCTCTGACTCAGAACAGGCATTAGAAGCGAGCAATTATGCAGACGATACCCAAACCTACGACTTTAATAGCTCCGATACCTTCCAGGTAGTTACACCGTTTGAGTTACTTAAATATTACTGACTAAACGTAAAACCGTAAAAACTTCCGATACAATGTGATTCCTACAGTTTTGACATTGCTGAATCTGAATATGACAACTAAATTGCCCTATCAAACACCTATGTTAAGTAAGAGAGGATTATGTTAAAAAATAACTTTCTAATAAAATTAGACATATTATATTGGTTTCTAATTACAATATACGGCATCAAAGAATGAACATTGTCTCTATGTACCGAAACCGAAACCTATTTATCTAGAAAAAAAAATTCATTAAACCCTCACGTCCTCTTCTTTGCCTTTTCATTTTCACCATGTGATGTCTCCCTTCAGCAGTAGTCAGCCAACACACTCGGACTCGATATTCCACTGTAGCTCTTCAATCTGAGAAATATCCTGATGGACCCTTTCGTCATACCCATCGGAGACGGCTCCCATGCTTTAAGACAAGAATCCACATGGGAATGCAGAAAATGAAGTGTCAATGACGTGTTACACCCCATAACATTGTATAATGAAACTAGCTCTGCACAATTTCACTTTAAGTTTCAAAGTTTTCGTTGTTTAGAAAGTTTCTGCAGGCGCTTTAAAATTCCTTCCAGGTTCATATTTTTGTAGAATTTAATTTTGTACTAAATATTGTTCCTTGAATAGATGTGAATTTGTTGAACAAGGAACCTTTCTTCTTTCATCTTGATCTCACTTATTTTGGGAAGTTTTTGCCTTCAATAAGCAAACCTTTCGTTTTACATAACCATGGCTTTCACAGACATCTTTATCAAATCGAACTTGATAAGCAATGGAGGCAGATAACTGTTTCACATCTCCCCTAAAGCAGGATGTACCACATTCTTCTGACCTGGTGCTGTTTCTGAACTGAGTGACCACTTTTTTAATTCTGTGTTGGCAGTCCCTCGCTCGGCCGTCCCGTTCACGTTAAAAACAGCAGAAATTAGTGTATCGACCTTGCAGCGCAGTGAGCGTTGCTATAAATTTTAGGTCAGCACATATATTCCACCGGTGTTCTTCATATAATATTTTTTGCAGCATCACCTGTATGTTCTCGGACGTTTCTCTCATGTGAACTGCACGAGCCAGTGTAACAGAAGGGAACTTATTTCCACTGTGGAGAAACACTGCCTTGATACTGACTTTAGATGAATCAATGAAACGCCTCCATTACCCAGAGGTGTGTTCAATTTGCAATTCTTCCATTAATTCTTGATTTTTAATGCAGTACAATAGATCACCATCCGGTTAGTAACACGTTGTTATGTCTGACAGTCTCTGCCTGTAAAATGATACTATTAAACTTTTGTAAAGAAAATTCAACCGCTTAAGCCGTTATTCGAGTAGATGAGCCTGTCTTTTCGCTGTGATAAAACATCGGTGCGTTTAGCGTCGTTTAATTTTCAGTAGGGGACGCTAAACATTTGGAAGGAAGTTTTGTTAGTTTGGGATATAGGTGGATAAAATATTATTTTAGGAATTTAAATGACTTAAATGTAAAAATAAATGTTGACAATGAAAGAAATTCGGTTCAGTCCAAACTTTCTGTTTCTGGCCATCCACCTGAAGTATCAACTCGTATCATCCAAACAGATTTGATGTAAATGTAACACAGCAGTAGCTTGGGTTGGTTCTATATAGGAAAAGTAGGCAAGTGCGCGCGCGTTCTCTCTTTTATGTGTTTGTGAAGGCATGCTGTAGAAAACGACAAGCAATTTAAATTTACAGTCACATGGTAAAATACCAAATACGAGTATATGGAAGAGAATTTAAGGGCTTACCTGAATTACTCTGCCTCATCCGTGACGATAAATAATGGGGTAATATACTTTGTTTTCTCGCACCAACGACCGACGTAGAAATTCGTGGAACCTCAGCAAAATAAACAAACTGCAGGCTGTTGTGATCTTGAAAATTCCTTGAAGAAGACAGTTCAGTTAAGCAACACTGTTGTACGACCGAATATTACTGGATTAATCACAGGTGGAAATTCACACTGCTACATGGGCGTGGACGGACACCTAATTAGTTAAGAGGTCAAACTGAGCTTGACAATTCAGTTGAACATGACGTCAATCGCATGATGACGTTGCTCATGATATGAATAGGTCCACGTTAATAATTCGAGAATGCAAAATCAATCATAATTATCTTCATGGCCGCAAGATCTACAGAGAACACTTACAGCGTTCTATATGTATATGTCGTGATAGGTAAAGTATTTTAAATTAGGTTTCCTGAAATTGCAATATTTACTCCACTTTGCTTATTTATATCTTTGATTTGTATTAATGTAGGATATGCCCTGAGGTGGAAATCAGTAATGACGATTACATCATTTTGCCTTTTCACAGAACTAACGTGTTACGATACCATACCTATAAGCAGTTGCTTGATTTTGCTTGAGAGGTTGGCTTATTCTACTCTGCCTTTTGTGACTCATATACAACCGGCATGTGAACACGTACGTGGAATAAATATATGGATGTTAATAGCGATAAATACCGCGCGCTCTAAAGTGTGATTCTGCAGCCCCTCGCTTGCTGGGATTGCTGGTTCGAATTCCTCCGCGAGCATGGATATTTATCTCTTTAGATTGTTGTGTGCTGTCAGGTACAGTACTTTGCGTCAAGCTGATCACTCGTCCAGAGGAGTCCTACAGAGTGTGGTTTGTCTAATTGAGTGTGATCGTGAAGCTTGGATTCTAGGCACACTATGACCTGTACACAGGTCATGGCGCCACAAGCAAAATATTGTGATCAATTAGAAGAAAACTAAAACGTAATAATACAATAATTTAATAATAGTAATAATCATCATACTATCGTCCTTCTTTTATAATGTGCTTAGTCAAGAGCCAGGTACCCGAATACAAAAGAAAACCAACCCCTCTCCCCCATAGAACAAATAAGAAAGGGTAATAATCAGGACATGTGTGAAAAAAACACAAACAAAACCAACAGAATAGTTTAATAATTGCGTGACACCTTATAGTGGTGATCTAATAATGGTATGAAATCTAAGTGTAAAAGTTAACCTTATGAAGACATCTAAATCGCTACAAAGTGAATTTGCCGCAGTATCAAACCTGGCGGTTGGACAAAGAAACAAAAGAATGTCTTGGAATTTCAGTGTGGGAAGCCAAAGACATACAATGTCCAAAGAAGTTGGAAAGATTCAGAATCCAAAATTCATTAATGATAAAAATTACATCCAATGCATGTCTTCTGCCACGTAAAATGCGTAAATTAATTTTTTTAAAGAGCATCAGTATATATATATATATAGCCATTACTGTCTGCGGAGAGAATCGATTGTGGCAAAGAACTACAATTTTACTGAATGCGCTCATGTTATTTAAGCTTCAGTAAAGGAAATTGAATTCCATACTACAGATTTTTGCTCTAATTTAAGTCTTGTTAGACTAATCAATAAACACTCAAAGGTCAAACTCGAAGACTTATTATTACGAATGAGACCCAAATTTACTAGACTGATGGGCTAAAAATAAAATTAATAACCTGAGAGATAAAACAAAATTTAGAGTTAAAACAAACATAACGAATAATAAAAGAATCCATGTGCTTGCATTAGAGATGATGGTGATGATAATAATATTAATAATAACGGTTCTTGAATTAGAAAAAGTAAGGGGAAATAATAATAATAACCACACAGCTTTGGGTTGGCAAGAAAAGGGGATGAAATTATATTGGGAACAGACAACAGACGAAATTAGGTCCTCTTAAGAGCAGAATGATGGTTGCAAAATGTGACACTTAGAACATTATTTGAGTACAGGGGCATAGCTCAGAATTGGTTGACTTTTGGGCAAAAAAGAGGCATTCTGAACACAGACAGGAGGTTCAACGAGATGACATAGATAAGAGTGGTACAGTACAGACCACTGGAAGATACACAAACAAATTTCATCATAATAATAACTTGGATAAATGTGTGTAGTGATAAATCGCTGTATTGTTGGTGTATGTGAGCTGAGATAAGGAGATATTAAGTGCATAGTGTAGAATGTGGGACTACATAACTCTAAATAACCGTTGCTATTGGGGATATGTCACGTAAAGTACTAAGGCTTAGCGGGTTATTATTAATGGATAATATTTAATAGTTCTGTGAGCACATTAGAGATGGTACACAGGTATGTTTCAAATGGTCTCTAGTTCGCTTCGTTGAAGAAATTGTCCTCTAATCTGGAGAAAACTTCGAAGCATGTTGTACTATTACATGACCCGGAAATATAAATGAAATCAGATTTAATTTTAGAACATTTCTCGGACCTTAAAATTCGACATAATTTATAAAACAATTCGGAATAAACTATATCACAACCCAGACAATTGGATTGATTGTTCAGATTGTACAGATTTTGTTATAATACTGGAAGGAAAATATATTATTAACAAATTTAGTCCAGCGTCATACACTCAAAAATTAAGGTCCTCAATAAGCAGTTTAGGAGATATCAACTGGACCACCTGTAATATGCATGTCCTAAAATACTTTTAGGGCTGCAAATAATTCGAACCTCGCAATGAATTTTACAAAATAAAATTTGTAAAATACAGTACTTTCATGCCACAAATATTCTGTATACACCTTCAACAAGATATGTCGTAATACCTATATGAAAATAAACGTTCATTTAGACACCTATGTAAATTTTCTGTTTAAAATTAACTCTTCTGTTTAAATTTCCCCTCGAGAAAACGTAGCAGAGGATAGGTTTTATCGAGTACAACCATGTAGCTTGGCGACTGACGCATGTCGACTATTGGGACGACATACGGAAAAACGAGACGAAATCCATTGGTCGATTGTTGCTTGTTCCTTGAAAGCAGTTAAACATTTACGTAGTGCACAAAAGTTGTTGTCATAGAGATATGAAGATTGAATTTCAAACGCCTGGGATTAACGTGGGAGGAGGGGGTGGTATATTTAACAAAATACGTGAAAAAATAATTTCTCACTCTGTACACTATCTACCGTCTGCAGAGTTGTTACTTTGTCAACAACAGAAGATATCAAGGTCACTGAGAGAGAAAAGCATGCGTTAATATTACAGCATTGTTGACGTAGGTTATCTTGGTATCTCTCTGATGGCTATGTAAGGCATTAAAATGGTTATTTGGGGGACCTGTAATTTAAGAAAATAAGTCCGTGTTCCAGGTCATGATTCTAGTGTATAAGAAAGGATTAATGGAGCTATTCACTGAACTGTATATTAAGAGAGGGGCAAAATAGCTTTACGGACGTGGAACAAAACAGTTCGTTCATCAGAAGGGGAAGTTCTTTATTACTGCATCATAATGTGGCCGTGGGTAAAGGAAGACAAAGTGGTGTGGTAGAGTCCATGCTTCTACGTATCCCCTTGTGGTGGTGAGACAGAATCAGGGTAGTACAAAAGGGCGTTAAAAATAAGATAATTAATGTGCACTGTGAATGCTAAAACATCCTTCTGCTGTCATTACCTAACGCGTACTTGACCCGTCTATTCTTCAACATATCGTGCTCACCTACACAGCCGTTATCAGACGCATAATTAGTATTAATGATCGGAGACTTGCTTCAGAAGAGAGAGAGAGAGAGAGAGAGAGAGTAAAGCTTCAGATGAGGGTGGCTGCTCATACGTGTGACTCACACTGCTTAACTTTTCAGGCGCGTTCACAAAATTGCGAAAAGCGACTATTAAATCAGTCATTCCGTCCTGATCCTGCTCTCAAGCTCTCAGCAAACCTGTATGACATATACGATTGCTGTGTGTACAATGAAAAACTCCTGATGATGGACAGAGGAACTGTTTGAAACATGTAGAGTTTTATTCCAAAAATAAATTTCAGAAATTAGTGCATCTAGTTGGTTTTATTATAAGAATTTATCAGGATCCACGGTCACATGAACGTTAAATTCGTCATGTCTGTCCTTTTGACCACATGGAACAACTGGCCTCTCACTGGAAGAATTTTCATGAAATTTCATATTTGAGTATTTTTAAAAAATCTGTTGTGAACATTCAGGTTTAATTAAAATCTGACAAGAATAACGGGTACATTACATAAAGATCGGGACCGCAGTAGCACAGTGTTTAAGGTGCTGTGCTATAAATTAGAAGGTCGCTGGTTCGATCGACTCAGCCTCTAACAGAAATGAGTACCAAGCGTATTTCCTGGGGTAAAAGGCGGCCGGTGCGTAAGGCTAACAACCTATCACGATCCTGTGCCGTTGTCACGAAATCTAGGAGTCTTAATTTCCTGGAACCCTATGTGCCTGTCCAGGCCCGTAATGGGACTGCTTTTTACATAAAGACAAATAAAAAATTTTATCATAACTCGCTCAGTCCTTCTTTGAATGAGAAATGTTCCAGACAAACGATGTAGAGAACATAAAGACACATAGTCTATGCTCAGTAACCTTTTTTTTAAAAATTGTTTTGCTTATGAGATGTGGAAAACTATTATAAATATGGAACAAGTGTCTTATATATAATACATATTTTCAATAGGTTACGTGTTTAGAAGAAATAAGTCAGGGTGAAAGAAGGTCTGGTATTTGTTGCGTTATACGTAATACTTTTTAGGCGTTATCTTACTTTTTATTGAATTATAGTATCTGAAAAAAACTGCTAATGAAAATTTGTGCTTTTGTCTTTGACATCAGAATGTTTGCTACTTATGTAAAAAGTTAAAGGTAAAGTGCACCATTGCACGTACACTTAGGCTCTGTACAGGCCGTACGGCCCATAGGGGGAGTAGAGGTATAGCTCTACTCTTTCTTGACCACGCCACTAGAAGGGGGTGAGGGGTCAGCGTCATGCCCCGGCCGCTCTTTATTCCCGGGAATGACCCGGTACCAATTGTGCAGGAGGATGGATGGGACCCTGTGCCGGTCTGGACATGTGCGGAAAATCTCGCTCCTACCGGAATTCGATCACCGGACCGTCCAACCCGTAGTCAGCCACTATACCGACTGAGCTACCCGGTCCAAAACTTATGTGCAGTTATCACATTAATTGCGAGTTGTGACAGAAAGAGACACAATGTACGAATTTTCGTAACGAATAATGACAATAGTCTCCATATAATGGTCTTTGTTTTTTGGTTTTGCGAAAGTTGATTTGGGAAAGTGAAGCAAGAAACAATGAGCGATCTGTTTATATCCACTAACCCCATAACTCGCTTTGGATGAAAAAGAAATAAACAAACAGCCAGAATGCAATTTCACAGAGCCATGAGAGAATTTGTATGTACAAGTGTGTGTATATGGACACACATTTAATTATCATTTAATTAAATGTGCTGCTACAAAAAAATTAATTTACTAAAATATAACTTTGTCTCTTTCGAGACAAATAAATGAGAGAGAACTCTTCAGAATGGTTACGCTACGGTTACATTTCCATCTTTTTTAATCCAGAGATATATAATGAGTGTAATGCTTTTCATTGTATATTTCATACTTCATACAGTCATAACATTGTTTAACATACACCCCCCCCCAATACAAGAATATTAATATCATGTTAGCGGAAACATGTTATTTCTGTTTTGTCCCTGAATTCATTTCCTCTTAAAAATGGAGTCATCTGAGGAATTTTGTAAAGCTTAGCACAAAAATTGCGCAGCATTTTTTCTTTTACTTTTAATTTCGGAACAACCGTAAACTGAAGACTGTTATCAGGCAGGTGCCTGAGATAACAGCTACATTGCCACCATTTAATACAGGAGTCCCAAATTTTGTGAGTTGATAGAACAAAGAAATATTTCAGATTTCTTAAAATCACTTTCTACATTCATGAGTATGCAGAAGGGTAAACGTGAATAGAATCTTATTATTGAACAGATTGCACTATTGTAGCCGTATGTGGCACACGATAAAGACTACTTTCAAGTTACGAAATCTTTGTGTGGGTGGTTTTGAACTAGCTGATGAACTTGTGTAGGGGGGGGGGTGTTGAACTAGCTGATGAACTACTAGCTTATTACAGATAACTCTACTTCAAGGAGTTTAATAATTAACCAGAAAAACAAGAATATGGCACCTACTTTAAATCCGAATTTAGGTATGAATTCATGACCATAAATACTGAACAATTGCTCGTGAAATGCATTATGAATACAGATAATTGATATATCATGTGTGTACAAACTTCGTTGTCGATCAGATATATAACATGCATTATGACGTGTGCATGGGTATTAGATGAAAAATGATAGTCGTTTTAATATTCATATATTCTGAAAAAACCCCTAGCCTTATTATTAATTTTTCTACCCAAAACAGACTTTTTCTTCACTAAGCGTTGCGTCTATTTGCCTGTACAGTCAAATTATTGCCTAATTTCTTAAATTAACTGTGTTTAAGCCAAATATAGTGGAATTATGACCTCACCCATGGTCACTGAACACTGTTCTGCCGCGCAGGGGTCATTAACACATGCTACGGCCAGTTCCACCAAACCTTGACCCTTCCCCGAAGCAGGTGTTGCTGCTCTAATCCCTTCCCCGTTTACATACTAGTCCCATTTCTCTGAATATTTCACTAGAATCTCTCGCATCAGTCAATGTGACGATTCCATTAGGGTCACACCACAGTCCCTGAGGCCAGTGACTTCAGGGAGTTGCTTACCTTGACACATCGTGTACACACAGCATCACTAAGTAAATACACTGGTACTGCAGGGGCAAGTGAGCACTCGAGTGGAAAGTAGCCACACTGTTGTCGCTTCTAGGGCCAAAAGCGTTCCATCAATACTTCCACCCTAAGCAGCTTCAATATAGAAGCAATATATTCCTCCCTTGGGTCTTACGCCATGTCTTTCCTTGTACGTGACTAAAATTGAAATAATACCGAAAAGTCGTGACACTTGTACCTTGTATTCGTCAGACCGCAGGTTTCGTTCTTGGTCTAAAATTGGTCAAATATTTTTCAATTATCGTCTGTTCCTCTACACCAGCGTTTCTCAAACTGGGTTCCGCAAAGGAGTGACAGGGTTTCAAAGAGACGAAAATGTGTACTGGTGGAAGACTTCTATTAGCGGAAATTTGTACGTAGGAACTAAAATTCGCATGGCGACATTCGACACTAGTCATTCCATCAAAGATATCACGCACACCTAGTCGTTTGCTTTAGCCCAAATGTTTCCTGGTTCTGTAGTCAAGTCGGCAAAGATCACCATAGACTGTTTCTAAGTGTCAAGTGAAACTATCAGGCTATCTATCAGTTTGAGTTTAGTCGTTGACTTCTTGCATGTAATGTACATGAAAGATAAAACATCTGTTGGTATTTCATTTATAATTGACTTCTTGTGGACAGGTAGGTACTCCTCATTAAGTTCTCTACTTTTTTGTGGTTCCGAGAGCTAAAATTGAGTTTATAAGTTACTTTGTCGTTGAGAGGGAAGCGATTTTTTTTCCTGCCTTAGCCTAATGTGGGAGTTAAGAATGATTAAATATAAACAACCACTTCCCACATGCGGTACAGAAGGAAACTTTATCTGAATTTTCGATATATGATACAGTCTCTCATTTCCATACATTTACACATTCCGAATTATCATTCGATTTAATTAACAAGTATCATCAATATTCTACGAATCCTTCCGCTGTATTACGCTTCTTAGGTTTCATATGAGCCTGGGTCACTTCGCTCCCTGCGTTTGATTCTGACTTCGGGTGTCGAACAACCACCAGAAAAGGTTTGGAACGCCCCAAGCCGTGATGCACTGCGCAATTTACGTTAACTGACAGATCCATCATTTTTTAAATTAATTTTTTTGTTATATCATGTACAATCCCATTCTGCTTTTAAATAATCGACATTCCAATCAGCATTCTAAACCCCCCGATCAGCACGTAACTTCCATGTTAACGTCATTCTAAATACGTTCAGCGAACACAGACGACCTTGAAAATCTAATATGCATTCAGCTGGCCGTAAAATTTCCGCTAATTGTGAAGTGCAAATTTTATTGCTCTACTCATAAAATCTTTCCATTTAACACCACCCAAAGCAAATGACTTTAGTCTACACCCTCACAGACAATTTCGCTGAGTTGCTTTTAAAAACATAACTATTTGGGTATCCCAAGTGAGGCTTTTCTTCAGGTTTCCCTACTAAATATTCCTTATGTATCTGCAAACTCCCGTGTACATACTGCATGCTGCAGACACCCTAAGCTCCCTAATTTTATCGAGTTAATAATGTTCGCTTTTGAGAAAAAATTACAAAGATCCGACATTTCTCCTTCCTCTAGATGCCGCGTCTGTTTTAAAATAAATTCAACCCCCCCCCCCCCCCCCGCAGTGAAGCCGCCCGATCCAGGTTCGACCTCGGGAACAGGCTTCTCTTAGAAGTAAGGGTTTTATTTGAAAGCTTATACAACATGTTTTTAAAGGTTCATATAGGCAAGTCAAAGTCCGTTCTGCTCACTCTGCAAATTCCGGCTTTAACCTCTTCTCTTAGCATTCCTTGTTGCCGGGTAGTACGAGGAGGCAGGGTGCGGACTCGTGTGACAGATCGTCTGACCAAGAGAGTAACTTACATTTGTGGCGCGGCGCATTTTAACCAATCAGCTTCGACCTCGAAGTCAGGGGATACTGGGCTGACTTTGAATTTTGGCAACGAATGATTAAAGAAAGGCAAGGAAAGCTTATCTACTCGAATCTTTGGGGAGTGTCAAGTCAGCGAAGAGGATGTAAGTGTGTGTGCTCTGGTGGAACATCAATTGACTCGACTACAATAAAAGAGGCTGTTTCTCTAACTTCGATTCGACATATCTTCCCAGTTGTCTCCATCCGCTCCCCCCTCCCGCCCGCCCCCGATATTCATTGTTATGAAGGAGGATCAATAGAAGGTCGGGAACACTAGGCTGCGTTCCCTAGGATTATAACCGCGGTGGAAATTCAGGAAATGCTGCACATTACCGTTCCCACCAGCTGTGGGACCCACTTATACTCCTTTCTAATGGTAACCAGAGTCTTTTACATCTGGCACAAAGCGACAGGGGCCTGAAACCAATCACTCACCTCCATCAAGTGTCGAAGCTAAATACATGTGAAAGGAAGGGCGTACTTCCACTCCTTCACCTGCCTTCACGGCTTGCCGCTTAATTAATGCAAAGGACAAATTTTCCTTTCAGCATGGAGTTTATTGGTGCATTAAAAACAACTGGCATTTTGCACCACATAATTAAACACGGAACACGCGCCTATAGAAGCCTGTCCAGTTATGGGTGAGAGCTAAGTGTCCAGAAAGACAACGTGGAATACAGAAATTTCTTTTTACTCTCATGTACAGGAGTGCTGATAAGTCCTTAGCCCGACCAGGAACAAGCCAGTGTTTCTGTCAGAATGGCTTAACTTTCTTCGGCGCCTTGCCTTTCAGGAAAAAAAAACAAACTTGATGGCAGCCTGTGTCTCGGTGTTGTTGAAATCGCGCGCGTCCCTGACATGCTTCCGAGCTTGTTTCCTTCCTGGACGGGCTAAGAACTTATCAGCACCCAGGTAATAATGTCACTCGCAAAATACAGCACACTTTAGGGACAACACGAGAAATAGGAGTAAATGAACAAACTTATGTAGAACACAACATAAGGGATGCTGTTGATATCCAACAGAGCGTCAGACTTCCCAGACTGTGACTTCGGTGTTGGTATTGCAAGGATTGTGGCGACTGTCGCTAAGATATTAACATCTCTCGCCTTTACGTAGTCTTTCAAATTGGAAATCTTGAGAAGCATTTTATCATATTGTGGACCTACACACGTTATGGACGCCTGTTTTCACGAATTTCGAAAACTAAAAAATGTGGAAGTTTTAGACACTATACCAAAATTATATAAAACAATGTGTAAATAAATTATATTAAGATAAACCGTTATCACGAGTAAAATTCTTATTGCCAGTATTAGCAATCATAACAACAAATTTCGGCGAACTTATTCACCCTCAGATTATGCAAAAAAAAAAAAATACAAAATATATGGGACATTAAATGCAACATTATTTTCCATAAGAAGAAACGAAATCTTATTTTTTAAATAAAGGGCAAATATTTAGGAGGAATTATGTTTTAGATATAATTTTTTCAGTTTTATATATTCCTGCTCTCCTGAAGGTACGCAAGAATACGGACTTGAAAATTCTATCTCGTATACTATTTGAGATTAATTTAACTCTTTGATTCTGGCATATAATTTTACTTTGAGAGGATTTTGTGTAGAACTGTTTTGGTTTCAAATTTTTTTTTTCTTGAGTGTAGATTAGTTGAAGGTTTAGAATTATAGTATATGTGTAGAGCGAGTTGGTAGTTTATAGCTTGAGAGTTTCCTTTGTTGGTGAGTAGCTCTGTAGGAGACTTAGATTTATATTTGTGGCTCGATTGTGACCAAGTTCTAAAGACATTAAAATGCGACTTAGTTGACAAGATATACTGTATGTATGTGAAAGGTCCGGTTCGTAATATGCTAATGTTGATAGACTGTTGAGTCCTGAAAGCCACTGAAATGGCTAAGCCGGCCGAAACATGTTGCAATGAATAATAAATAGTCAAATACATCATCCTATTTGTGATGATACTTAATTTTAATATAGATTATAAATTAACACAAAGGAATATATAGACTAAGTGTTAACAACAAAATAATTTACTTTTGTCACTGACTTCATAAGTCAGCTTAAAGGTATGTAGCTGTCCTGAACTTCGTGTTTCATTCAATCGTTTTAATTACATTAGTGTAATACTTAATGTATTAGGGAATTAGGTTTCCAGTTGACACATAATTAATTTAAAATTTTAATGTTCCCCTTAATTTCAGACTGCATGAATGAGATCCGAAAATATAAAATTTGAGAACTTTAGACTTCCAGACCACAAGTAACATGCTTAGGAATTGTAGTACGTTAGGTTGCTACTATCTGGCAGTATCTCCTAACGTCTTTAAAAAATACGTCGACAGTGGAAGGCGACTGTAATCAAGCTACAGCTGCGTAGTTGGTGATGAGTCAACGTGTGTGTTCGTTGACTGTTTGTTCTTAATTAAAAACTGTGTAGTCATAAAATGATTTGGATAATATTAATATATGTTGGCCCGTCCCAGTGGCCGCACGGACTAAGGCGTAGGTCTGCGGCTGCTCGCCTGCTGAGATTTTGGGTTCGAATTCCACCGCGGGCATGGATATCTGTTGTGAGCGTTATGTGTTGTCAGGCAGAGGTCTCTGCGACGAGCTGATGACTAGGGCTGTTGAAACAAAATAGAAACAAAAACATATGTTGAGAAGAAATTAATGAGACAGTGAGTGGAACTGGACAAAATACTACGTTATGGTGTTTGACATACATATGTCAATGTTCCACCTCCCTCAATGACAAAAGAAGAGATAAAAGAGGGCACATAAGAAGTCATATTTCGTTCATTAGACAGTACTGAAGGATATCTTATAAGATGGCTTTATTTCAGAAATGAAGTTTTGAACTGTTCGTATATTTTTTGAAATAGCATAAGCATACCTATCATACACGAAAATGAATAACAGTTAATAATAACATATCCAATTGTATGGCAGATTATGGGCAACAATTGCTGTGGACGAAACAAACAATTATGTCGATGAGAATGAACTATCAGAAAATTTATCATGGCTCGAAGGATAATAACATTAACATAGACGTAAATAAATAAGAGTAAACTGCAAGAATGTGGACAGGGCTAATCCGTCTTAAGTTATGTTCCTCTAGTAGGTTTCTGAGAACACTCTGATATGCCATTTACGCTTCGCGGTCCATGCAACGTGAGGAGATTCTAGAGCATCTGAATAGCTATTACGTTAAGAGATATAATTTAGCTAAAATATATTACCACCTTAGTCATTTGATTAGCTGGAAAGAAAATTTCCAAATTGCACTGTGGCATAGTAGGCTCTAATATATTTCATATATTTCAGTTTCACTTAGCGGAAATTGAGATTTCCAGTATGGGGCAGTCCACTTACGATTCGTTGTGAACTCAGAGCCACTGGTACGAGTTGCCTCAAATATGTCAAGTTTTCCTCTCCCGTTCATTATCCCGCTAGTACTGATGTAATATTTCTACCAGCACTGACCCCTCATTGCCTCATATGTGCAATTCACCAGCAACGATCAAAAGTTTCGTCCAACCTGAAGCTTCGTTTATGGGCCTGCTCTCGGTTGAGTTCACTGAAGAACGGAAAATTAATTTCAGATAATTGTTTGCACATTGATATATAACGAATGCAAAACCATATATGTACTTTCATAACGTATTCAGTTGTCATCCTGGAAAATATGGTTCAATTCTTTTTCTGTTGCTTTTATTTGTGAGTAAAATTTCCAAATTTCGACCTCAGGGTAGGGTGTACTGACAGATTCATCTTTTTGTTGTGACAGGGAACAGTCTTGTAGGTGGATACTGATCTTTCAAAGAAACAACCTCTATCCTGGGAATGGAAGTATTGTGTTCATTCCAAGCACTGATATCCACTATCCACAAGACTGCATGTTGTAATAACACAAAATTTTAACTCTAGGTGAAATATCGGAGAAAGTGTTAGTTCTTTGCCAGAGAACTTCTCTTTTTAGAAAATGCTTAGTTTTTCATTAGATATCTAGAGAAATATTATTTAATTAGAATATACATGTATTTGCTCCAGCATCAATCAGTATTTTCGTATATATTATTTAGTAAGTTACCTAAATACCGTTTTTAAAAATAGGTAATATCATTTTGAGAAAAATGTAACTTGAAATTAAAAAATTCTTTATGACTCAGAAACATCAGAAACGAAATATTACAGAATAAATTCTGTTAGTGGATTAGTGGGTTATACTGATCTTTTTCTTCCTTTTATTCTTCTTCTTCTTCTTCGCTTCCATTTCAGTTGTTTTTCACAATCTATTCACCTATGGGTTTATCTTTGCAGCTTATTCAGCCTCTTTCACTTGACGGTCTGCTGTTGCAAATGCTTCATCCATTATTGATACTGTCATCACTGAACATCAGGACAACACCTAAGGTACAATTTTTCAGTACCTTTACTGAAAATACAGTATTATACTACTTGTTCCCACATACTACTATTACTACTGGTACTACTACTACTACTACTACTACTACTACTACTAGCACTACTACTAGTACTACGACTAGTACTACTACTATTACTGCTGCTATTAGACTACTACTACTACTACTACTACGTCTTCATCTTATTCTTCTTCTTCTTCATCCTCTTCTTCTTCTTCTTCTTCTTCTTCTTCTGCTTCTACTACTGCTGCTGCTACTGCTATTACCAATTAAACGATAATTTGATTTCTGTGCACTGACGTAGATGCATTTTGCTCAAATTCTTATACGTATGAGCTCAGCCTTTTGATTTCTTCCTTTACAGAAGCATGCTTGATATCTTTACTAATCTCCTTGGAATTGTGGTACCTACATCAGAAATTCATACCTTCAGGACAAACTTATATTTCTACGATAATGATACATGTCTCTACTATAATTCATACGGCACTAATATAGTTTTACTTATTTTGGTCTCAAACATTACAGTGTTTTGTTGGAATTTCAAGAGCCAAACTTTTCTTGATGCAGCTACCGTAATATCACTGCGGAAACTTTTTCCGAAATGTTCCGTTACAGTGCTGCAATGCTCCCTTCTGTTCATAAACTAACCTGCTGCTCCTTTTTCCTTTGTTACTTTCTTCACTTACTCCTTTGTTACCTAACACGCACATCATTTTTAAATTTAATTTCTATATGCAATTTTGTAAACTGCGTAGTTGAAAACGTTACCACTTGCAAAAATTACAAATCATTTTATTTTCTTTATAAGATTCGCTTTTGGTCACCTGAGACGTCATAATATAATTTACGATACGACAATGACTAAACAACGGGTTTATGTTTGTTGCATTGTTTCTCGGTTGCACGTTTTCAAATATTAACGAATAATTTACTGTTCAAATATATCCATTCTACATATTTTTTTCATATATACCGGATATAGTTCTCAGTTATGTTACTGTAATGCCTGTCTTTTTAAAAAGGAAGCACTATCAAAACCATTTCCAAAATAAATTTTAATTTCTTCTGTAATAAACTTGTAGACTTTTCAGGTGTGTTTGTTTCAGAAAGGTTATGTACACTCACAGTCAAATGAATATTTCCTGAGCATTTCCCTTGGTTTACTTTCAGTCTTATACAGTAAATCGCATTCACTATTACATCCGGCGCTATGAATGGATTTAAAAATACAAACACACAGAAAGTTTTATTTCTCTCCAATTGTTGCTATTATGTGTTTATAAAATGCCAGTAGTTTTACACAACATTCAGACAAAACACCTAAAAGTCCACCACGAGGCTCGCAGTTCTTTATAAAAGTATACGTGTAAATATCGACACAGAAGACACTAACATTACGTATCACGCATGTACATTTGTGAATAATTAGAGGGAACACAATTTCATATTTTGTACCAATTTCATATTTTGTATACATGTAAAATAACCACTGCCACCTGGTGACAACCCAATTGCAGTTAATAATAATAATAATAATAATTATTATTATTATTATTATTATTAAGTTGCGTAAACACCTTCAAAACAACGGGAGATAAATTATTCGCGTGTGTTTATGCCTTCTGAATGAACCCTTGGAAACAGAACACAAAAATCTAAACAGAGTTTATTTTTGTCATTATTAACGGTAGAGTTCATATTACGTTAGTACGTCTGTCATCTAGAAAGTACAATAAACTGAAGGTATGTATATGGAAGGGATTAAGTAATACCCGTTTATTTTACCCTGGGAATTAAAAGGAGATAAATGAAGTTATTCTTAACCCACACACACATATAATCTTATTGGATTAATCTGAGAAAGGAATGACGCCATAGATCATTTAGGAGAGAAAATTTCATGTTCCTGTCCCGATCGTCAATACTGTACCAGCATCAGATCACGTTGGGAATGGTATTCAACTTAGAACAGGCACTAAGTCTCATACATCATCTTGGCAAAAATGATGTGAATGTGATATACAACTTTCATAAACTAATACACAGTTAAGCCATTATATTTCAAGTATCCATATGACATGACACTTTGAAGTAAAAGTATTTGTTCTGGTGACTACTAGTATGTTTCGTGATATACGACATTTAGACCTATTTTAAACAAGGGAAATATAGTCTCATTCCCCTACCGATCACTATATGCAGTAAATCTGTCCTGCGTTAGTGAGTTATTACTGTATCTGATACATGTTTTTATTTGTCAGCAACTCCAAAGTAGACACCATCTGAATGGCCATGCCCCTTATGTCAAAGCAATTTAAAAATTTATGAGTGAGCTGAGTAACGATAACAAATACGTGTTAACTGAAATCACAGTTTTATTACAGCGACAAGACACTCAAACTGTAAAGGAACATAGAATATTTTCAGTGATCATATGTGAAGCGAATTTTCAAATGTGTTTATGTGCATATTACTTATACTGAACGATTACTTTGTGGCAACAACATTTCTCAAATAGGGATCTGAAGTAAAGTTTATATCACGGAAAACCGAACACACAAGAAGTATCAGAGAGTTTAATTACTAGACCTAAATATTTTGTGCATTGTTGGGTCTAGTCAGTGTAAAACAAAAACGGTTATTTCTCTACCACGTAGAGCTGTTTAAATAAATACTAGCTGTTTAACTTTATGTATTTTGCATTACGAATCTTTAATAGAATCGTATTGTGTTCTCTCTATTGTACTTCTTCATTTCGCTTCTTGGCAGGTCCAGTTATGTTGGAACTCCGAATGCAACAAGGAGATTAATAATCTCATACACTTCAATACGTAGTAATCTAAACATTAATTCAGAAGTCCTTTTAAAATCATGTCTTAATGGGACGTAATTGTTAAATACACATATAAATGTACATAGAATTTGTACTTACGCATGCAAAGTTTCCACATGCAAATTGCTGTAAGATGCAACTTGAGAGCTGGTAATTTTATAATTATACCTTAATGAGGACATTTGTTAGATGAAGCACTTTTACTGTGCAGAAATGAGTAGAAGAGTGTAGGCAATCATGTACTGTTACCGCAGTAGAGACGTAGCAACTTCGCAAGACAACCCATCTGGGTAGGATTTGGGTTAAGGGTGTGGGTTAGCACCGGCTGTGACAGCTCCACTTTCTGAAACACCAGCAATCCTCTTCTACCCCCAAGAGTTCGTCTGACAGCACAAGAGCTGGGCGACAGCAGAATGTTGTATTGTAATAACTCAGACAAGACCTAACAAAGTCTCTCCCCCTTCCTACACATCTCGCTCTTCCTTCTCACTCTTATCTCGCTATAATAGTACCAAATGGCGACACAGCATGTACAGTATGGCATAACGAATTTTAGTTTTTTCACTCCGTGTTTAGCGATGGTTTTGTACAGCTGCACTCCCTGATGACGGGCCAGTGAGACTCGACATGTGCAGGAATTTTGTAAATTAAAATATTATAGTGTGTGCATTTTGTTGGTTAAATATGTAACAATTATGGCATATCCTTTTATAAGAGTAGTGTAAGTAGAGAATCCTTAAAGCATTATCTTTCCCTGTTTAACTTCGATAAATCACTAATAAATGTATCTTATAAAACACACTTAGTACTCTTTATCTAGAGGAAGTTTAACAAAAAGGTACGTATTTTGGCTAGAAAGCATCTGGTTTAGGATTTCTAACTTTATTACCATATAAGGTGTTGTTTGCAGAACCGAAAACGTCTTGTATCTTAATGCCCATGTCATCGTCTCGTGACGCACTCTCTTATCACAAACGAGCTACTGAAGACAGAATCGTTACGTACACCTTGTGTTTAGAAAATGCCATTAATCCTAATATTGTTGGGGTATGTCTCTGCGTCTGAAACAGTGCAAATAATGGCATATAGCGTCAGCTGCATATTTTAGTGTTTTTGAATTTGAACACGAAGCGTGTAAATAAACGTGCATTAACTATTTTGATAGTGTAAGGATACACTGTACCTAAATGGCGCAGCAAAGATTTAATATCATGTAACTGTGCAGCTTCAAGTATATTTACACCAATGCAGTGAATGTAAATGAATAACCAGTAGTTAGGGACAAAATGCCAAAATTGTTTGGCGGTCAACCTGGCAAATTTCCATATACTTTGTTCAGGTGTTGTATCCTACAACAATGCAACAAGTGATCATAAAATATGAGAATAATGAAGCAGACCTAAAGCAAAATTAATACAGTATGTTTTACTGTCATCAGAATAATGATATCAACCTTTTCGACTTTCGATCCATCTCTTGCCTCAATGTGAATAAATTTATCTGCTTACACTTATCTTGTCTGTGTTTATACGCACTATGCATTTAGTTTTCAAAAACCTGTTAATGTACTACCTGAGCATGTCCCATTGTCACATACGAACATTCCATGTTATCAGCTGAATATGTTTTTGGCCTATACGTGACTGTATTGAAACTTAAATTACAATTTGAAAAGAAACATTTTGGTATTTTATTCTCTAAGTGTCTGTAACATGACAATGCACAAAAAAAGAGAAAGTTTTCATTCACCGTTGATCCCAGCAAGGAAAATAACTTCCATTTCATAACAATTCTGATTTTAGTCAAATATAAAATTGTAACTTGTGTTCACGCATTACTAACTGGTCGCAATTGTGAATGTGTAAAACGTAAAAACGAAAACATAAGTTATTGTAACCTTCAGTTTTTAGATTGTAATTTTACCAATCATGTAATGTGGACATTTAAAATTTACCACGTCATGGTTACTATTACGTTGTGTTAAGTTACTTTAATGACAGTGCTATCGTGACAGTATGAACTTAGATGCAGTAGCATCATACTTTCTAAATATACGAGGTCTGTTAGAAAAGTATCCGACCGTATTTTTTTATGCGAACACCTGATGGATTATAATCTAGCGCGCTTGCATGAACCGACCTTGAACCTTAGTGCGCATGCGTGAATTTTGTCCCGCCTGTCGATAGCGTCAGTTGCTGGCAAGCAGCATTTGAGTGAGGTAGTGTGTAGTGCTCGCGTCGATTTTTCATTGGTTCTACGCATAGTGTCTTAACGTAACGGCTGTTTGAAAAGCAATATTTAAAAACGTGTTAATTGAATTTACTGACCCAACGAATATCATACGTTTCGTTACTGGGTTCTGAAATTGTATATGATCCTTCTTCCTGAGTGGCTTTGTGAATCGAGGGAAAAAGAGAATAGAGAAATTACATGTTACACTCTCCGAAAAGCCATATGCCTGTTACTTCAGAAGGAAATGTTTTGTTTTATTTTGGTCCTTTCTTTGAAAGAGCGCATGAAAATAATGCGTAATGTGGAGATTGTGTCGGTTGAATATTAAAATTGCTCAATAAGCACTGTATCTTTTAAATGGACTAATATGGATATGAAGTAGCCATGTGCAGCAAATTTTCCTCGTAAGGGGTAATGGTATAAAACTGAACAATTTTTCCATGCTTGGTTTCTCACTTATGTAATTGATTATTTTCTTCCGCTGAAATTGCTGCCAACATACTAAGCGTGTAGAGCCTACCTCGCCCAACGTAAATGACATATAGTCTCACAGTTTCACCCGTCTTACAAATATGCAATATTCTCTGGGAAATATTTTCTTTCCTATGCTTCTTCTTCGAAATTTGGCCACTTTGTTTTATGTCTTTCCTTACACATTCTGCTGTTGTACACAAAGAAAGACTTTCTCTCTATGGTCATCACTTCCTTTATAATTATTTTTCTCAACAATATTAATATTATCACTCCTTTTTGAAAGTTTTCTTTTTCTTAATCATCAATCATATCAGGATTTTTACTCTCCATGTTTATAGAAGGTACTGAAAGTGTTTTCTTTCAGCTTGCAATCACGCATCACATTTAGAAACATGTCGTTAATAACATGTCGAAATAATCGGTTAAGCGAGTCAACAGGAAGGGTCAAACGACAATTGTTAGATACAATAAAATTCCCACATAAAGGCATTGTCACACACTGAAAGTGTCTTAACCCATAATATGATCGATATTGTCAGATATTAAAAAAAACAGTTCTATATGAAGAAATGTAAATCATGACATAACAGGTAGTTAAAGTTAGAAAAGAAACACTGAATGTTGGAGGCAAAAATAACATGAAGTAATTGTCGTCATTCGTGCCATATGAAGGAGGTAATCCTACGGTTTTTTTTTAGCCCTGAGGACACTTCTGTCCACACGCCTTAGAGGTCCTGTTTTGAATTATATTCAGATGTTCACGGAAGGAGACCTATAGTAAAGAATGTGAAGAATCACGTAAAATGTTCTGTTATGAGGCAGTGTCTGTTGAGCTGTTGAGAGTATGAAGCATTAGAGAAGCGCGAAAGAAGAAGCTTACCCTTGATTAAGATGAATGTCACGTTTCATACTGGAAGCGAATTGCCGCCTGTGAGATAATGCAGCTATGGCAAGTCATCCTTGGTTCTGAAGCCTGGCACATTCCATTACTTATATTCAAATTTTTATGCTTCACTTGTATAGTCAGAATCAAACATGAAGCATTATACCTTTCCTGAGAGTGTTTTGGTGTGGCCGATCTACCATGTTATTAAACAAACAAACGTACAAACCAAAAAAGAAAAGAAATGATTGACTCAGTAACCAAGTAACAAAACAAAGTAGCTTATCAGAACACAGTTATTGTTTAGAGGCCAATATTCGCTACGAGTGTAACTGTTATTGTCACTCTTCATGGAAACGGAAGGATTACTACCCTCCGTACAATAGCTAGTCAATAGTCTGTAACGTCAGCCAAATTAATATGACTCATATCCTATTCCTGTGTATCTTAAAGATCCATGTTAGTGTTGTTTAATTTATACATCCCTTTGTAACATGTATGTAAGGAAGACATACGTAAACCATTGAGCACAACATAATTAAATATTGCCAGTTTTTAATGACAAGTTACCACATGTTCTGGCATAAGTAAGAATATAATCAATTACCACAATACGATATTATATATTTCTTAACCTCAACTGGTTTGGCACCCTGTGCCAGTAGTACAGTACACATTCACACATAAACAATACACAGAACAACACTATGAAACACAATAACTAGAACGAAACATAAATAACAATAAGAATATATAAACATAACAATAAAAATACATAGTATACAAAATGAAATAGAAGCTTACAAAACCTACAACCGTATATACAATCATACACAATAGAACCAAAAGAATATGAAAGAAGCAGTAAAACTTCATACGTTCTGTATATCTTCTAATAATGACAGACACCCTGTTCCTAAGATATTCACTCCACTTCACTGCACTTGTCGACACTTCAATTCTTCGCACTCAAACTTTGCCCATCTACACTTCACTACACTTCACTACCCTCCCATTTGGCTTAACCCCATTTAAATTTCCTACCGCTCCACTTCACCTCCCATCACTAAACTTCCCTCAATTAACTTCACTGCAATTTTAGACGATTTTCGCCACACTTCTATTCCTTTAATTTCAACCCGCTTATAATTACTTTATTAATTCTCTTTCTAAAAATTTTAGGTTTACAAGGGAAAGTCCCTAATGCTTCTATTTGGTTCCAGTTTTTAATGGTCCTATTTACAAAGGAATAATTCCCGATATCCGTTCTTTTTTTCTTGTCCCTAATTTTCCGAAAATGATCAACCCTACTCAAATAATAAGACCTTCGCAAACTGTAGCATATAGCTTTCCAAGCCCGTTCCACACAGTACGCTTTAAACAGTGCGCATAAATATAAAATACACCATACGCTCTACTACGTTCCATCGTTTAGACTGCTTTCATCTTCTTAAGTAAATATATATGTTCTTAAGCACTTCGTTTCCAGCTTTGTTAAATTACCTCAAAGTAACAGACCTTGTTACATCCGTATCTTAATTACTTAGAATGTGAGAAGGAATTTGGCTTAATTACTGTAACGTGCAATTTCATTGCACCATGAGGTCACGGAGAGGGAAACATAAAGCTGCCTGTTTTGTTATCCATTACATTAGCCGTAGTTGTGTTGTTAGATGAATGTTAAGCTCGTCTACGCAGCGTAGAAACAATATTCAATCGTCACTGGATAGTTAGCGCAGGCTCTGTTGCAGGTATCGAGAATTGAACCCCAGTCAAATAGCTGCAATGACTGAGTCATTAACACTAGCGTACAAAATTACAAAGACACATCGCATGCATTAACCAGAAGTATAATATTTTTAATAGCACCAACAAAAGCATTTAGATTTGTGAATGTAATTTTATTCCATATTAATCACGGATATGTTTCGGCTATGCATGTGGTCATCTTCAGGTTGATGAAAACAGGAATACAAATGCAATTATTATGTGTCGAAATCACTCCACAATCAAAAAGCCTATATTTTTGGTCAATATTCACGGTTTAAGTAGTAATATATATATAAATATTAAATACAGGGTGATTAAAAAAATTGACTCAATTGAACACTAAACGGCGCCTCAACATACGCCAGACAGTTGGTTGCGGTATTCAAAGTTCTCTGCTCGCTCTACGGGTTGACTTGCGTGGGCTACGCTCAAAACTGTCTTGAATTCGTCTCACGTTCTCCTCTGATACACGTGGCGGGCCGGAGCCTTTGTCTTTACACAGACATCCTATTTACTCAAATTGGTGATTCCAACGAGAAATGTTCTTCCTCGTTGGAGGTTGAATGTTGAAACGAAGACGAAACGCACGCCGCACAGCAGTCGCCGACTCAGTTTTAATGAACTCATCGCAAAGAATCTTGTGCTGCATAGTAGCCATTTTGTTCTCAACTGACGCTGCTGCACCGCTTTGCGCTAGGCGAGCTCTCTAGCAGGTTGTTTGGAAACGTAGGACCTTCTCTTTCAAATATTATTTAAATCATTCACATGCCATATATAATTCAGGAAATAAAGCTGTACGAAATTGAATCCATGTTTTTGAATCACGCTGTATAAACTTTAGTGTTTAAACTGTGAATTTTAACAAAATTATATATTTTTTAACTGTGCATGATATAGACACATTATAACGACATTTATATTATTGTTCTCATAACTCTGAAGATGATCACACGAATGGCCGAAACATGTAGGTGATTACTATGTATTAAAATTACATTCACAAATCCAAGTGCATTTGTTAGTCATTTAAAAAAAAGTGCATAAGTGCAATTAAAAGTTTGCGCTCTTAAACTGTCGATCATACTTTAATTAAGCATTTTTTCTTTCATCATATCTCAATTAATGCTACATGCTTCAGTTTCAGCTAAAACTTTAACAAACACTGCAGTCGCGTTATGTACAAGCTGTGTGTTTTGACAGGATCATGACATCTTCTTTGCGTGCAACACAAGGACGCATATTAATAAACCCACACATCGACGGGGACCGTAATAAGCTGTAATATAAAGTATATATTGCTTAAATTAGAAGATTAAGCAGCAAAATATTTAGAAATATTATTGATGCAGGCAACAAGTGAATTGTAAGTGCATTACAAGAAGTGTTCAACTACGTAGCAAGTGTTTAGACTCTTCTATACAAACCTAATTGTGACAATCCACGAGACGTCCACACCGCGTAGTGAATATGAATATTGTTTGTTTGTTTTTGGCACAACAGCCCCCAGTGTGCTAGGGCCTCCTCATTCACTAGGTTTCTAGATCACACACAACGACGCACCACAGTCGGTAGGACTCCTCTGGACGTGTGATCAACTCGTCGCATAGATCTCTACCTGACAACACACAACACTTTCAACAAACAGACATCCATATCCCGGTGGGATTCGAACCCACAGTCTCAGAAGGCCAGCGGCCGCAGATCTACGCCTTAGACCGGCGTTTGTATATATAGAAACAATAAAAGTCGTATTAAGATTGCCAAATGCTTAACCAATTGCGTCACATGTACTCTGGCAATGGTATAAACTTCATTTGAAGTTTTGAAAACAGATCAGTTTCTCATACTTTCTTATTGGATTATTATTCTAAAGTTAAAAAATTAGCAATTTTCACCTACACAAGCCGTTTTTAGTTCTCGGATTTCAAATAATCATTTCTATGGATAAAATTTGCACATTACACAGGGTGTAATTTTTTTGCACTCCTGAAGGTGACAGGATTGTGCAGAAAGTGTTTGTACGTACAATTGCAATATTCAGTTTACTTGATTTTTTAGCTGCAGTACGTACGATTGGTCACATTTCAAGTTCAGATTGATAAGTTTAAAGGGAAACCGAAAGAGAATTTGTTCCCATTCACAGACAAATTTTGTCTGATTTCATGACCACAGAAAATACACAACTGGTCCATATTTATGCGTTTGTCTGTGTAATTTGAAACAGTTTACATCTGCAGCTGCACTCCATTCTGCTTTCTTTCAGTTCTGCTCGAATACCCTTAACTGCATGCTGTAAAGCTTTGCTCTGCTTAGGTTCGGACCCAGTTCCAATTCCAGTGGATTACTTCGGTTCGTTTGGTAAGTGACTAAAAGACAGGTTTGAAAATGTCTCTGTCGTTCATTACGCCTGGCTTTGAAGAATCCCACAATCAAGGCAAGGTTTGGGTGAGCTAATCAGTGCAATTGGAGGGGGGAAGGTGCCGTCCAATGGGAAGGGATACAGATAGAATAAGACAGGCAATCATTAAAGACAAGCTGACCGGAAGTAAGAACCTTCGTCTCATTTCGGTAAGAATAGAGACGAATCTTCAGGAAAACCTTCCATTTCAGACTCTAGCATACTGTTCGGTGTTCCCTATTCAACATCATGATTAGATAAAGGAAAAAACTAATGCACATTTCCAGGGATATGTAACAGTTTTATTCAGTCGGAATGGCAGTGCGCTTTTCTCCCACTATCATAGTGAAGAAAATATGTTGGGAGGCTATTCAAGTCGTCTGTCCAGACTTAACACTATAATTATATATTATTTATAAATATATGCATCAGCTAAGCCTGAGTTCAGAGATTATTGTTATTATTATTACATACAGAATTTGAAGAGAAAATACAGGGTTATAGAAAAATTTGAGGCCGTTCAATTGTTAAATGAATATTAAAAATTACATCATTTTCAGCAGTTATAAACTTCTGTTATATGTTTTTCATCATTTAGCAAAAGGCAGCGAATGATACATATCAAACTGATAGGTCGGAGGGTGCTCCAACAGACTTCGTCATTCTACAGTTGAGAGCATTCGACTCCATTTTTTAAAGCATAGTCCTGGGTTTAATCCCAATTTAGGGATTGGTGACAGATACCTTTCTTCTACGACATTTCTTTCGCTTAGTACATCAGCCTCGTCTCCCAGCAACCTAACACACCGGTGTTTCTGACTAATCTGTCACCAACTCCGAGGCATGAGACTCTATGTAAAAAACTTAATCTCACTTGAATCGTCACGTGGGGCACGCTACTTGACAGTAATCAGAAAAAATGAATGAATGCCGACATGTTTATATAAGTGGTTTCTTCGTATACGAATAATGGAAGAGACCGAAATATATTTCCAGATTTGTCTATGTATTACTTGCAATCTATTCTAGTGAATGTAACTTGGGTACAACTAAACAGCCTCAGAACATAAGAAACTTGTTAGAAGTTCAGCAATTTTGGCATCTTCGATTATTTAGACACTAAAACTTGTAGAATAAGTGAATTTTACATAAAATGTAACCGTAATATTTTATTTACAAACTTCGCTCGAAATATATCCTGCTCCAATACACTTTCTAAATGATTAACAATGGTGCCATTTCTAATATTATATAACGTCTACCATAAATAAATGAAAATGGACTATTGAAGGAATGACACTGGCAGAAGGAAACAAGGGTACTCTAAGAACAGCCTGTCCCATTGCCAGCTTGTTCACCACAAATCCGATACTGACTGACCTGGGATTGAATCCTGATCTTTGCGGTGAGAAGCGATTAACCGCCTGAGTTACGGCACAGTCCAATAAGTATTTTAACATTTCCATCTCCAGATTTTCGTGATTATTGTCCGTTATTCTTCGTTGGTTTCAATGATGCTTGTTATTTTCCGACGAATATTTGGAAAAAGTCTTCAAATACAATTTAGTGAAATTCCAGTTTGCTGCTTTCGAAGTGTTACATGCCGAGAGAAAAAAAGAACAGAGAGGAAAGGCAAGTCTAATGCGAATTTCTGCTCCTTTTCTGTGCAAGCATGTCGAAAAGTTCTGATAGTGAAAAACAAAGCACTTTAGCGACTGCCCACTTACTGAACAACAGCAGTTCTATTCCAGGCAGAGACGTGTTTCTGGCCCTCTGCACATCCAGAGAAGTTGATACTTTCCACGTAAATTATTTATTATTTCGCACTTTCGTTTGTAATTGTGGTTAACAGGGCGATAAATTAGACCAGGATTAAAGAAGCGTGACTTGTAATGCACGTGTAATAGAGGAGAACTTCACACAATTATTTAGTTTTCCAATGTGAAGGGAAGAGACTATTCGAGAGAGACACGCTTGCATGGGAGAATAATATTAAAATGGAACTTATAGGTCGCGTAGATCTGATCTGATTTTCCCTTCCTCTAGACAGGGTCTAGTGGCGTCGTATTCTTTTGAGCGTTTTAGTGAACCATCAGCTTTTATAAATTATGGTGGAATTCTTGCTTAGCTGGTGAACAGTCGGTTTCTCAAAACTACCCCTGTCCACAGTGTTAATTAAATTTCTAGTCCTCCTTAATTTTCACATTTGTACCGAGCATCCTGCTATTATCGAAGTTTTTTATTACCAACTGATGCACAAGAGAATTGTTTTCAAAGGTGTATTAAAATTAAAATAGCCTCAACATGTTTCTGTGTGATCACCATCATCACAGAGCATACTGTTTGAGCTTGTTAAAGTTACAATGTCAGAACAATTGGTTAAAATACATCATTGTGGTTAATCTGGTAGTGTGTTTAGTATGTTATCAGGTCCTTGCTGGCTTATGTCTGCTGCATTGTTCGGAGCGTGACTCAGTCAGGTTTCGAATAGTGCAGCAGATTGAGTCAGGTTCTGAACTGTGCAGCAGACACACCAGCAAGGACCTGATAACATACTTAGCCACACCACCAGATTAACCACAATGAAGTATTTTAAACAATTGCTTTGACATTGTAACTTTAGCAAGCTCACACAGTACGCTCCCTTACGATGGTGATCACACCGAAACATGTTGGGGCTATTTTAATTTTAATGTAAATTTTAATACTCCTTTGAAATCAATTCTCTTGTGCATTAGTTGGTAATAAAACAACTTTTATTCTAGTCCTCGTGTTCAACTGTTAGAAACATCAGTCTGTTGTGAGAAGTGAATTTGGCAGTTGCAAAGAATTATGAACTACTTAATACAAAATGAACCAGCAGCGTCATCTAAGTGTACAAAGAATGCTCTCAGCTCTTGTTCTACTCCCGTTTGTTTTACGCGGCTTTGGTCTTAACACTCCCTTGCCAATTTACACCGTTTCTTAATTTGTGCTCTCTAATTTTGGTTTATTATTATTATGTTGCAAAACTCTTATTTCTGATTGGAATATCGTTTTTATTTACTCCTTTTTATTTACACCTGTTTTTTCATGAAAGCAACTTGGGCGTAAAACAAGAACTGGGTATGCTAATATTTGAGGTTCTCACCGCCGTGTTCCTGAAGACTCTGTTCTCAAGTAATATGAGGCTGTGTCGAAGAGTGGATGGTTCTTGACACTTCGAAGAAACGCTGGGAACCATCGCCTTAGGACACAATGCCATATCTCGGAAGAAATGTATCTTCAGATTCCTGGTTTTATACGATTCTTTTCTACTTTAACAGCACTGTCTAATCTGCATGTTTTATCAAGCGCTTCTTATGTTCGAAAGTTTCTCATGGCTAATGAATAAGTTAGGGATTCAAATGGAAGAACCAGTGGGAAGACTGAACTATATATACAATCATGTAGATAGCAGATATCTCAGCCAAAATTAGGATACTCTTTACTTCTTGAATACACAACATAGCAACACGCTGCAAATGAAAGTGACATAGTCCTCTAATCATGTGTAAATTGGTGGCGAGGTATTTGTGCTACTACTATAGATCCCTGCTATTAGTTTTAGCCTCTGACTATACTGGACTGAACAGAGAACTTCGATTCTACGTAGCGGTGGGAGGGTCTTCCCTCTTTGCCATTACATCCAGATAGAGTCAGAGTCCACTCGGCTGCCTGTAAATGGGAAAATGGGGTCCCGAAAATGGAAGAGCCAGGGCATGTAACTGACTGCTTACCGATATTTGAATCTCACGATAAAAATGTGTTATACCTCACCTCCATGCCCTGTCAGTCAAGTAACATTATCATCAGCTATACACAAGACCTTCCCTTTAATGTTGTTATGTAGTAAGAAACTACAAATTGTTTGTTAAAGTTTCCTTTCCATGATCACTAAATAGTTTTTACGCGAATTGAACTGCTTCTGGGCGAATAAATATAAATATTTGTAATACAATTGTTTGTTATATATATTACACTTTTGCCAGCAAATTTTTAGTGATACACAAAATAATATCCGAGTTTAAAAAAAGATAAATTTTTATTATATCAAAAATGTGTCAAAAACAAAACGAACATTACCTACTCAGATTTGTGGAAGAAAACGGAGTATCGTAACTGTATTGCGAATGTAAATAAATTCGTTAATATGTATATACCTAATTTATACTCTCTTTATAATTTCATATCTGAATGAAATGGCTTTCTACATAGGTCTAAGTTATGTATTTACGTGTTATAATTTATATGGAAATCATAAGATTTTGCTCCGAATAGAGATTCATTATAAGCAAAACTTCAGGTATCTTTTACCTTGCCCGAAACACATAGAGCGGACGTTTTTATAAATGAATAATTCAAAAACGCCGAGAGATAAAAGTCATCTCGTATACTTACTTCAGTATGTTTAAATTACTTTATAGTATATATATAAAAGGCATTCTATCTCTCAGAGGACAAAGAGAAGCTGGGTTTTATCATGTTACCAAGTGAAATTCTCCTTCATGTTATGTTGATGGAACAGCCATTACACATTCAATGATGCGCATATTTGAATTCTTGATGCAACCTACATAACCAAACAGGCGATCGATGTACGGTATATTCACTGCACCAATGTCGCCTCCTGAAGCCTCAGGTCACGTTCAAATTATCGAAACATCTGGAGCAGAAATTCGCACTGCAAGGCAATTATTTTGGATTCGTCGTACATACCTCATCCTTGTGCTCAAGAGCGAAACAGGTAACAAATGATGTCAGATCCACTAAACATAGCCTACCTTGCACTACTTCATTGAGATCAAAATTTATACCGAATGAATTCCGATCCGTCGAACATATGTTGCTCTCTTGGTCATGACAAGAAATTAAATCAAATTACTTTGATATCTCATACATACTATAATTTGTCCAGTGTGTCATAATCGAAAACATAATCCGTTTGTATTATATTTGTTGTGCACATGTCGCCTTGTCTGTTGATGAATCAGAGTCGCCATGTTTTGGTTGAGTCGCTCCTAAACTCCCTACATGTTCACGTGGTAATCAGCGTGGATTGATTTTGGCTCCGGCGTGCGTATCTGCCATGCTATAACCACGTTATAAACTGTTATGTGAAAGTGTAATGTTGATCCCCTTTTCACTGGGTGGACTGAAGGGAATATGCTCTGTAATGGCACATAAACTTGTAAGAGCTTTTGATATCCAATATTTTGTTTACTCCTCATTCTTCGGCTTGTATTTCTTTGCCACGGCGACCGACACTCAAACACGTGCTCAGGCGGTCTTTCTACTTTATCGCGCAAGTAATTTAACAAATTACGCCGGTAAAATAACTCAAAAAATTTAGGTTTTGTGTGCGAAATAAAGAACTGCTTATGTTGCGACCATTTTCTTTTCTTCTTTCGAGCGTCTTTCCGCTCGTCTGTTTCTGACGTAATATCGGCGGCTAAACCGTTTGTCAGGTATTCGTAAAATGCGGTATAGGAATTCTTTACAAAACTGTGTAAAGGAAGAGCACGCTACGTTAAAACTGGCGCACTGACGTTAATACTGCACTTAGGTGCGTCAATTAATTTTTAACCTGGATTACTTTGGACATAGAAGAACCTCACGTAATGTTGTTGAGCAGTATGAGTTTTTTGAAAAGCGGTGCAGTGAAAGTCATACGTTACTTAAGTAAGTAAACGAGATTTATCCAAGTTTCGTACATTTTTGTTCCAATTTGGTTAACATTCGTTACATCACACTTCAACATCAAGGCATCGAGCAACTGTCTTTCCTGAAAATCGGCATAATAGAAGCCATAATTAACTTGGAGGCGTAAATTAATTTATGTACATTCGTTCCACATTTGACATGCGATTTGGGTGAAATTTTGTACAGGAGCGCTGCACGTGATCCTGTTGAGTTTTTGTAAATTTAGTGAAACGTTGTGAGGGAAGTGCCGTAATTTTCATCTGGTGTCAGTGAAATAAAATCTGCACTTTTTCCATGAAAACCTATGTCACTTTGAAAGTAAAGAACACCTTGTAAAGGCCTCTATATTACGTAACGGAATGCACGATTTGCGATTCTGTTAAAATTTAAAAGTTTCAGTTTTTAAACCTTTGTGTTTTAACGTGGACCGCCTCTGTGGTCTAGTGGTCAGAGTTTCTGGCTAGAGATACAGAGGTCCCGGGTTCGATCCAGATTTTCTGAGTAGTAGTGGGTCTGGAACGGGGTCCACTCAGCCTTGTGAGCCTCGTGAGGTCAATTGAGGAGCTACTTGAATGAAAAAAGTAGCGGCTCCAGGTCTAGAAAACAGAGAT
>Ga0123354_10000857_pt1 | contig 33765 bp, 23 predicted proteins | sample TergutLab28metaG_2_FD_97872 | JGI IMG/M metagenome (GOLD analysis project Ga0123354, IMG submission 97872) | Labiotermes labralis P4 segment gut microbial communities from Petit-Saut dam, French Guiana - Lab288 P4 | ecosystem: Host-associated > Arthropoda: Insects > Digestive system > Gut ... | reverse complement strand
TTTTCTGTTCGACCAAACTTCACGTCACGATACGAAGATTGGTGAACTGATGAATATTTTAGATGAATATTTCGATGGAAATCAGGAAAAAGCGGTTATTTTCAGCCAGTGGGAACGGATGACACGGATTATCGCACAGGAATTGGATGCAGCCGGAATCGAATATCAATACCTTCACGGCGGTATTCCGAGCAAAGACAGGAAAGCCCTGTTCGATACCTTCAATCAATCGGCTGATTGCCGCGTATTTCTCTCTACCGACGCCGGAAGTACAGGGCTTAACCTTCAGGCGGCATCGCTCATTATCAATATGGATATTCCATGGAATCCGGCGGTTTTGGAACAGCGCATCGCCCGGATTCACCGGATGGGACAGAAAAACAAGGTTTCTGTGATTAATTTTGTTTCTCTCTACACCATTGAACATCGGATGCTTAGTGTACTGAAATTTAAAACGTCGCTTGCTCAAGGCATTTTAGACAATGGCGAAAACGCAATCTTCCTGAGCGACAGCAAATTCAATGCCTTTATGAAAGACATCGAACAAATAACTATTATCGATGTTGACCCAAGAGATGTCGTAGTTGTTACCGATGAAGAGGAAAACAAAGAAGTGAAGGAATTAGCTGCACACGAAGCCGTTGAACCATTAATTCCCGGCGACGACGATTTCGAGCCTTCAGACAATCAACCTTCTTCAACGCCGGATGAGTCACAGCCGGAAACTTCTCAAGAGCGTCCTGCTGCCGATGCTTCGGAATTACTTGCCAAAGGATTTTCTTTCTTGGGCGGTTTGGCAAAAACCTTGTCCACCAAAGATGGAGCCGAACAATTGGTGCATTCGTTAGTGGAAAAAGATGAAAAAACCGGTAAAACGCATCTGAAAATCCCTGTCGAAAACGAAGAAACAGTAAGCAATGTATTGAATATGTTGGGAAATTTATTCAAAGGATTAGGAAAATAAATCATGAAACAGCAAATCATCCGTTGTACCGATATAAAAAAAGATTTAGCCCAACTGTTGCAATCGTTGAACTACGATGGACTGTTTCTGCTGACAGACGACAATACTCAAAACCATTGCCTCCCGCTCATCCAATCGCTGCCTGAAATCGGGACGGCAAAGAAATCTTCTATTCCGGCAGGCGATGAAAACAAGAATATCGAATCGCTATCCAAGGTCTGGAAATATCTTTCCGACAATGGAGCGAACCGGAAATCACTGCTGATCAATCTTGGCGGCGGAATGTTGACCGATTTGGGTGGATTTGCCGCCGCTACTTTCAAGCGGGGAATCCGGTTTGTGAATATTCCGACAACGCTTCTGGGAGCTGTGGATGCTGCAGTCGGCGGAAAAACGGGTATTAATTTCAACGGTTTGAAAAACGAAATCGGTGCTTTTGCCCCCGCAATCGCTGTGCTGATCGATTCCAATTTCTTCAAAACCTTGGATACAACCCAACTACTTTCGGGGTATGCGGAATTACTGAAACATTCATTATTGACCAACGATTCGGATTTGAACAACATTTTGCGTTTTGATTTCGACGATATAAATTACGAATTTTTGAACACTCTATTGTTTGAATCGGTATTGATTAAAGAACGGATTGTGGAGAAAGATCCGACTGAACAAGGCATTCGTAAAGCATTGAATCTCGGACACACTTTCGGTCATGCCTTTGAAAGTCTGGCGCTCAAAAACAACCGTCCGGTTCAACATGGTTACGCTGTGGCTTACGGATTGGTTTGCGAATTGTACCTCTCATTTATCCGATTGGGATTTGACAAAAATATCTTAATGAAAATTACCCGGTTTGTCAAGGAGCAATACGGCGTTTTCACTTTTGATTGTAATGATTATCAACCTATTTACGAATTGATGCAGCACGACAAGAAAAATGACACCGGCGTTATTAATTTCACTTTGTTGAAAGCTGTCGGAGATATTCAAATCAATCAAACGGCTGACCGGAAAGAAATTGAGGAAGTTTTGGATTTTTACCGGGAATATTTTGGCTGTTAAATTCGATTGTACAGACTGAGGCTGTACCAAAAGTCCTTTTATTTTACAACTGATTTCCTTGCTATGATCTTATGACTCTTATTATCATTAATCCTAACAATATAAGTTCCTTATATTATATTTATTAGAAAATATCAGAAAAAAATGCCGTATTACAGATATACGGCATTCTCCCCATCTTAGAAAAGCTTTTTTCATTAAAACGCTAAAAAACATTATGTTCTACGCCGGTCGGGAAAAACAATGATTTTATTTCATAGAAATTAACTCGACGTTTTGTTTAAATTTAATTTATTGATAATCGGTAGTGAATGAATTGAAATTCATGATTTATAATTTATAATTCATAATTTATTCCTATCTTTGTACCTCTTTTCACAACCGGAGAGGTGCTCGAGTGGTTGAAGAGGCACGCCTGGAAAGCGTGTAAACGCCTAAAGTGTTTCACGAGTTCGAATCTCGTCCTCTCCGCAAAGTGTTATCTGAAAATTAACTATAATCGCCCCTACAATACCGAAACGATCGGAAGGACGCAAATGGATATAATTAATTATTTAGAACCAAAAAATCCTTTAACCATATTGAAGATACTGCTTCCACCGCCTGCCGCTAAAGATTCCAAAATACCCGACATGGTGAAACTATTATCATTGGGGTCGTTGGTTTTACTTGCAAATTTATTCATTACAGTTGGAATAAGTTGTGCAACAATATTTTCTGCAGTAGAACCATCAAAACCGAATTTTTTCATCAAATCGCCTACAACACCCGATGAAATATTACTTACAGCAGGATGAGAAGCTGCATTCGTACCGCTTTGAAACAAACCGGTAATATTATCAATACCGCCGCTTCCTGCCATTTCTTTCAATATGCCGATAATCGAATTGGTTGCCGTTTCGCAAACGGCATCATTCTTTTCATTGGGAACCGCAGGATTATTTATTACAGCAGTTCCGGCATGTTCTTTTACTAAATTCAGAAGTTCTTCATACATGATTAATAATTTTTTAAGTTATAATTAAATAAATGGAGAAATATATAAGAATATTAGCAAAAATTATGCCAAAATAATAAATTCAGCAGCGAAAGTTAATGATTAATGATACTATCATTCCCGGCTTGATACTGTAACCGATTCTTTTGAACGGTTTCTTTGGAAGTGTTTGCATAGCAATAAACGCAATCATGCGGGCAAGTGTCGTACATGCCGATATCTTTACTGATCATACACCCGCAGGCTTTTCGTTGTCCTTTGTCTTTCAGCTTATCGGGTGATAAATGTTCTCGCTCCTGCTCATCTCGAAACAGCGCATTCGTGTCCGGTAACTTTCCGTAATTCAGATAATACACTAAATCGGCATCGTCTGAAAAGATTCGTTTCATCAATTCGCCGTCTATGCAGCGATTGTGTTCGATTCCATATGATTCCAAATCAATTTTCTCGGCGCAGGTTGCCAATACCATATCTCGTCCCTCAGATTTCCAATGCTCTCTCATTTTTACAAGTCCTTCAACGAGTTGAAATATTTGTGCAGAACTTAATTCTGCATCTTCAACATTGTCTTCCGTGAAAAAAGACGATTCTTTAATCATGTTGATTTGTACTTTGCGGTAAACTTTAATATCCACAAAACTGAACACAAGTTTGTCGGTACATTCTTTAAGTTGATTACCTATATTCCAAATCTTTATCAGCAAGTCACGAGGTTTAAGCGCCGGGGTGACAATCAACGGATCGAAACGCCAAATCACTTTCTCCTTGCCGATTTGCCGGGATAAGGCTTTGAAGGTTTCTATACGCTCGGTCAACGGCGGAACATTCGGCTCAAATCCTTCCTGCTCGTAATCATTCAACGTAAATTGGAAATAATAATGAATGCCTCGGTCATCCAATTCTTTGAGATAAGGAATCAGCGGCTTTGGATTTTTTGACCAGAAAACAACGACTTTTGTGTTATTGAATGAAATATACTTTGGTTGCCGGTTGAACGGATTGTACCAAAGCACATAACCTTTTTTTAACCTGTTAATGAACCATTGGGAATAAAAAGCGGGAATATCAGTCGAGCGGCTTGCGGAAATAATAACAGGGGCTTGAGCTTCGACCATTCCTCCGTTGTCTGTGGTTATTGAAAATTTATCGGCCATTTTGTGGATTGCAAAATATTAATTTTCGAATATATCAATTTACAGTTTCTGGCAAACCGGACAATAATACACCGCTCCGCCGAGAAAGGCTTCTTTTACGATAACTCCGCCGCAATTGGGGCAAGGTCGATTAACCGTATTTTTTGATAGAATGGTTTTATATCGACCATTTTGTCTGAATAAATCTTTTTCGGTATTGCGTCCGCCGTTTTCCGTCATAGTTTTAAGGGTTACTTTCAGACTGTGAAACAATTCTCCTTTATCGAAGTCCGATAAGGTGGATTTTTTTCGCTTGGGATGAATACCGGCATTGAATAAAATATCCTGTAACACGCCGTTGCCAAGTCCCGGAATACGCTGTTCGGTAGCCAACAAGGCTTTCATGGAAATATCTTTGGTTGTGTTTTGAAAAATCTTTTCGAAAACGGATTCGGTAAAAGCATCATCAAGCGGAGAAATGCTTCGAAGACTTCTCTGATAGTAAGAAAATTCATTCTTGCAAGAATCGTTTTGAAACTCTCCTTTGCTGACCCATATTCCGCCATACATGGCAACGGTGAAAATAATGCAATCACTATCGTCAAAAATTATCTGCAGCTGATATTTATCGGGACATTTTTCCCGTGAAGGATAATATCGGATATTTGTTCCTTCTCCTGCAATAATAAAAGTATTGTCTTCGCAGCATATATCGACATACATTCCATGTCCGCGAGAAGACATAATTTGTTTTCCTGCGAGAAGGTTACCGTATTCCTTGGGATCGCCGTTGAACCATGCAAATTTATGTGGGCTTGTGGCATTCTTGACATCAACGATCCTTTTTCCTGCCAATGTTTCTTCGATTTGCAGGCTCATGACTTTTGATTCGGGAATTTCTAACATATCTCTATTTTCTTGGCGTAATAAATTAAACTCCGACAAATATACGAAAATTTATGAATTATGAATTATAAATTATGAAATATGAAAGTTGGCTATTTTTCAAATAATAATAAGTAAATTTGCACGGTTGAATATCTAATATTTTATGCTGACAAAGATACAAATTTTTAATACACTTGAGAAATTGATGGGAAGATGAATGACCAACTGATTTTAGCTGTTACAGAACATCGACCCTTCGGATGGAAAATAAACTTGTACTCAGCTGTATATCAATCGGATGATAGTATTCGTATTTTGGGACTTCCCGGTATGAAAGAAGAAATCGAAAAAGGCGCTTCCGATATTAAAATCGCTTTATTAAAAGCTGCCAATGATACTTCCGATGCGGCGTTACTCAAAGCATATTCGCGGGAAAAAGACAAATCAAAACTTCCGCAAAGCACTATCGACAACTTGATTCGCCCCCGTATTGAAAAAAATTGTTCTAAAATGCTTCTGTTGGCTTTGCAGACTCGTATTCCGATTTTCTTTCGGGAAAGTGCCGGAAGCCGAATTATTTTTACGTCCAATCGCTTGGAAATCCTGCCCGATACCAGCCGTTGCCTGTTCAATTTCATTAAAGATGAAAAAGGCTTGCGTTATTTCATTACCCTGACGAACGAAGATGAAGAAATTGCTCTGCAGCAAAAACCGGCTGTCGTATTGTCGAATGAACCTTGTGTGGTGGTGATTGGGAATAAAATTCATCGCGTGGAAAACATCGATTCGAAAAAGCTGATTCCTTTTTTCACAAAGACACATATTCCGGTTCCGGCACACTCCGAGAAATTGTATATTCAAAAATTCATTCTGAAAACCATCCCGCAATACGAAGTACAAATAGAAGGTATTGAAATGGAAGAAAAGCGACCGGAAAGAACGGCGGTTTTAGTCATGGAAGAAGATTTTTTCTCCCGTTTGATTTTTTCTTTGTTCTTTCAATACGGAAATCAACGCTTTATTCCTACAACAAAACTACGAAAACGGCGCGTCGTTATGTTGGAAGAATTAAACGGAACGGAAAATATTGCCTGGTTCGACCGGGATTTGGAATGGGAAATCGGGATGCTGAATCATTTAGTCGAATGGGGCTTGACTCATGAAGGAGAAAATCGTTTTTATTTGAAACAAAATTACGAAACACTGCAAAGATACAGCTTGATTGATTGGATGAATAAAAATATCGACCGGCTGAGCGAATTTCGAATTGAACAAAAAGCGGGAAGAACCTTCTATCAGGGAAAAATCACGTTGGAATCAAGAGTGACCGACAAAATTGACTGGTTCGAACTGGAAATCATTGTTGTTTTTAAGAATTTTTCGATTCCCTTCACCCGTTTCCGTAAACATATCCTTACCGACAATCCGGAATATGTACTACCGGATGGTAGTATTTTCATTTTGCCGGAAGAATGGTTTCAACGCTACCATGAACTTTTTTTATACTCGGAAAATACAGATAGGGAAATGCGGGTGAAAAAAATGCACGCTCACTTTCTGAATACGGCAATCGATTCTTTTTTTCCGAAAGACCGTAAAAAAGATTTGGAACAATTTATGCAAAAGCCGGTTCAATGTTCTATTTCATCGGAGTTTTTGAACCGCCTGCTGCGTCCTTATCAAAAAGAAGGATTTTATTGGCTGGAGCATTTACGCAAAATGAATTTCGGCGGTTGTTTAGCCGACGATATGGGACTTGGTAAAACCATTCAAACCATTGCTCTCCTGGAATCAGTATATTCCCAATCTTCCGGACTTCCTGCTTCGCTGGTCGTTGCTCCGACTTCCCTGCTCCACAATTGGCAAAATGAATTGAAGAAATTCGCTCCCGAATTAAAGGCGTATGTTTATGCAGGAAATAAGCGCCGCAATACAGATGAAATCAATGATTTGTTTAATGATTATCAGATAATTATATCTTCGTATGGAATCGTACGAAGCGATTGTGCTTTCCTTGCAAACTACCATTATTATTACATTATTTTGGATGAAAGTCAATTTATTAAGAATCCGGATTCGATTATTTATAAAGCTGTTAAGAGTTTGTCCTCAGACCATAAACTGGCTCTGACCGGAACTCCGATTGAAAATTCGCTTACCGACTTATGGGCGCAATTTGATTTTATCAATCCCGATATGTTGGGAAGTCTTTCGTCATTCCGTAACAATTACATTATCAAGATTGTACGCGATAAAAACAAAAAAGCGGAAGATGCTTTGCTCCGATTAATTCAGCCGTTTATGCTTCGCCGCACAAAAGAAGAAGTTACGCCCGAATTACCGCCGCTCACGCAGGAAATTGTATATTGCGACATGACCGAAGAACAAGAAAAGGTATATGTCTCCGAAAAAAACAGTATCCGAAACGAAATGCTGGAAAACAAGGAGCTTTTCCTGAAAAACAATATTATCGCTTTGCGGAGCTTGTTGCGTTTGCGATTTCTGTCAAATCATCCGTCGCTGGCGATTCCGGACTATACCGGTGATTCCGGCAAGTTCGACCAGATTCTTCTCTATTTAGAAAGTATTAATGCAACCGGACACAAGGTTTTGATTTTTTCCTCTTTCGTAAAACATCTGAACTTATTGATAAAAGTATTTGATGAGCGCGATTGGAAATATGCGCTTTTGACCGGAAAAACAATGAACAGAAAAGAAGAAATCGCCCGCTTCAATGAAAATCCCGACATTAACGCATTTTTTATTTCGTTGAAAGCGGGAGGAACCGGTTTGAACCTGACAGCCGCCGATTATGTTTTTCTCATCGATCCCTGGTGGAATCCGGCTTCCGAAATGCAAGCGCTGAGTCGGTCGCATCGCATCGGGCAAGACAAACCGGTGATGGTTTACCGTTTCATTTCAGGCAATTCCATCGAAGAAAAAATCATTGAGCTTCAAAATAAAAAAAGCCGATTGTCGGAAACTTTCGTTGCATCAAATAATCCGTTGAAGCAATTAAATTATGAAGAAATCGAAAGTTTGTTTGAATAAAAAACATTAACTTTGCATTGAATGATCAAATAACAGAAATTATAAATTTAATATTCATGATGACAGGGAAAGAACGGGTTCAAACGGTATTGTCCCACAACGAAGCCGACAAGATAGCCTTAGATTTTGGTGCTACGTCTGTGACGGGAATTCATGTAAAGAAGATAGCCGAATTTCGCCGGTATTACGGTTTAGAAGATAAACCGGTAAAAGTCATCGAGCCTTTTCAGATGCTTGGCGAAGTCGATGACGAGTTGGCGAATATTTGGAATGTGGACACGATAGGAGTGGGAGGATATTCGGATATGTTCGGACATCCCCAAGAAGACTTTCGGGAAATGCGAATGCCTTGGGGACAAACGGTATTATTACCCGAATCATTCAACATAAAAGAAGAAGAGGGGAATACCTATGTTTTTCCGCAAGGCGATACAAGTTGTTCACCAACGGCAGTTATGCCCGCGGGAGGATATTTTTTCGATGCCATCGAACGGGTGCCTTCGACCGAACCGGATGCAGAACTTAATATCGAAGATAATTTGGAAGAATTTACTCTGATGACCGATACCGACATGCCCTATTGGAAAGGAACGTTGACCAAGGCTCGCGCTACGGGGAGAGCAGTGATTGCAAACATCGGAGGTACCGGCATTGGCGATATTGCGTTAGTTCCGGGACTTAATTTGAAAAATCCGAAAGGGATTCGTGCTATTGCAGACTGGTATATGTCAACCGTTATGCGGGAAGATTTTTTACGTGAAATCTTCGACCGACAGTCGGACATCGCACTGAAGAATCTCGAAAAAATGAATCAAATTGCCGGCGATTGTATTGATATACTTTATGTATGCGGTACCGATTTGGGGACTCAAGACAGCCAATTTTGCTCAGCAGAAACATTGTCGTCATTGTATGGGCAAGCCTATCGTAAAATAAATAATTGGGTACATAAAAATACGGGATGGAAAACCTTTAAGCATTGCTGCGGCTCCATCGTGCCCTTATTGGATGCGCTTATCGATTGTGGTTTCGATATTATCAATCCAGTGCAAATCAATGCAGCCGGAATGGATCCGAAATTCTTGAAGAAGACTTATGGGGATAGAATTTGTTTCTGGGGCGGAGGTGTCGATACCCAACGGGTGTTGCAACTGGGCACACCGCAAGATGTTAAAAATCAAGTGCGCCAATTATGCGAGATTTTTGGCGCGGGCGGCGGTTTTGTGTTCAATACAGTGCATAATTTACAGGCAAATGTGCCTTCGAGAAACGCTTTTGCCTTAATGGACGCCGTTTGTGAAATAAGGAGATAAAATAAAAATGTACATATTTAAATCTGTTAATCCAATGAAAAAAATGAATTTTTATTTAAGCGTTTTATCGCTGATCGGCGCTTTTTTGTTTTCTTCTTGCGGAAATAAATCGGATCTTGCTACGAAACTTTATGCCGAACTGGATCTTACCGCTGCGCTCAATACATTGACCGAAAAAGAACAAAAAGCCGGATGGCAATTGTTGTTCGACGGAAAAACCACCGATGGTTGGCACGGCTACAATATGCAAGGAATCCCCGACGTGTGGACTATAGAAGACGGTTCTATTACCATAAACGGTGAAGGAGGGCATGAATCGCAAGATATCATTACCAATAATACGTATCGGAATTTTGCTTTTACGGTGGAATATAAGCTGTCTCGATGTTCCAATAGCGGTATTATTTTCCAGGTAAAAGAAGATACGATATACAAATATCCGTATGAAACGGGACCGGAATTTCAGTTGATAGACGACAATAATTGGCCCGACAAACTGGAAAATTGGCAAACAAACGGCGCCAATTACGCCATGTATCCCCCCAAGGCAAAACCCGCCAAACCGGTCGGCGAATGGAATCGTTTATTTTTGGTCGTAAACGGCAATCATGTAACACAAATGATTAATGGAGTGGAAGTTGTCAGTTACGATAAATATACGGATGAATGGGTTAAACTTCGAAACAGCGGAAAATGGGCGACCTATCCTGATTACGGAAAATATGACGAAGGAAACATTGCCCTTCAGAATCACGGAACCAAATTATGGTTCAGGAATATTAAAATTAAACAATTTTGAATCTGAGTTCTGTACTCCGGGATGGACCGAATATGGCTTTTACCAATTTTTTCCCAACCAAAGAAATAAATGTCATATCAAGCAACAATTTCAAAGTGATCGACGGAAACCCGAATTTTGATGTCAAATATCAAAAATTCAATGCATTGGAAATATCCAAGGAATACATTAAGCACACTTATCGCGAAGGATGGAAGTTGCCTGATATGCCCCGATAGAATAAATCAATATTTTAACCACTTGACAATTTCGGCATAAGTCGGTTTTTTACCGTACATCAATATGCCGACACGATAGATCTTTGCCGCTAATTTAACTATGAGAATAACGGTTATGGCTAATAAAGCAACCGATAAAAGCATCTGCCACCAGGGAACACCAAATGGTACACGAACCATCATTACTATAGGAGAAGTAAATGGAACTAAGGATGACCAGAACGCTAAAGGTCCGTCGGGATTTTTAGCGCTGAAAAAACCTGCATAAAATGCAAATAAAACCAGAATGGAAATGGGCATAATGTATTGCTGGGTATCTTCCTGGCTGTTGACTATTGCTCCGATTGCTGCAAACAAAGACGCATACATCATATAACCGCCGATAAAAAACAATACAAAGTATAAACAGATTTCAAACACATTAACAGCGCCGAATAACGTGCTCATCGAATGAAACATACTGATGCTGCCGGAAAGAAATATCCCCGAAAAACTGAATCCCAGAAGTACAGCAGCCCAAATACCGAGTTGCGTCAGCCCGACCAATCCGATTCCTATTAATTTCCCCATCATCAAATCGAACGGTTTTACCGAAGAAACGATTACTTCAATAATGCGGTTTGTTTTTTCTTCCATGACGCCTTGCATCACCATTGCTCCATACATGAAAATGAACACGTAAATCAATAATGTGAAAACCATGCCCATGACCGAAGCAAATTCGGCAGAAGTTTGCGTTTCTTTTCCGCTTTCATCGGTTTTAATGGTTTTAATTTTCAGATTAACCTTACTGTCTTTGATGATGTCCTTCAGATTGGGAATATGGTAGGAGTCTAATTTTTTATCGCTTAAAAAAGGATTTAATTGCGAAGTAATGGTACTTTCCACGCTGCTCACCAACTGTTTTTGCGAATAGAGCGTTATCGCTTCGGGATTTTTCAATAAATCGTCGGAAATAAGCAAAGTAGCATAGACCGATTCATCGGAGTTTTTACGAAAATCGGCAAATCCTTCTTTTGATTCGATAAAAACATATTGCTCGGTATTTTTCAGAACCGGAAAATATTCGCCGGTATCATCGGCAACAACAATCACTTTAGCTTTTTTATCGCTGATCGACGATAGAAAAATAATCGAAAGCATCATACCTGTGAAAAGAAGGGGCATTAAAAGAGTAAGAATAATAAAAGATTTTTTCCTGACGCGGGTTAAATATTCTCGCCCGATTACAATTCCTATTTTGTTCATATACTGTTTATTTTTTTGTAACGGTTTGAATAAAGATATCATTCATGGAAGGAATTTCTTCTTCAAATGAAAGAATTTCGTTTTTTTGCAACAAAAGGGATAGAAAAGCCGAATTGGATATATTTCCGAGATTGCGTACTCGGAACCACCGGTTGTGAAAATGTTTGCCTTCTTCCAAGACTTCACAATAACCGGGATCGACAACTAAATCGTCATTTTCGGTTTGCAATTTGAAAATATGTTTTTTATGACGCGAACGAATTTCGGCTACATCACCGCTCAAGACTACTTCCGAACGGTCGATTAAAGCAATTTCATCGCAAATTTCTTCGACGGATGCCATGTTGTGCGTAGAAAAAATAATGGTTTTCCCCTTTTCTTTTAGCTCCAATATTTCGTTTTTCAGCAACTCGGTATTCAACGGATCAAATCCGCTGAACGGTTCATCAAAAATCAACAATTCCGGCTCGTGGACAACGGTTATGATGAATTGAATTTTTTGCTGCATCCCCTTCGACAATTCTTCCAATTTTTTGTCCCACCACGAAAGGATGTCAAACTTTTTGAACCAAACTTTCAATCGGCTTTTCGCTTCGGCAGTCGATAAACCTTTCAAACGAGCCAAATAGATCGACTGTTCACCCACCTTCATTTTTTTATACAACCCTCTTTCTTCAGGCAGATAACCGATATTGTAAATATCATCGGGAGCTAAAGGGCGATTTTTAAACAACACTTCCCCCATATCCGGAGCTGTAATTCGGTTGATAATCCGAATCAACGTAGTTTTTCCCGCTCCGTTGGGACCTAACAATCCGAAAATTTTCCGGTCGGGAACTTGAATGCTCACTCGGTTCAATGCCAGATGCGCGGCATATTGCTTAACAACATCTTTTGTCTCAAGAAAAATCATGGAATCGAAAATTTCCGTAAAAGTAAATAAATTTGTGCAAAAGTAATTTAATTTGTTTATAAAAACATTGTTTATATGAAAAAATAGTATTTTACATTTATTGCTTTTGCATTAATAGGGTACATTGTAGTTCCTGTAAGATTTCGTTTAAAATTGAAAATTATCGCTCTGAGTGTAAATATATTCAATGAAATATTAATGATGAAGAAAAAATATGTATTTTTGCGAAACTCCTGACTCTGCTTCTCCGAGCAAGCTCCGCGCGGGGGAACTTCGTAGAGCTGCCCGTCTATCGGCAAGCGGTGGATAGTACAGCGGGACAAAGAGCGAAAAATTGATGAAATCCGCATGCAAAAAGTTGCATCAAAGAGCATGAACATGTTGCGGATTCCATCTGACCTTAAAAAAACAAATTATGTACAGATGAAAAAATGTAATTTAAAATGTAAAAGAATGAGTGCTAATTTATCTCGCTTCATAGAAGCGCAAGAAAGAAGTTATTCCGGTGCATTGGAAGAAATTAAAAAAGGCAAAAAGCAAGGACATTGGATGTGGTATATTTTCCCTCAAATTCAAGGTTTAGGATATAGTTTTACTTCTAAACATTTCGCCATTCAAAATATTGAAGAAGCAACAGAATATTTGAATGATACGGTTTTAGGCTCTCGATTAATAGAAATATGTAATGAATTACTCAAACTTGACTGCAATGACGCTTATTCAATTTTTGGTAGTCCTGACGATTTGAAATTAAAATCGTCAGTTACACTTTTTTCGCAAGTAGAGAATGCAAATCCTGTGTTTATGGCTGTTTTGGAAAAGTTCTTTGATAATAAGCCTGATTTTTTGACATTAAAAAAATTAGGTGATTTGTCTGCAAAATGAAAATACAAAATAATCCGTTCTCAAGATGAAAGCAATGCAGATGGTGGATTTAACCTCCCAATATCAACGAATTAAAGATGAAATGGATGAAGCTGTTTTTAACGTTATCGGTTCCGGTCGATATATTAACGGCGAAGCAGTCGGAAAGTTAGCCGGCGAATTGGCTGCTTATACCGGTTCAAAATACGTTATTCCCTGCGCCAATGGCACTGATGCTCTTCGACTGGCGATGTTGGCATTGGAGTTGCAACCGGGGGACGAAGTGATTGTGCCGGCTTTCAATTATGCAGCTGCAGCCGAAGCAGTCGCTTTGTTACGGCTGATTCCGGTAGCGGTCGATGTGCATCCCCGCACTTTTAATATGGACGTCAACCGGATCGAAGAAGCGATTTCCCCGAAAACAAGAGCGATCATTCCTGTGCATCTTTTCGGACAGACCGCCGACATGGAACCGCTGATGAGCATTGCCCGTCGCTACGGTTTGTTTGTTATCGAAGATAATGCTCAAAGCATTGGTGCGGTTTATACGTTTCCGGACGGAACTCAAAAACAGGCGGGAACGATTGGTGATATCGGTATCCTCTCGTTTTTCCCGACAAAGAATTTGGGATGTTACGGCGACGGCGGCGCTTTGATGACCAACGATAAGCACCGGGCAGAAAAGTTGCGAATGATGACGATTCACGGACAATCACAAAAATATGTTCACCAAATAATCGGTTGCAACTCGCGGTTAGATACGCTTCAAGCAGCAGTCCTGATAGTGAAATTGACTTATTTGGACGATTACATCCAATCCCGAAGAAATTTGGCAATCCTCTACGATCAAGGATTGAAAACGGTGAACGATCGCCTTGAAACACCCTATCGAATTCCCGAATCTACTCACGTTTATAATCAATATACCCTGATTATAAAGGAGAATCGCGACGGTTTGCAACAATACCTGAAAGCGAAAGGAATTCCGACTACGGTATATTATCCTCTGCCTTTGCATTTCCAGCCGGCTTTCAAAAACCTTGTGCGAATTGCGGGCAATTTAAGCGTTTCCGAAAAGCTTTGCCGGTCAGTGCTTTCCCTGCCCATGCATACGGAAGCCGATGAAGAGCAGACTCACTACATAATTAACCAATTGACTCATTATGAATAACTATCAGGCTCATCCCACTGCCGTTATCGATGAAGGCGCAGTGATCGGGAAAGGGACAAAGATATGGCATTTTTCACATATCATGTCCGGGGCGATCATCGGTGAAAATTGCACGATTGGGCAAAACGTGCTCGTTTCTCCTCAAGTTGTTTTGGGAAATAACGTGAAAGTGCAAAATAACGTATCGGTCTATACCGGAGTAATATGCGAAGATGATGTGTTTTTAGGTCCAAGCTGTGTGTTCACTAACGTTATCAATCCGCGCAGTTTTATCTCTCGAATAGAGGAATTTCGTCCTACACTGGTGAAAAAAGGAGCAACGATCGGAGCGAATGCTACCATCATCTGCGGCGTTACCATCGGTGAATATGCCATGATTGGGGCAGGCGCGGTAGTAACAAAAGACGTGTCCGATTTCTCCCTTATCGTCGGGAATCCCGGCAGGCAAATCGGCAAGGTCGATAAAGCAGGAAATACAGTTTGAACCGAATAATTTTAAAAGTATCTTAAATAGAATACAATGAAACATTCAATAATCTTAGAATCATTTTTACTTTTGCTGTTTACACTCGGCTTGCATGCCCAAACAAATAATTTAAGCTATTATATCAATCATTCGATTGAAAATAGTCCCTTGTTGAAAGATTATCAAAATCAGACGATTATTAACCGCATGGACAGCCTGATACTGAAGGCAACCTACAAACCGCAGATTAGTTTTTCTTCCATCGATAATTATCCACCCATTGTCAAAGGATACGGTTATGACGAAGTAGTTACCAACGGCGGAAACTACAATGCACTGTTGACGGTGAGCCAAACCATCATCGGCAGAGGGAATATGAAAGAGCGGATGAACACCTATACGTTGGAGAACCAATCCGTTGGGAATGCAAAAAAAATATCGGAACAAGATTTGAAGTTAGCCGTCACTACTCAATACATAACGGCTTATGGGATTCTTCAAGAATTTTTGTTTAACGAAGAAATCGAAAATCTTTTGGCAAAAGAGGAACTATTATTGAAAAAACTGACTGAAAATACGGTATATAAACAAATCGACTATCTTAATTTTCATGTCACCTTGCAACAACAGCAACTCTTAGTCAGCCAACAAAAGGCGGATTATCAAAACAATATTGCTTTATTGAATTATTTGTGCGGAATTGTTGATACCTCGTTTGTCCGATTGGAAACGCCGGATATTACACTCCAACCAACTTCATCTTTTGAAAATACGCTGCAATATTATAATTATCAAATCGACAGCTTGAAAATCCGGAACACGGATGCCTTGATTGATTATGATTACCGTCCGAAATTGGATGTTTATGCCGATGCCGGTTTCAACAGTTCGTTTTCTTATGAGCCTTATAAAAATTTCGGGGCAAGTATCGGCTTGTCCCTGATTGTACCGATTTATGACGGTGGACAGAAGCAAAAACAGCACAACAAAATGAAAGCGTCTGAAGAAACCCGCAAAAATTATCAGGATTTTTCACGACAACAATACAGGCAGCAAACGGCGCAATTGGGTCAACAATTGGAGCAGACCGAAGGAATTATTAATCAGGCACAGGGAGTAGTGAATTCCGCCCAAACGTTAGTGGACGCTTACGGCAAGCAGGTGCAAACCGGAGATGCCGCTATAACGGATTATATCCTTTCCATCAATAATTACCTGAGCGCTAAACATGTAATTATCCAGCAAACAAATAATAAATTACAAATCATCAATCAAATAAACTATTGGAACCATGATTAAAATGCCTCATAAATTGTCAATTGTCAGTTATCAATTATCAATTCTACTTCTCAGCTTGTTGATTTCTTCCTGTCACAGCAAACCTGCAGAAATAGAGGAAGAAGAACAGGAAACGGTAACGCCCGTGACTGTTACCAAATGCACCGTCGGTGATATGCAGGAAATAGTTGAATTAAACGCCACATCGGCATTTCTTCTGAAAACTCAGGTTAAAGCTACTACGAACGGCTACATCAAATCCGTTCCGGTTATTCTCGGACAACAAGTGACGAAAGGTCAGGTTTTGTTTGTCCTGAAGGGAAAAGAGGCTGAAAATTTAGGTTCGACTATCAACGAATTAGACTCTGCTATTCATTTTTCGGGCGAAATAAGAATCATAGCAAACAGCAATGGTTTTGTTACCGCAATCAATTACCAAACAGGAGATTACGTAATGGAAGGTGATGCGTTTGCCGAAATCAGCGACGCAAGCAGTCTGGTTTTCCTGATGCAACTTCCCTACGAATTAAGTCCTTATTTGTCCAAAAACAAAACATTGAATTTGGAATTACCTGACGGAAAAAATATCACAGGAACGTTGTCTGTGTCCATGCCTATTGTTGATCCGATTTCTCAAACGCAAAGCATTGTTATCCGCGTAAATAATAATATCCCTATTCCGGAGAATCTGATTGCCAGGGTAAAGATTCTAAAAAGCGTAAAGAAGAATGCCGTTTCATTGCCCAAAGCGGCAATTCTGACAGATGAAACCCAGGAGAATTTCTGGATAATGAAAATGATTGATGATGAGCAGGCAGTAAAAGTGCCGATTACCAAAGGCATCGAATCCGGTGGGCAGGTCGAAATCCTCTCGCCGGTTCTGTCGCCCGACGATATCATTCTTGAAACAGGAAATTATGGGTTGCCCGATACGGCGAAAGTGGTGATAAATAAAGATGAAAACCAAATACAAGATAAATAATTATGAAATCAGAAGAAATTAAAGCTTTATTTGCTCAATTCGAGCAAGCTTCCGCCGAAATTGAAGGCGTAGAATGTTGGAGTGCAAGAGAATTGCAAGAGTTATTGGGCTATACACAATGGCGTAATTTCGAGAATACCATTGAAAAAGCCAAAGAAGCATGTAAAAATGCAGGTGAAAATGTTTCTTATCATTTTGCCGGCGTCAGCAAAACGATACCAATGCCAAAAGGCGCTGAGAAAGAGATAGATGATATCCTTCTCACACGCTATGCCTGCTACCTGATTGCACAAAATGGCGACAGTAGAAAAGAACAAATCGCTTTCGCACAGAACTATTTTGCAATACAGACCCGGCGAGCTGAAATCATCGAGCAACGTATTTTAGATTATGAACGGGTGAGGGCTCGCGCTAAATTAGCAGAAACAGAAAAGAATTTATCCGGTATTCTGTATGAGCGAGGGGTGAATGACAAGGATTTTGCCATTATCCGTTCCAAAGGCGACCAAGCCTTGTTTCGATTAAATACAGCCATGTTAAAACAGAAATTAGGCGTTCCGGATAGCCGTTCGGTTGCTGATTTTCTTCCAACTATTAATATAAAAGCAAAAGATTTGGCTGCGGAAATGACATTCGTTAACGTACAAGCTAAAGATTTACAAGGCGTAAAACCAATCGAAATCGAACATGTCGATAACAATTTGGCAGTAAGGAATGTGCTGTTGGAACGAGGAATTGTTCCCGAACAATTACCGCCTGCCGAAGATATAAAGAAAGTGGAACGTAAGTTGAAAAGCGACGAAAAAAAGGCACTAAAACGCTCATAAATATTCTATGAAATTCTTCAATACCTACAAATCGCCGCTATCCGTCCTGATTGTAATCATCATTCTGGGAGGAATATTCATTTACGGCAGGATGCAAACGGCGCTGTTTCCCGAAATCACTTTCCCGAAAATCAAGGTGATTGCCGATGCCGGTGAACAACCGGTCGATAAAATGATGGTTACTGTGACCAAGCCGATCGAGGAGGCTATTAAAAGAGTGCAAAACCTGCAAACGGTTCGGAGTAAGACCAGTCGCGGAAGCTGCGAAATCTCGGCATTTATGGACCGGAACAGCGACATTGATATGGATAAGCAGCGAATCGAATCGCAAATCAGCCGGATACGCAACGACCTTCCGCCCGATGTGCAAATCACGGTTGAGAAAATGAATCCCTCTATCCTGCAAGTAATGGGTTATTCGTTGGAAAGTCCGGACCGTTCGCCGATAGAAATGAAAATGTTGGCTCTATATACTGTCAAACCGTTTCTTTCTCAGATTGACGGCATCAGCGAAGTACGTGTTCTGGGCGGAAAAGCCAAAGAATATTGGATTATACTTAACCAACAGAAAATGAGTAGTCTCGGTATTACTCCCGATATCATTAATACTGCGCTGCAAGAAAGCAATTTCATAGAATCCAATGGGTACTTGACCGACTATCGATTGCTCTATTTGTCTGTCACGGATGCCCAAGTACGTAATTTGGACGAACTGAAAAATTTGGTTATCAGCAACAACGGAAAACGGATAGTAACTCTTCAAGATATTGCGGACTCCCGAATTCAGGAAGCGAAAGAATACGTTAAAATAAATGCGAACGGAAAAGAAGGCGTACAGATTGCCATTTTTAAACAGCCCAATGCTAATCTGCTGGTTGTTTCTGACGCCATGAAGCAGAAAATCGCCGAATTGAAAAAGATTCTTCCGGCGGACGTCAGCATTCAGCCATTTTATATACAAGCCGATTTTGTTCAAGATACCATCAAAAGCGTTAGCGACAGCCTGTGGATTGGATTGATATTGGCTATTCTGGTGGCTATTCTGTTTTTGCGTTCAATCAAAGCTACTTTTACTATCTTAATTACCATACCTGTAACTTTATGCTTGACTCTCATTATTTTATTTGTTATCGGAGGAACTTTCAATATCATGACTTTTGGCGCAATCGCCGCCTCGATAGGATTAATCATTGATGATGCCATCGTCGTCGTCGAGCAGATACACCGAACACACGAAGAATATCCCAATGAAAAATCGACGGAATTAGTCGGTAAAGCCATTAAATACTTGTTCCCTTCCATGGTGGGTTCTTCCGTCAGTACGATTGTCATTTTCATTCCTTTTGTATTGATGAGCGGAGTTGCCGGCGCGTATTTCAAAGTGATGACCGATACCATGATTATCACTTTGGTTTGTTCGTTTTTCGTTACCTGGTTGCTTCTGCCGGTCGTTTACCTGTTGCTGTCCCGCAAAGGAGAAACGTCCAAACAAGAAACCGGACACGAGGTAAAGCGACAGGCATGGGTGCAGTTTTTTATTGAAAAACCATGGGTGAGTTTGGCAATCATTGCCGGATTGATTTTGTCTATTGTGTTTGTATTGCCGCGTCTCGAAACCGGATTTCTGCCGGAAATGGACGAAGGCAGCATTGTATTGGATTATGTTTCGCCACCGGGTACTTCGTTGGAAGAGACCGACCGGATGCTGAACGAAGTGGAAAAGCTGATTATCGCCACGCCCGAAGTACAAGCTTACAGCCGCCGCACAGGTACGGAAATGGGATTTTTCATCACCGAACCCAACACGGGCGATTACCTCATCCAATTGAAAAAGAAACGGAACAAAACTACTGAAGAAGTGATTGATGATATAAGGAAGAAGATAGAATCGACTCAGCCGGCGCTGGGAGTCGATTTCGGACAAGTAATCGGAGATATGCTGGGCGATTTGATGACTTCCGTACAACCGGTAGAAATTAAAATATTCGGAGATAATCAACAAACACTGCAACAGTTATCGACTGAGGTTGCAGACTTGGCTGAAAAAGTGAAAGGAACTGCCGATGTTTTCGACGGAATTGTTATTGCAGGGCCATCAATAAATGTTGCTCCGAATTACAAACAGCTTGCTCAGTTCGGCATGACCCCTGCCGAGTTTCAATACCAGTTGCAAACTTCATTGGAAGGGAATGTAGTGGGAAGTGTTTTTGAGAAGGAGCAAATGACCCCCATTCGTATGCTGTATCCCAACAGCAGGAATATCAGCCTTGCAGATGTAAAGCGATTGCAAATGTTTGCTTCCAACAATAAATTAATCCCGATTACCTCTTTGGCTGAAATTACTGCCACGACCGGAGATGCCGAAATTCAGCGGGAAAACCTGCAAATGATGGGAGCTGTTACAGCCCGTCTCAACAATCGGGATTTAGGCAGTGTAATGAACGACATACGAAAAGAAGTGGAGACCAATCTTCATTTGCCGCAAGGCTACCATATCGAATACGGTGGGGCTTATAAAGAACAGCAACAGTCTTTTTCGGAACTGTTGACGATTCTGATTACATCCTGTTTGCTGGTTTTTGTTGTGATACTTTTCCTTTTCAGAAGTTTCCGGACAGCAAGCATTGTTCTTCTGACTGCCGTTTTGGGAGTCGGAGGAAGTTTTCTGTTGCTTTATGCTACCAGCACTCCGTTGAACGTAGGGAGTTATACGGGCTTAATAATGATTGTGGGAATAATCGGAGAAAATGCTGTTTTTACAATTCAGCAATTTCGTACCACTCTGGAACGAACCGGTGATGTGGAACAATCAGTCATCTATGCGATTTCCACTCGCTTGCGTCCTAAACTGATGACTGCCTTGGGCGCTGTTATCGCACTTATGCCATTGGCGTTGGGAATCGGCACAGGCGCACAGATGCACCAACCCTTGGCAATCGCTGTTATTGGAGGATTTTTGGCTGCCTTGCCTTTGCTGCTGATTGTGTTGCCGAGTTTATTATTGTTGTTTGGAAAGCGGACTCAACAATTTTGATCCCATAAAAAAGCGTTTATATATTTCAAACCAAATCATTGTACCCATTCCGACTGCAAACGCTACTGCTATTTCCCAAACGCTGACCGGTGAAAATTGGAAAAGGTCCTGCAAGAACGGAACAGTCAGAACCAAAAGAATGAATAATACCGCTCCGCCGATTACCCATTTTACGGTTTTGTTGGGTGTACGCAAAATCGTAAAAATGGATGATTCCCACGAACGATTGGTGAGTATGGTCGCAATATTCGCAAAAATCAATGTGGAAAATGTCATGGCTTTTACCTCGCCGATTGTATAGCCTGAATTGAGCGTTACGAAATAGACCCCTAAAGTGGTAATCAATACGCAAATTCCTTGAAGACAACTGATGAGTATCTTTTTACTGCCGAAAAACGCCTCATTGATTTTTCGGGGCGGACGCGACATGACATTCTTTTCTGCTTGTTCAGCTTCGAAAATGATTGAACAAGCAGGATCGATAATCAATTCGAGAAAAACCACATGCACGGGCCACAAGATAAGAGGCCAACCGGAAAAGAGTACGGGAATGAGCGATAAACCCGCTATCGGCACATGAATGGCAAAGATATATGCCAAGGCTTTTTGAAGGTTGTCGAAGATGCACCGTCCCATTTTAACGGCTTCAACTATAGAACCGAAATTATCGTCCATCAAAACCAACTCGGATGCCTCACGAGCCACATCCGTTCCTTTTTCGCCCATGGCAATTCCTATATTGGCGGCTTTCAACGCCGGCGCATCATTAACCCCGTCACCCGTCATGGCAACGATTTCATTGTTGCGCTTCAAAGCATTGACAATTTTAAGTTTTTGTTCCGGCACTACCCGCGCAAATACGTCAACGGTTTTGATTTTTTCGCTCAATACGGCTTCGTCCATTTCAAATAATTCGGCTCCCGTTATACATTCGGAGTAATTATGCAATCCGATTTCTTTAGCGATGTTTTGAGCCGTGACCGGATAATCACCCGTTATCATTATTACCCTGATTCCGGCTTTGCGACATTCTTTTATCGCTTGCGGAACCTGCGGGCGGAAAGGATCGAACAACCCGATTAAACCCACAAATTCAAATTCAAAATCATGCTGTATTTCCGGCAAACGGCTTTCGGGAACGCTTGATTTGGCAACACCCAATACCCGCAACCCTTCCGAAGCCATAGTCTGTACGGCTCCGATATACTTTTCTTGCCTCTCGGCAGTCAAATGACAAAGTTCAAAAATGGCTTCGGGCGCTCCTTTAGCTGCAATAACCAGTTTATTGGAAGATCGGCTGCGAAAGACTCTCGACATTGCCAATAGTTCTTTCGACAACGAATATTCTTTCACCATTTCCCAATCGGCATGCAAATGCTCCGTCCCTTTCAGAAACGATTCACCGATGTTGTTAATGGCTTTTTCCATCGGGTCGAAAGGATTTACCTGACTTGACAATATTCCGTATTCGATAATATCATGGTATTCTTCGGGAAAATCGCTCACATCTCTTGTAGTCCAATAATCTTCTTTATTATACAGCTTCGTCACTTTCATTTTATTTTCGGTCAGCGTACCTGTTTTATCGGTACACAAAACCGTTGCCGAGCCCAATGTTTCAATGGCATTCGGTTGCCGCGTCAAAACACGTTTTTTGGAAATACGCCAGGCGCCTACAGCCATGAAAATAGTCAGCACCACCGGAAATTCTTCGGGCAACATTGCCATTGCCAAAGTGATGCCTGCCAGAAAACCTTTCAATAAATCGCCGCGAGTGAGCGTGTATAGGGCGATTACTGCGACAAACAGTATTCCGCCCGCTATGGTCAAGCGTTTGACCAACGTACCGATTTCTTTCTTCAACCGGCTCGGCGATTCTTCCGCTTCGCTGATTGATTTTCCGATTTTACCGATTTGAGTGTTCATTCCGATCCGGGTAACTTTAGCCAAACCGTTGCCTTGCACTACCATCGAACCGGAATAGACAAACGGTTGGTCGTCGCCGCCGGGTTGAACGCTATCCGACTCTCCTGCCCAGTCCTGTTTGCGCACGGGAACGGATTCGCCCGTCAGCAACGATTCATCGACCAACAGATTTACGCTGCTGAGGACGGTCGCGTCGGCAGGTATTCGGTCGCCTTCCTGAAGCACGATAATGTCGTCGCATACCACTTCGCGTCCCGGAATGCGGATTTCCGTGTTGTGCCGAATGACCAAAGCTCTCGGACTGGCGAGCTCTCTTAATGTATCCAAAGCCTTTTCGCTTTTCCGCTCCTGATTAAATTCGATACCCATTACCACAAACACAAAACCCAGCAACATGAAGCCTTCTTCGATATCGCCGAGTATCATATAAAGCGTTCCGCAGGCTACGAGCAGCAGGAACATGGGTTCTTTCGCCACGCTGAGAACGATTGCCCAAAAACTTCGGGACTTGCTTCCTTGCAGTTCGTTATAGCCGTCTCGCGCAATGCGTGATTTTACTTCGCTATCCGATAAGCCGGAAAACCGCAACGGGTTCTTTATGTCTTCGCGCATATTTCTGAAAATAAAAGCAAAGGTAAGAGAAATTTTTAGATTGGAGTTATGGAATCAAGCAAAATTAGTAAATAGCACAATGTCAATATTGTGGGTTGAGTATCGTTTTAACGTTGATCCGTTTTTCGTAGAGACTTTAAAAAAAGAAGAGGGAATTCTCACGAACTCCCTAATCCAATCTTTGTTAACCTTAAATCTAATACTATTATGAAAAAACCACAATGCAAAGGTACAGCTTTTCAAATACACCCTCCAAATTTTTTTCAATAAATAGTGTTAAAGATTATCGTTATTTGTATTAATAATATTTAAAAACATCGGAAATATCAATGATCAAGTATTAACTGATTAGTTTTAAGGTATCTAAGCAATCATAAATTCTTCATCGGTGGGAATAACAGCCACTTTCACCGTTGAATCTTCCGAGCTGATAACAGCTTCAATACCTCGAACGCTCCTGTTTTTTTCTTCATCCAATCTTATTCCGATAAATTCCATGTCTTCACAAACGGCTGCCCGCGTTTTCCATTGATTTTCTCCGACACCTCCCGTAAACACCAATATATCGAGTCCTCCCAAAGCAGCAGCGTAAGCGCCTACATATTTTTTTATCCGGTAGTTATACATTTTCAGCGCTAATGCCGCTCGTTCGTCGCCGTTTTGTATGGCAGCATCAATTTCCCTCATGTCAGATGAAACGCCCGAGATACCTAAAATACCTCCGTATTTATTCACAATCGTAGAAATTGCTTGTGACCCGACATTCTCCTTTTCCATGATATAAGTAAGTACGCCCGCATCAACATCTCCGCTCCGGGTGCCCATTAACAAGCCTTCTACCGGTGTCATCCCCATGGAAGTATCCATCGAACGACCGTTTTTAATGGCAGTAATCGAAACACCGTTACCGATATGGCAAGTAATGATTTTTTGTTTTTCGCAAGAAACATTCAGAAAACTGCAGACTCGCCCTGAAACATACCTGTGACTCGTTCCGTGAAATCCGTATCGCCGAATCACGTACTTTTTGTAAAGCGAGTAGGGAAGTCCGTAAAGATACGCATAATCGGGCATGGTTTGATGAAATGCAGTGTCGAAAACCGCTACCTGAGGAACATTAGGCAATAATTCATTAATGGCATAAATTCCGTTCAAATTCGGAGGATTATGCAAAGGAGCCAAATCGATGCACTCAACGATTTTTTGAATAACCTCCTCAGTTATCAAAACGCTGGAGTTGAATTTTTCTCCGCCGTGAACAACCCTGTGCCCGACGGCATCTATTTCGTCGAGCGATTGGATGCTGCCGTATTTCTTAGAGGTAATGACACCCAGAATGTATTCGATACCGGTTTGATGCTCTAAAATTTCTCCTTCCAAAATGACTTTCTCTCCGTTCGGCAAAGTCATTTTAAGAAACGAACCGTTCATTCCGATTTTTTCAACGCCGCCTTGCGCTAAAGTACTTTCGGTTTCCATATCCAACAATTTGTATTTGATGGAAGAACTGCCGCAATTTAATACCAATATTCGTTTCATACCGATTTATTAATAAAAGCCGGATTGGTTGCAATTATTTTGTCATTCTTGTAAATAAAGAATCCTCTTCCGGTATGCATCCCCAACTGTTTTGTCCGGAAAAGACGCCAAATAATCGGGCTGGGCTTGTATTTCTTGTCGCCGTATTCATCAAACATATCTTCCATTAAATCAACCAGTTTTTCGATACCGATGATGTCTGCTACCTGAAAAATACCTAACCGCATACCGTAGTCGACAATCATTAATTGGTTGATATCTTCCACCTTGGCAATATTTTCCATCACCATCTGGCAGGCTTCGTTCAGAAGAACAACAATTAACCGCATACTGACCAAACCATTACTTTCACGAACATCAATGCTTTCATATTTAATTAGTTTGGCAAACCGCACCACTTTATTGTAAACCTCTTCGGAAGTATAGGCTCCTTTGACTATTTCCAACAGTTTGGCATCGGGGTGGGCAATGGGAAAATGAAGGCTCACACAACGTTCCTTATACTTCAATCCCGATGCCAATTCACTGATAACGACCGTTGTGGCATTAGTAGCAATAATTGCATCCGGAGAAACCACTTGTTCGATTTGCTCAAAAGCTTTCTTTCGCAATTGAGTATCTCGTCCTTTTTCATTATCGTAACGGATACATTCAATCACAAAATCGCAATCTTTCAAGTCGTCATAATCAACGCTTCCTTTTATTCGTCCTAGAATTGTTCTCTTTTCCGCAGGCGTCAGACCCCAGTTTTCGATTCGTTGATCTAATCCCACATTGAGTCTCCGAAAACAAAAATCGATTCGTTCTTGACTAATTTCAATAAATGTAACATCCAATCCTGCTGTAGAAGTCAAACGGATGATGTTCCGCCCCTCTTTGCCGGCTCCAACAACTCCGATTTTGGAGAACAGCGATTTTTTTTTGTGTTTAAATGATAGACCAAAGGGTTCAATGGGTTCAGTAATTATTTCTGACATAAATATATATTTTTACGTATCGAATAGAGATGTTGTTTATTTCATTCCTATTGCTTGATTTGCACAGACTGCAACCATTTTGTAAATATCATCCACGGAACAGCCCCGCGATAGATCATTAACGGGAGCTGCTATTCCCTGAAGCACAGGCCCTACCGCATCGGCATTCCCCAGCCGCTGTACTAACTTATAAGCAATGTTGCCGCTTTCCAGATTCGGGAAAATCAAGACGTTTGCTTTTCCGGCAACAGGGCTTCCGGGCGCTTTGCTTCTCCCGACCGAAGGAACTAATGCCGCATCGACTTGCAGTTCTCCATCAATCATTAAATCCGGATACATTTGTTTTACTATCCGGGTTGCTTCGGCTACCTTATCAACCAATTCGTGTTTGGCGCTTCCTTTGGTGGAAAAACTCAATAATGCAACATAAGGTTCCACACCAACCAGCGTTCGCATAGTGTGAGCCGTCGCTACGGCAATTTCAGCCAATTCCTTGGCATTGGGATTCGGGCAAACCGCGCAATCGGCAAATATCAAAATGCCATCGGCGCCGTATGACCGGTCTTGAACAAACATCAAAAATGCACCGGAAACGACACTTGTATCCGGACGTGTTTTGATAATTTGAAAAGCCGGCCGTAAAACATTGCTCGTCGTATTACGAGCACCGGCAATTTCTCCATCCGCATCTCCGTTCTTTATCATCAGGCATCCCAGATACAAAGGCTTTTCTACTAAGATTCTGGCTTGTTCCCTGGTTACTCCCTTATCTTCCCGCAATTCAAACAACAGATTGGCATACATTACTTTTCGGGAATGACTGAGCGGATCGATAATGGTTGCTTCATCTATGTGAGCTAAACCGTATTGTTCGGCTAAATTGTTAATTTCGGCGGGATTTCCAATCAAAATAATATCGGCAACTTTATCTTCCAATAAACGATCTGCAGCTTTTAGCGTACGTTCTTCATTTCCTTCAGGAAGAACAATCCGCTGTCTATTTGCTTGAGCGCGCTTGATTATTTCTTGCATCAGATCCATAAATATTCGATTAAATATGAGTAAAAAAAGTTGTCCTGCAAAATTATAAAAAATTGCAATACAGAGTTATCAAAAATCAATATTTTTTTTAATTCAAAAGATTACGTTAATAAACGTTTATCTTTCTCAACGCATAAAATTATTGTAAAGTACGAAAAGCAATTTGTAAGTTTACAAACACAAGAATCAAACAACGAAAATCGCCGGTTAAAAATTAGTCAAGAATTTTGTCAGGCTCTCATTCTGTAATCCCAGTTTTTTACGCAAACGAAGGCGCATCGTTTCTACACCTCGAACCGTAATATTAAGCAGCGGAGCAATTTCTTTCGATGAAAGCTGCATTTTAATAAGCGTACACATCTTCCGTTCAGCGACACTCAAGGTAGGAAAAGTTTCAGCAAGTCGTTTTATGAAATTATTATGCACCAAATCGAAATTTTCCTCAAACTTGCTGAGAATATCGTCTTCTCGAATATTTTCATCAATTATATAACTTACTTCCAGTAATTTCCGTTTAATATCCGGTAACGTTGCCGTTTCATGTCCCGATTTATCGAAAATGCCGGATAAGGCTTTCTTTATTTCTATCAATACTTCGTTTTTATTGCCGAGTATAATGGCAGAATTAGCCAACTCTTGACTTTTATGGCGAATATCCATTTCCAGTTTCTCGTTGGTCAAACGAATAATTTCCTGTTCTTTCTTCTCATTTTCGGTTTTAAAAACTTCTTCCTTTATTTCCAATTCTTTCTCTTGAAGCACCTTCATTTGCCGTTCTTTCTGTTCGATTCGCCTGCTGTCTAATTTCCATAAGAAGAAAAAGGAAATAAGAAGCAAAGTTCCGTAAATGGCATAAGCTACCGGTGTCAAATACCAAGGCGGCAGCACCGTAAAAGAAAATGAAACTTCAACTATATTACCGGTTTCCAATTGAGTTTCTACCCTGAATATATGCGACCCGATGCGCAGATCGGAAATCACCGTGTTATCGACGTCGGAAAAAGGACTCCATTCTTCATCGTCCAAACGCGTTCGAAAACGTTCTTTGTAGGGATTAAAATAACTGAGTAAATTGTATTCAACAAGTATAGAATTATTTCGATAAGGAATTTTCAAAATGCCGTTTGCGTCTGCTTCAAGTTTTTTTTCTTCCTGCCGGTTTCCTTTAATGATTCGTATATCGGTTATTTGAAGCGGAGAATCCGGTTTTTTTATCGCAGCTGCCGTATTCCACAGCGCAAAGCCGTTTTCATTGGGAATTATGGCTAATGAATCACCGACAGGAAATATTCGCTCGAAATTGGTGTTCAGAGGAATGCTATGATAACAGGTTACAGCCGAATTATGATACTTGACCGCCAATATATCGTCTCCTAAAGCCCATGTGGCGGTCGGCGTTTGCAAAACGCTTCGGAATGTATTGTTTTTCCCGGAAAATTCAAAAAACCGGTTTAATTCGGTATCGGGAACGAATTTCCCGTTTGAATTACAAAAATAAAAACCCGCCGGACTGCATAAAACAATTTTTCCCATCAACTGATGAATAGAAAAATCTTCGGGAATATCGGCGCCCCGATAGTTTCTCTCATTTTCTACCCGGTTCAGTTCATTATTCAATAAAACGGAAGTTAACTCATCCCTGCTTTGCCGCAAAAACAGTTGATTACCGTTACCTTCCTCAAAATTAATGATGGAGCCGTTAATTACCGACAAATTAGAAGAAGATATTTCATGAATTTTCCATCCCCGACGTTTATCCTTTTCCATCATGTAAAACCCGTTATAAGTCGATAGAAAATATTTGTTGTTGGTTTGTTTGACGGGACGTATTTCCCAAATGCCGATATGCAAATCCATACTTTTCATTTCTTCAGAATCAATAACAAATAATCCTTTGTCATGGCACACGAATAACCGGTCGTCGATTATATGCAAATTCCAAACCTGTCCCTGACTGCCGGGAATCAATTTTAATTCGGGAGCCGACTCGGTATTTAAAACGGGCCAATCGGTTACAAATAATCCCCGGTTCGTACCCAGATACAATTTCCCCTTGTATAACCTGGCAACGTAACCCGCACCGTAGAATCCGGAAGCGGCATATAAATTGGTAATCGGATAATTCAATGCTACATAACCTATCCCATTGTCTAATCCCAACCACAAATTGCCGGTGAAATCGAAATAAACGGAAAGTATCGTATTGTTTTGTAAACCATGTAATTCGTTGATATATTTGAGTATTTTCCCTTCGGTCGTTATCAATACCAATCCTTTCAAAACCGTTCCTATTGCGATTTGATTATCTTGAACAGCTATGGAAAACAATTCGTTTTGACTCATAAAGTTGTCCGCTTCCGTATGAAAAGGCGTAAGTCCTTTTTCATCCCACAAGAATAATCCTTCGCGAGCCGTTGCTATCATCACCTTATTATTAAATGGTAAAATGGCTCTCAATTTTTTCTGCGTCATAGTTTCCGTATAGGGTAAACGATAAAAAGTTTCGCCTGCCAGAAGATAAATACCGGATGCGGTGCCTATGTATATTGTATTGTTAATTAATGAGGAACAATCAATTTTATCGGGAGCCTGGATAGGCGTTAATACTCCGTTCAGTAATTTTACCACAACTTGATCGCCGCAAAAATAAATGGTTTCGTCTATATTGAAGATTTTCCAAATATTTCCCAAATGAAGCGTTGGATTATCGTTTGGACTTGCAAGTGAGTAATACTGTTTTTCACCGGATGAAGAAGTTTCCAAATAACCGATTTCATTGATTCCGCCCACATAAATCCGATTGTCTTTTCGGGAAAAAAAAAGACTTCGAGCATCAGACTTATTTTTAAGCGGATAAAGATTCCAGCGCTTTCCGTTGAATTCCAAAATGCCGGTTTTATTGGCAAAATACATCCACCGGTTATCCAATTGGAGAATTTGCCAATTTTGACTTCCCGCCTTATAATCGTTTCGAGAATAATTTTTTATTACATTTGTCCATTCGGCGAAACATAAGCAGGGCAATAACAGTAATATAATAGTCAAGTATTTTCTTTGGGTCATGATTCGTTTTCTATAAAAACCGATAAATGTAGTAAATATTTTTGAAAATAACAAAAAAAAATGAAAATAAGGCGTATTTTAAATACGCTAATTTTCAAATTCGAATAAATATAGTTAATTTTGTCAGTAACTTTTTATGTTTATATCGGAATATATTTTGTCGTTTCATCGGCCTTTTCCGGTAAGAAATATACATTATAAAACATGATTATCCTTTTTCTTTCTTCAATTATTGTTCTTCTGATCGCATCCGACATTTTTTTAGTCCATGCAATCAGGAAGCAAGAGCGTTCGGATGATCGAAATAATAATAAACTCATCCGAATAGATACCCTGCTTTCAAATATCGATCCTTTGATACGGGATGAATTGAGAAAAAACCGTATAGAAAGTCAACGATCATTTAAAGAAAATCGCGTTGAATTAAGCCAATCCTTTAAGCTGTTAGGTGATACGCTGACTAAAACCATCGCCGAACTCTCTAATGCACAAAAAGGTCAGTTTGAACTGTTTACGAACCGACAGGAACAATTGCGAAAAGATTCGGAAGCAAGTCTGAAAGAAATCAGGGAAACAGTCGAAAATAAACTTCAAACTTTGCAGGAAGAAAACAGTAAAAAGCTGGAAGAAATGCGCAAAGTCGTGGACGAAAAATTGCAGGAAACAGTCGAAAAACGGTTCAACGAATCATTCAAACTTATCACCGAACGTTTGGAACAAGTCCACAAAGGATTGGGCGAAATGCAATCATTGGCGTCGGGCGTCGGCGACTTGAAAAAAGTATTGTCTAATGTTAAAACACGCGGAAATCTCGGCGAAATACAATTGGGTGCCATTCTGGAACAGATTTTATCGCCGGAGCAATACGAACAAAACGCCTCTGTCGGCGAAAACGGTTTGGAACGCGTGGAATACGTCATCAAATTACCCGGTAAAAACAGCAATGGCGAATCTTTACTGCTGCCTATCGACTCGAAGTTTCCCAACGAAGATTATCAGCGCTTGATGGATACCTACGAAAACGACGCCAATTTGAGTCCGCGCTACCGGGAAGCTATTGCTAAGCAGTTTGAAAGTTCGGTGAAAAAGAGTGCGAAGAACATCCGGGATAAATACGTCAACCCACCGGTTACGACCGACTTCGCCATCCTGTTCGTACCAACCGAAGGTTTGTATGCCGAGATTCTTCGCCGAACAGGACTTTTTGAAACCTTACAGCGCGAGTTTAAAATTACGGTTGTCGGACCTGCGAATTTGGTCGCCTTTTTAAGCAGCCTCCAAATGGGATTCAAAACGCTGCAAATCGAAAAACACTCCGTTGAAGTTTGGGAAATTTTAGGCGCCGTTAAAACACAGTTCAGCTCATTCGGCGATATTTTGGAAAAAACGAAACGAAAACTGCAACAGGCAACAAATGATATTGATAAAGCGGGTGTTCGTTCGAGAGCCATTGAACGAAAGTTGCGAACCGTTCATGAATTGTCTCCGAAACAAACCATCGAATTACTCGGAGAAGCAATTGAAATAGAAGAAGACAGCCGTATAGAAACCGATGCTATCGATGAATAAAAATGAATGAATTAATCTCAAAATACGACAACATCTTAAGGTATTACGAAGCTTAAGAATAAAATATAATAACAAACAATTAAATATTAATACCACATGAAAAAAACTGTAATAACACTCTTTTGTATTCTGGCGGCGAATTTTCATCTTTTCGCCCAATATGTCTATCCGTTTCAGAATCCCGCGCTAAGCGACGATGAACGTTTGGATAATCTGTTATCTATAATGACTATAGATGAAAAAGTCAACGCACTGTCAACCAATTTGGGCGTACCTCGACTCGGAATACGTGATACGGGTCATTCCGAAGGATTACACGGTATGGCATTGGGTGGTCCCGGCGGTTGGGGTGGCGCCAAAATAGTTAACGGACAGCGTGTCCCGGATACATATCCCACTACTACTTTTCCCCAAGCGTATGGTCTCGGAGAAACATGGGATACGGAACTGATACAAAAAGCAGCCGATACAGAAGCTACCGAAATACGCTTTTATACCCAGAACGACAGGTATAAAAAAGGCGGATTGGTGATGCGGGCACCGAATGCCGATTTGGCACGCGATCCTCGTTGGGGACGTACTGAAGAAAGTTACGGCGAAGACCCCTATCTCGTGTCGGAAATGGTGGTTGCTTTCGTGAAGGGATTGCAAGGCGATAATCCGAAATACTGGAAAGCAGCATCGCTGATGAAACATTTTCTCGCCAACAGCAATGAAGACGGACGCGATTCCACTTCTTCCAATTTCGATAATCAATTATTCCGGGAATATTATTCCTATACATTTCATAAAGGAATAGAAAAAGGTGGTTCCCGGGCTTTTATGGCTTCATACAATGCCTGGAACGGTACGCCGATGACGATTAATCCCATATTGGAAAAAATCCGTAATGAATGGGATATGAACGGCATCATCTGTACCGACGGAGGTGCTTTGAATTTACTGGTTACTGCACATAAGGCATATCCGACTCACACAGAAGGAACGGCAGCTGTTGTCAAAGCAGGCGTGGGACAATTTCTCGATACTTTCCGTCCTTATATATATGATGCGCTCAGCAAAGGCTTGCTTTACGAAAAGGATATTGATAAAGCCATACGGGGGAATTTCTACGTCGCTCTCCGCTTAGGTTTGCTTGACGGCAACCAAACCCAACTGCCATACGCAGATATCGGAGTTACCGATACCGTAGCGCCATGGAACAAAAAAGAAGTTCAAGAATTTGTGCGGCTTGTTACCGCCAAATCGGTTGTTTTACTAAAAAATGACAAAGGAGTCCTTCCGGTGGATAAGAATAAAATAAAATCCATCGCCGTCATCGGACCGCGCGCCGATGAAGTCTTGCTGGACTGGTACAGCGGAACCCCTCCTTACACGGTAAGTATCTTGCAAGGAATCCGGAATGCAGTGGGCGGCAATGTGAAAGTGTATTTCGAACCCAATGACGATATGGACAAAGCAGTTATCGCTGCAAAAAAGGCGGACATTGCCTTTGTTTGCATAGGTAATCATGTTTACGGCACAGATCCGAAATGGCTGTATTCGCCCGTTCCAAGCGACGGACGCGAAGCCGTTGACCGCAAAGCGATGTCTTTGGAGCAGGAAGACCTTGCCCGGCTGGTTTACAAAGCCAATCCGAATACGGTGCTGGTATTGGTCAGCAGTTTCCCGTTCGCCATCAATTGGTCGCAGGAAAACTTGCCGGCAATTCTTCATATCACGAATAACAGTCAGGAATTGGGTAATGGCTTAGCTGACGTGATTTTCGGCGATTACAATCCTGCCGGAAGGACAACTCAAACTTGGGTAAAAAGTATTGCCGATTTGCCG
>Ga0123354_10000856_pt1 | contig 33769 bp, 21 predicted proteins | sample TergutLab28metaG_2_FD_97872 | JGI IMG/M metagenome (GOLD analysis project Ga0123354, IMG submission 97872) | Labiotermes labralis P4 segment gut microbial communities from Petit-Saut dam, French Guiana - Lab288 P4 | ecosystem: Host-associated > Arthropoda: Insects > Digestive system > Gut ... | reverse complement strand
CTTGTCCCAACCAGTAAAGCGATATCCCGGGCGGGTTGGATCAGTTGGAGGTGTAGCGTCTTCGCCATAGCCTACCGTCTCAGTAGTGATTACCGAGCCATCGAAGTCTACATAGGTTACGGTCAATATTGACTTCTCATAAACATAGATGATGTTCTGATCATCAAAGACAGAAGGGATAAGGGGTATCAAGGATGACGGATAGCCCTCCTGCAAGGGGGCAGAGTCATTGCCGATCTTGTAACCCACGTAGCTATAACCATTTATGCTGGCAGGCGGACCGGTGCTATAGAAAGGATCCCCGCTTGCTACCGAGGTATCCTTATCAGGAGCAAGCACTGTCGGAGCATCGTCTTCTTCAGGGTTGTAAGCCACGTGATATTTTTCGGTGACCGTGTAGTTAGTCGAGTAATACAAGGTAATATCTGCCGGGGCGGTAACCGTACCAGGGGTTCCCGCAGAAGCGCTGGCGCCACTATCCAGGGAGTAGGTAGAAGTATAGGTATAGGTCTTAGAGGTCGCCGAGTCATTCAACGAGCTTATCACCGCGCTTGCCGCGTTATAGGTCGAGTCCACAAAATAGGTCGCGTCCGGGTGCAGGATATGAGAGGGATTGCCCTTTTCGACATAATGCACCGTGACGGCCTTTTTCTTGGTGAAGTACAGTGTGACATCTTTATCTGATGTCATCTGGGTCGCCGTAAAGGTCGGAACTGATCCATCAGGATAGACCGGGCTGGTAGAAGGCGCCAGTGCCGGCGCTGGCATGGCCTGGTCTTTGACCGACTTATCTGCGTTTGCTGCATAGTTGTAGTAGGTATAGGTGTCACTGCCGACCGTAATCGAGCCAAAGTAGCTATTCAACAGATAGTAATCCGTATTAGGTGTCACTCCTACCACAGTAGGACTGGCGATCTCATTACCCGTCTCATCGACATAGTGAACCGTGACCGTCATCGCGTCTTTGGTGTAGTAGAGCTTGATCGTCTCGGCATTACTGCTGGCAAAGCCAGAGCCGTGTACCGCGGGACTCGCGTCAGTATAAGCCGGCGCCGGAGGTGGCCCGGTCTGAACCGTCGAGTCAATACCCACACGTTGATAACCATAGTAAGAATAACCGGAGAGTGAGGTCAGAGGGCCGATGGCCGTATAAGAACCCCCGGGGTCGACGATCGTGTTCGCGTCATCCTGAAGCTGGGTCGTGGTCGGCCCGCCATGGTAGACATAGTACTGCTCGGTGACATTCCAGCCCGCTTTAAACTTATGATAGGTCGCATTGGTATTCTGGGGACCAACTATAGCCATATTGGTGAACGGAGTACCGTCAGTCAGCCCGCTGTTGACTTTCACCTTTACCGAGACATCCACCGGAACCATCGTGTTGGGAACAGACCAGGTGATTGTTTGGCCATCGCGCGTCCAGGTGATAGCGTCATCTTGAGTAACTGTGTTCTTGTCCCCTGTAATCGAGGACTCATCTATCGTCAACCCAGAAGGAATCGTATCGACAATGACCGTTTGGGGAACACTGGAGCCAGTCTTCACGACAGGGACAGGCGCGATCAAGGTCACGGGTTCCGGCGCGAGCTGGGAGCCTGTAGGCGCCTGAACCGTCACGGTCGGCGGCGCAGGTGACAGTGCCATCATCCAGGTGCGGTCTGCTGCTGTTCCGACATAGACATTGAGGCTCATGCTCTGATTCAGGAACATATTATTTGAGTTTGGGATCGTCGCCGCGTTAAAGTCCACACTATTCAAATAGATTTGGGTAACGTGCGAGGTGTTACTGAACATCTGCTGCAACGTAGTGCCAGCCGCCGGGACGCCGATCTTGAACCACCGTAGATCAAGTGTGACGGGCGATGCTGAGCTGTAGGCATAACCGTTGAACATATTGTTCATGTTCGTGACCTTCACGGTGTTAAAGCGGCTCAGGTCCAGCGTAGGCGGCGTCGTTGCAGTGTAGGCATAATTGCTGAACATACTACTCATGTTCGTGACGTTCGATGTATTAAAGTGCGTCAGATCCAACTGGGGAGGTGTCGTTGAATAGTAGGCGAAGGAGCTGAACATGCTCCCCATATTCGTAGCGCTTGAGGTGTCAAAATGCGTCAGATCAAGGCTTACCGGCGTCGCCCCTGCTACACTATATGCATAGTTCGAGAACATACTGCTCATGTTCAAGGCCTTTGCGGTATTGAAGTGTGTCAGATCCACAGTCGGAGGGGTTTTAGCGCTCCGGGCGAAGCCAAAGAACATACTACTCATGTCCGTAACCTTTGCGGTATCAAAACTGCTCAGATCCAGGGTTGGCCCGGTCAGCGAACTGTAGGCATAGAGGTAGAACATGCTACCCATGAATTGAACATTCGAGGTATCAAAGTGAGACAGATCCAGTGTTGGAGGCGTCGTTGAACCATAGGCATATTGGTTGAACATGTAGCTCATGTCGACAACGTTTGAAGTATCAAAGTTTGACAGATCCAGAGAGGGCGCCGTCGTCAGGCTTGAACCCAAACTTGAGAACATGTAGCGCATGTTTCGCGCCCTCTCAGTATGGAAGGCGGCGAAGTCGATTGTAGAGACATTCGTAAAGTTCTGGAACTGATATGAATATTGATCAGTGCTAGATGTGCCGTCGCCGCAGCTCATCCAGACGCCATTCTGACCACCGACATAGAGGTCATAGGTTCCCGCAACGCTGCCCGCAGTCACCCAGGCAATGACGCGCTGGACACTTTGATCTGGGTTCGACATCGTCGTATCAGTCGCATCCCAAGCTTTTAGTACCGGCTTGCCGTTCCAAGTGGGATTCTCGTCAAGAAACTGGATAACCGCTACACTTGGCGAAAGATAGCTGGTGAGATTGACGAACTTGATAGTTGCGATCTGTTGCTTTTGTACCGCGGGCGCGGGTGAGCCATCAGGCGTACGTCCTGTCGTAGCCTGGTTCCACCAGGTGGTATCAGTCCCCGCTGCACTGTTTCCCCGCATCAGCATCGGTACCGCCGTCGAAGGCGCGTAGGCCGTGATGTTGTAGTTGATCTCAGATCCTGCGGTCACCTGTACCGGCTTTGTGGAAGTGCCCGTATCCCAGTCACCGCCGTTGACCTGAGCGTTCTTCTCAGGAGCTTTTGTGGTCAAATCCTCGGGCAGCATGTAGTAAAGGGTGGTGACGTTCTGACTCGGGTCAGCTTTATATCCCAGTTTGATATCGCTGCGAGTATTGGTGCCTGCACTGTTGCTTACCAGATAGTACATTTTTCCTTCGAAGCTGATTTTTTGGGGCTGCACGATGCGGTAGCCCTGATTGACCAGCCCGACCTCAGTCTCTGGGATACGGATCTCGTTGCCCGTTGCCTGCTCTACAAAGTTGACCTGGCAGTTGGCAGGTACCGCGTCGTCCATTGAGCCAGATGCGCTGATGATCGAGATGTACTCATAGCGGATACGTGTCAGGATAGCGCAGTTATGAGCATAGTAACCCGTGTAAAAACCAAAGCCTTTCGGGCCTGAGGCACCCCCTATTACCTGGCTTGCATCGACACTTGCCCAGCAGACACCATCAACATAGACCTTGAAGGCGCGCGTTGCCGGGTCGATCTCGACGCTCGTACGAAATGCGGTCGTACTCAGGTTGGTAATGTCTGTTTTGATCGTTGCGACCAAGGTTCGTGTGTTCGTTGTATTGCCCGGCTTGAAGTCCTCAGTATTCCAAAGCTCATTATTGATATAGTAAACGCGCAAGGCCGCTGTATTGGGAGAAGTTGCGTCGTTTTCCTGCATACCCGCGTCATTTGCGCAAGACAGAGTTATAGCATAACCCGTGTAGTAGGTATTGCTCCCCACTTTGGTCATCTGGCCATTGAACAGATAACCCGTCTCAGAAAGCGTATGGAAGTTCATGTTGGCGGGGTTTAACACAAAGGACAAGCCACGTGTCATAGCACTACTGGTCGACGTAAAAGCATAATCCATGTAGGGCATGATGCCATAGCCATAAAACGCGATGGTCCCCTCGGTCACTGGATCATTGCTAATGACCATATGGTTAGGTGTGGCGGTTCCGTTATATTGCTCAGACAGGGCTTCCGTATAAGCCTGTTCATAACCTTGAAGGGGAGTATCTGGACCGCTCAAGCCCAGACCTTTCTGGTTCGGGTCAGTGTGATCGACCCGATAGTTCCAGTCGATATCAGTAGGATTGGTCGGCGTCATCGACGGCGCCGGAGAGTAGGGATAGTTGTGGATGACGTCGCCCACCGGCTGGGAGGCCTGCGCCGTCTGCGGCTGTGGGCTCCCTATCACGCTGAAGAGCAGCACAGCTACCAGCATGAAGTTGACGGCACGCTTCCACAGCGGCGGTTGTTCCCTTTTGATCGACTGTGTCCCCATTACTTTTCCTCTCGGTCGCACATCACTCTCTTGTTGCCAAGTTCCCATTCCCATCACTTCATCGTGATGCGAATCAATTGCGTTATCGCCTCGGTGCCTTCGCTGTCTCTTGCGCACGCAAATATCGTCGTCGTTCCTAGCGTGTTTATATCGATGGCCTCTGTTCGTTCCAAGGTCACTGCCAGCGCATTGCCCTGCGCGTCCCAGGCTGTCACTCCCGCATCACGCAGGATGCGAGCGATCGTCAGCGTGGTGCCGACCGGATAGGTCAGCGCAGCATGCGCGACCGTGATCACAGGGCGGACTGGCGCAGGCGTTGGTACAGGCGCTGGCACGTGTGCAGGCGTCGGAGTCGGCGCGGGTTGTGGCGCCGGAGTCGGCGCGGGTTGTGGCGCCGGAGTCGGCGCCGAGGTTGCTCCCGCAGAAACTGAATCGGTCGCAACCACCGATGTGATCGCGGTAGGCGTGGACACGATCGACGCTTCCGGCTGCACGGCAGTATTGACAGGCGGCACATTGAGACGGCGCGCACTACGCGAGGCGCCCAGCCCGTAGTGGGCGAGCGCGAAACCACCGCCGACCAGCAAGGCGAGAACGGCTGCGACGCCGATGGCCTTAGCCACCGTCGGCACCTTAGGCGAAGCCTTGGCCGTGACCACCTCAGGCAGAGCCTGTCCCAGGTGACCGCCTGCTGCAACGTGGCCAAGCGCTCCTGTTTTTGCCAAGTCCAGAAAGTATCCTGCGCGCGCAGCCGCCTGGGGATCCGCCATACCCGTTGCCAGAAGGCCCGGGATGGCAGCCATCAAACCTGCGGTTATCGAGGTTTCCGCCTGTGGTTGCGCCACCTCTGTGCTCTCTTCACGCAGCAGACGGGTCAAAACCGGCGTCTGCCCCGCCGCGCCTGATACCGTCAGGTCCTTACGTCCGCTCTCCGCCTTATAGGCCGTCTGCAACGCGTGGCGCGCATCATGCAAGCGCTTATCAACCGCACTGGTGGAAATCTCAAGAATGCGGGCGATCTCGGGTGAGGTGAAGCCCGCGTAATAACACAGAACGATCGCCTCTTTCTGGACATCGGTCAGCGTGTCGATCAGACGCAGAATCAGCGCGCGATCCTCTTTGATCTCAAGCGCGTCCTGCGGCAGGAACTCCACCGTCGTTATCTGGGCGATCCTGCCTTGCGCCGCATTGATCGTATCGATCGAACGGTAGTCACCCTGCTCAAGCTCTTGCCATTCGATGGATGTCTGCATCTCACGCGTGCGGCTGCGCAACGCGGTGAGGATATTGTTGTTGGTTATGCGATAGACCCAGCTACTGAAGCTGGCAGGGTTGCGAAGCTCGCCGATCTTGAGCAACACGCGAAGGAAGGTCTCCTGGACCACATCGCGCGCCGCTTCCTCGGAGCCCAGACGCTTGCACGCGTAATAATACAACTGCTGGTAATAGGCCTCATACAAGACGCCAAAGGCTTGCTTGGAGCCCTGTTGTGCTTCTTGCACTGCTGCGATCACCTGATCGTTTTCCATGATGTGGATTTCCCCCGCTTTTTCCCTTAAGGTGTCTCCAACAAACCAGACAGATTGCGCGGATCGGCTCAGCTCTCAGAGTACCCTGCCCCCTCTGATCTACGCTTATGAGCGGATCACGTTCACATATAAGACGAAGAAGCAGGCTGGAACCTTACCCCTTCTTTAAAATTTTTTAAAAAACTTTGAAAACCCTTTTTTTCACACTGTCTTGAGCTGATTGGAGACCAACTCGCCTTGCCATATCCTCTTCAAGATATAGTAAATATTGTTAATAATAGTACCATATCTTAGGAAAAATGGGAGATTTTAGAGGATTTTTTTGAGATTTGAGCGGCTCAACGAAACCACAAGCAGCCCGCAGAAAACGCGAGCTGCTTAAAAGATGAGGGCGGATAGCGCGCTCTTTATTAGAGAGCGGTTACGGTCGACTCTGGGAAGTTCGACGTGCTTTCAACCTCTTCTGAGGCGCGATCCAGGCGACGGCGCACACTCTTGAGCTCGGTGACTGCATCGGCCAGGCTGCTCTCCGCCTCAAGGCCCGCATGGCCAGCCAGGTGCGCCAGCTCTTTGACCCAGTCCTCGATCAGTTCGACCTCAGACTGGCACATTTCCATCATCATCTGCAGTTGGTTATGATTCACTCCATCAGTACACATTATTCCTATACGCCTTTCTATGCTGACTGGACTTCTGAGAGAAAACGGGCTTCGGGCATACCGCCTACGAAGCGCTTCGCCGCCTGGCCATCCTTAAAGACCACATAGGTCGGGATGGACATGACGTCGAACTTCTGTGCCGTCTGGGGATTCTCATCAACATTGAGTTGCGCGATGCACATCTCCGGATGCTCGTCGGCGATCTTTTTCAGGATCGGCTCCATGCCGCGGCAGGGACCGCACCAGGGCGCCCAGAAATCCAGCACGACAGTACCGGTACTTTGCTCGACGTCAGCGGAAAACGTTGCGTCCGTAATCTGTTTCAGTTCTGCCATGGTATTTGATCCTTCCACTCTGTAACTTTCATTTTTTCATTATAGGCGCATACGTTAAAAATCCATCAGCAATCCAGACAGACGGCATGTTCACCTGTCTCACCCGTCCCCCTGTCTCAGCCGTTTAGGCATGCTCCTCAAGATAATGCAAGGCGGCAAAGCCTGCGGCGGCGCCTGAACCTGCGGCAGTCACCACCTGCTTCAGCGTCGTATCAGTCACGTCACCGGCAGCAAACAAGCCGGGCAAGCAGGTCGTCCCATCGGCGTCAGCATGGATGTAGCCTCGCTCATCGGTGTTGACCAGGTCGCGGGCTACCAGCGCAGAGATCGGCGCCGTCCCAACGAATTCGAAGACGCCAGCGACCTCCAGGGTGCGCTCACTCTCATCGGCGACACTTTTCAGGCGCAGGCCGGACACCTTGCCACTCTCCTTGTCGCCTAAGATCTCGAGCGGCACGTAGCCGAGAACCGGCTCGATCGTAGCCGTGCACTCAAGGCGCTCGATGACGACGCGAGCCGCGCGATACTCCTGGCGCCGATGCACGAGATAGACATGCGATGCAAACCTCGTCAAAAAGATCGCCTCTTCAAGCGCCGCGTCGCCGCCGCCGATAACGGCCACAACCTTGCCCCGATAAAACGCCCCGTCACAGGTCGCGCACCAGGATACGCCGCGTCCCGTGTAGGCGTCCTCGCCGGGAATCCCCAGCTTGCGTGGCACCGCTCCGGTCGCTACGATCACCGTACGCGCAAAGACGCGCGCAGCCGGATCGGTCGTCTCAAGCATGAAACCACCGCCTGCGGGCGCCAGAACCAGAGGCTCCCCCGCTTGACTGGATCGCCGCGCTTCGCCTTCGGCTTCGCTCGCGCTGACAGAGGGGGATTGAAGCGGCTCCCCTTCATTGACGTGATGGATTGCTGTGATCTCCTCGAACAGCGCGATCTCGGCACCCTGGGATGTTGCCTGCTGCGCCATACGCTCGCCCAGCTCTGCCCCGGACACCCCTTTCGGGAAAGCCGGGTAGTTCTCGACGCGATCGGTCGTGATGATCTGCCCGCCAGCGGCCTGGCGTTCAAAGATAACCGTGTGTGCGCCTCCACGGGCAGCATACAGGCCAGCCGTAAGCCCTGCGGGACCTCCACCGATCACCGCAACATCGATCATGCGTGTCGTCATTGGTTATACTCCTTTGCGGCACTGATTATTGTGCCTGCGCCGTCGTGGTCGCCTCTTCGCTTTGTTGGCGTGCCTTGATCGATTTTAACAATTGGGTCGCCTTGTCATAAGTCGTCTTGTCCGCAGTGCTGCCTTTGGTCAGTTCGAGGACTTTCTCCATCTGCTTCATTGCGCCGTCAAGGTCATTGCGCCCAAAAGCATAGAAGATGCCCAGGTTATAGTTTGCCTTGACGTGATTGGGGTTCAACTCCAGGACCTTGCCGATCTCCTGGATGGCGGTGTCAGTGTCGCCGCTGTAGTAATACAGCGCTGCCATGTCGCTGCGCGCGTCGGCGGCAGTCGGAAAATGCTCCAGGTATTTGGTGAAGTAGGTGATGCCGTTCTTGGCGTCGGCCATCATGCTTGCACTATCGTTATTGGCCTGGTCGAGATTCGTGCGATCGTAGTAGAAATTCGCCAGGGTCAGCATGGCGTCGGTATCGTTCGGGTCATTTTGCAGCGAGACCAACGCATCATAAGCGTTTTGCTGGTCTGAGGTCAGCAGATTGCGAAACTCCGTCGAAAGCGTAGTGCGCTGTGCGCGAAACAGGCCGCCCTGGGTGATCCCGATCACAGTCACTGCGGCAAAAAGCGCAATGGCCACCATCAGCATCAGCAGCGGGACCCGGTAACGCTGGAACGGGCGGATGATATAGCGCTTGCCGAAGCTGATGTCGTGCCCCTTGCCAAATTGACTGACCTCAAGGCCCACCGTCTGCGCTTTAAGCAGCATGTTCAGGTCATTGGTCAAAAGCGTCAGTGACGACTCGTCGTCCAGCTCTTCATTCAGGAGCCACGCAGTGGCCAGTATCTTGTCATCGGGCGTCTTAGTTGAAAAACCCTCGGGCAAAGACTGGTTGTTGTACTCGAAGGGCACCACCCGCAGCAGCCCGCCCTCGGGCAGGTCGACGCCATCGATCAGGGAGTTCCCGTCGGCCAGCTCGAAAATCAGCCGCGTCACTTCACGTCCCCTGAACCTCAGGTCAGGATCGGAGTGGCTTGTCTTCAGTTTATCAAGTTCTGAGAGGACGGTCTCGGGGATAATGATCTCTGCGTTGGGATACGCGAAGAGTGTCTGAGGATCGGTCAGCAGGACGTTCGTATCGAAGACGATCATTTCGCTTTGGCCTGTATCAGCTGGCACGAGTCCCACCTTCCTGTACTTTTCTGGCATGGCGCCAGATATAAATCACCAGTCCTGCGCCGACGATAACCACTATAGCAACGATACCGATGATATCGAGATATGAACCAGAAATCGCGACACTATCTTCACAGATAGCATACCCTCCTGCCATCAGGCGCACCTGCATCATGCTGGATCCTACCGTGTGCAAGGTAACTTTAGGGCTGTAAAGGGCTTCGTTGCCAGCTACTACCAGGGGGGGGCTTTTGGGCGGCTCAACCTTTAGACCGGTTCCCTTTGCAGAGAACTCAAGGTGAACCTGCATCTGAGTGTTCGTGCTGTTTGCCACTGTGATCGGCACCTCGCCCGAGTTGCCAGCAAGCGTTACCGGCCGCATCTTCAGGCTCAAAGCTGAGAAGAATTTCCTGACAATCCTGAGGGCGCCGGTCGCATAGCTTTCAGCGCCGGGGGCTGAGGCGGGGTGAGGCCCAAACGCATTCTCGGCAACCAGCGAGAATCGTGCGGCATCCTGCACATTCTGGTCCTTCGTATCGACCGCGCTGGCCAGGCCGAGCGCCGCCTGGCGTGCATACCAGATCGCCGTGAAATCATGACGGGGAGTCTCCAGGGGCTGGTAGGTCAGCGCTGGGTCGTCAGTGATTGGCCGCAGAACCGTAGCGTCGGGCGCCTGGAACTTGATCCATGCACAGGTTTGCAGGGTTTCAACGCGCTGTATCAGTGCGGTCGCCGCAGGCTCATCCAGGGGTAATCCGACCACGACTGCTGTCGCTTTCGCCTGACCGCGCTGGGAGAAAAGGAGAGCCTGGGTTGCAACCACCGTGCTGGTCTCCAATGACTGCGAAACTTTGTTGTAACTGGCAGGCAGCACCTGCTTGACCCCCAGAGGAGCCAGAAGCTTTCCCGCCTGCTCGACCGTGGCGCCGCCAAAAGGAGCGGTCACGGGAGCCGGGTCGATGCCCAGCACCGTTTTGAGGACGGCCCTCCCCTGTTGATACTGAGTCGTAATGTCAGCCGTGAGCTTATACTGCAAAAGAGCGCCGACATCTGGGTCTGCATACCCCTGCCAGGCAAGCTCCAGGCGTCCGGTCGCAAGGGCTGTGCGCAGGTCACCAAGCGCCTGGGCGCAGGCATACGCAGCCGGGCTGCTGGCGGCAAGCTCGACTGTTGCTCCGCTCTTGTCCTTGTATGAGCAACCATCAGCGATATTTGCCAGCTCCCCGATCAACAGGGGTGAAGGCGCCAGAGTCAGCCGAACGGTCGGATGAGCGATGACCCAGCGTGACAGCTGGCTAATCTCTCCGGCTCGCAGGGCAGCCGTACCGGTCGCCGGGTCGCTGGCGAAAACGCCATCCGTACGTTGCAGAGGCGGCGCTCCGATACGCAGTACCAGAGCCGCCGGGGCTGGCGCACCTGCTGGATCATAAATGAAAAGATGGCTGTTCAGTTGCTGTATCGTAGCGCGCTCGGGCGTACTGGTATGGATCGTACAACTGACTTTATAATCTCCCGGACTCAGGTTCAAGCTACTCAAGTCGTTGGTGAACGTGTAAGAATAGCTCCCGTCCTGAGCGGGACCAGGACTGAGCGGGACGGGCGCGGCGCTCCCATTCGTCTTGAAGGTCCAATACTTCGTACGCCAGTAGATCCGGCGGCCATTCAGGTCCGAAAGCTCGAAGCGCGCGCTGATGCTGTCAGCGCTGCGAGCGGGGATCACCCGCACGGTATAACTGAACGTACCGGTCGCCGTCACGCTGGCCATCCCGGCATTCAGACTGGCCCTTGTCGACTCCGGCGACGAAGCCGACGGCGACGCCACAGCCTGTGTCGGCGCAGCCACCGCCAAGGCTGGCAGGCAGAGCATCGCACAGAGTACTCCTGCGATGATTATGGTGACATAACGTCTTAGCATGGATTCCGATGTTGTGTGTTACAGTACAGTTATCCATTATCGCACAGAGCATCCGGCCGCCTTTGGCAGGAAAGCTCAGGAAAGGACAAAAAGGTGAAAATTCTTGTTACGGGCGGCGCCGGGTTTATCGGATCTGCGCTGGTACATCAACTTGTTTCGCTCGGCGGAGAAGTGATGGTCATCGACGACCTTTCCACAGGCTTCTTTGAAAACGTCCACCCTTCCAGTGAGTTCCATAAGCTGGATATCTGTGACCCCGCTTTCGGCGAGACCGTTGTACAATTCTCGCCTGAGGTCATCGTGCATCTAGCCGCCCAGTCCTCCGTGACGCGATCCCTTGTTGATCCGGCGGCCAACGACCGCATCAACCTGGATGGCACGCGTACCGTCGCTCAGGCTGCCGTTGACTGTGGCGCGGTGCGGGTCGTTTTCGCCAGCAGCGCGGCAATCTATGGCGATCCGGCAGAGATACCCCTGGTCGAAACGTCTGCAAAGAGCCCACAGAATCCCTATGGCGCCAGCAAACTTGCCGGGGAGGCGATACTGGCCGAGACACTGAAGCCCGCCGGTGTGGACTATGTATTCGGGCGCTTCGCCAACGTCTACGGCCCACGCCAAAGTACCCTGGGCGAGGCGGGCGTGGTCGCGGCGTTTTGTTCCCGTATCGCAGCCGGAAACGCCCCGATCGTCAATGGGGACGGGACACAGACCCGTGACTTCATCTATGTAGGCGACGTTGTTTCAGCTCTGACCCTGCTCATCGGCCACGACCTGAAGTTCTCAAGCATTCCCGGCGCCGATGGCCCGGCGTTCAACATCAGCACGGGACAGGGGGCCGACCTGGCAGAACTGCTCGTCACCTTACGTCAGATTACCGGCTTTCATGGGGTTGAGGAGCATGGCGAGCCGCCGGTTGGCGAAGTACACACGAGTATACTGTCCGCTGAGAAAGCGGCCGATATCCTTGAGTGGGGCACCGAGGTCGAGCTGGCAGACGGCCTGGAGGCTGCCTGGGGCTGGTTCAAGGAGCAATCATCACGGATTTAATTCCCCGCTATAGCCAAAGCGTTGGGGAGCTGGACCGCTCGATCCGTGAGACTGCCATCGCGCGCCTTGGGGCCGCAGGCCTCGACCTTGAGGCGGTCGGCCATCAGTATTATGCGACAGCGCTTGCCATCACGGGGCGCGTACGCGCAGCACTCAGCACAGATGAGCGTGAGGCGCTGGGCAAAGCGATCGGCGCCCTTGGCTGGCGCGCACCCGAGATCGCGCTGCTCTGCACCCCGGAACTGGCCAAACCCTTCAGCGCAGAAATCCTGGCTGCCTATGCCCATGCGCTTAACGCTGAGGCCCTCATCCTGCTGGAGCGTGACCTGCTTCCGGAGCCGCCACAGATCGGCTGGGCTAAGATCGCCGCCTGTGACGACTTCTTTGGGTCACTGCCCGACCAGAACGAAAAACGCACCGCCTGGATACAACTCCAGGCGGCCCGTCGAACCCTTGCTTTGATTGATTAATTCATGAAAATGCGATCGGCGTCATCTGATAATAAAATACAGAGGCAAAATGAACGCTGACTGAGCAGGCGCCGCAAAGCGTATCGTATAACGATACTAAAGCTTTGCGGGAACGAACTCAGACAGCGTTCAGGTGTCCCTGTTAGTCCTTTAGTGGGGGAAACTTGTGAGTCTTCAGCCCGGATTCTACTTCCTCGACCGCTTTTATACCGATGCCAGGAATGTCGAGCAGGTCATCGACACTGCAACCAATCAGGTCGCTCACCGTCGAGAAACCTGCCTCGGCGAACTTCGTTGCCCAGCGCGTTGACACGCCGATCTCCTTGAGCGTCTGCTGCAGCGGATCGGGCGCTAACTCAGATTTGAGCAAAGCTGCCTCACGTTCAGCGCTCGGTATCAGTACCGCATCGGACGGTGTCTCAGGGGTTGCGCCGCCGATCAACTCATCGAAGTCATAGAGCACCGCGTTCTCACCTGCGGCGGGCGTCTCGCCACCCAGCATCACATCTGGGTCGAAGCTGACTCCCAGGTACTTCGATGCATCGAAATCGACGTCGAAGTCATCCTCGTTCCAACTCATCGAACGAACAAAGTCATCAGGATCGACGTCCCACTCAGCTGGCTCGGGCGTCATCGCCTCGATAGCCGAGAAGTCATCGCGCAGGACATCCGGCGCGGCGTCGATGCTGGTCGCCGTCTCGCCCTGCAGGCGCGTACCCTTGTAGCTGACCTCGACGTTACGGTAATGCTTCATGCCGGTACCTGCCGGGATCAGCTTGCCGATGATGACATTTTCTTTCAGGCCCACCAGGTTATCCTCGCGCGCCTCGATAGCCGCCTGGGCAAGCACGGTCGTCGTCCACATAAACGATGCCAGCGACAGGAAGCTCTCGCTCCCCAATGACCTCATGGACGCACGAACGATCTGCAAAGGTCCGATGAGCGTGTCGTGGGCCTCTGCTGGATCCTTACCCACCGCAATCAGCTGATCATTCTCTGCCAGGTACTGAAGCCGGTCGACGTAGGAGTCGACCAGGAAGTCAGAGTCGCCGCTGTCAGTGATCTTGACCTTTGAGAGCATACGTGCAGCGATTATCTCGAAGTGCTTGTCGTTAAGTTCAACGCCTTGTCCGCGATAGACCGACTGCAGCTCGTTGATGATCCAGTGCAGCATCTTCTCACGTCCGACGATCTTGAGGCGATCAGGGCCATAGGGGCGTCCCTTTGTGAGCGGATCGCCCGCTGCGATCTTGTCGCCCACCTCGACGATCAGGCGTGCCTCGCTGCCCACCATCGGGCTGCGCCACTGGGCGCGCTTGGCGCCAGTGATGACCACAACGCTGCCGTTGTCGTCTTTCTCGATCGCAGTGACTGTACCATCGATCTCTGCCAGGACCGCGAAGACACGATTAGCTTTGGGCGACTCAAGGATCTCATTGACAAGCGGCAAGCCTTCGGTGATGTCGGAGCCGGCCACACCGCCGGTGTGGAAGGTTCGCAACGTCAACTGGGTGCCTGGCTCGCCGATGGACTGCGCCGCAATGACGCCGACGGCCGTACCGATGTCAACGGGTTTGCCGTTGCTCAGGTCATAGCCGTAGCACTTCTGGCAAATGCCGCGGCCCTCAAGGCAGGTCAGCGCCGTACGGATGCGCACAGTCTTGACCCCAGCCGCTTCAAAAGCTTCAAGTTGCTCGAGTGATTCGATATACTCCCCGGCGGCCAGCAGCACTTTGCCTTTGGCGCCCTTGACCGGGTCGCTGAGGACGCGCCCGATAAGGTTCGCGTCAAGCTTGCCATTATGTTCCGCATAGAGCGAGAGCTCGACGCCCTCATGGGTACCGCAGTCCTCCGTGCGCACGATGGCATCATGAACGAAATCCAGGAAGCGCCGCGTGGTATAGCCACCGGTCTCAGTTCCCAGCGCCGTATCGGCCAGGCCTTTGCGGGCGCCATGGGTCGAGATAAAGTACTCGAGTACCGTCAGGCCCTCGCGGAAGTTCGTTTTGATCGGGCGGTCGATAACGTCACCCTTTGGCGACTGCATGAGCCCACGCATCCCCGCCAGCTGGCGAATCTGTTTCAGGTTACCACGGGCGCCAGACTGCGCCATAAGAAAGATCGGATTGCGGCTGTCAAACGCCTTGACCATGGCGTCGCCGACCTCGTCGGTCGCACGGTTCCAGATGTCGATGGTCTGGCGATGGCGCTCGGCGCCGGTCAGAAGCCCCGCCTCATACTGCTCATCGATTTTGAGCGATTCTTTCTCATAGGCGTCAAGGATCTTCTGCTTGTTTTCCGGGATCATCGCGTCATACAGTGACACCGTGATGCCGGAGTGGGTCGCGTAGTGGAAACCCAGATCCTTGACGTGGTCGAGGATCTCAGCCGTCTCAGCCGTTGAATAACGCAGAGCCTGATCCTCGATGATAGCGGCGATGCCGCTTTTATCGAGCGAATAGTTGATAAAGGGATAGTCATCCGGAAACGCCCGATTGAACAGGATACGCCCGATCGAGGTCTCGACACGGGTGCCAGCGCTGACCAAGGTACCCGCGCGGTCATCCGCGCTGTTCTTCACCAGGTAGTCGCGCGTCAGGCGTACGCTGACCTTTGCTTGCAGATCCAGCCCCGAACGGCTGTCGTAAGCCAAGATGGCCTCTTTTGCGGACATGAAGATGCGTCCTTCTCCCGGCTTGCCCTCGATGATCGAGGTCAGGTGGAAGATGCCAAGCACCATGTCCTGGGAAGGGACTGCCAGCGGATGCCCGTTGGCCGGTGATTTGATGTTATTCGTGGACAGCATGAGTACGCGCGCCTCTGCCTGTGCCTCAGTCGAAAGCGGCAGGTGAACGGCCATCTGGTCGCCATCGAAGTCAGCGTTAAACGCCGTGCAGACGAGCGGATGCAGATGGATCGCCTTACCCTCGACCAGCACCGGCTCGAAGGCTTGAATGCCCAGGCGGTGCAACGTCGGCGCGCGGTTCAGCAACACGGGATGGTCCGCGATGACCTCTTCGAGCACGTCCCAGACGATCGGACGCTGGCGCTCGACGAGCTTCTTGGCGGCCTTGGTGTTGGCCGCGCCCTCGCGCTCCTCGCTCTCCTTATAGCGATCGACCAGGCGCTTCATGACGAAGGGCTTATAGAGCTCCAGCGCCATCTGCTTGGGCAGGCCGCACTGGTGCAGTTTGAGCTCTGGCCCGCCGACGATGACCGAACGCCCTGAGTAGTCGACGCGCTTGCCGAGCAGGTTCTGGCGGAATCTACCCTGCTTGCCGTTAAGCGAATGCGAGAGCGACTTCAGCGGGCGCCCTGAGGTGCCTTTGACCTGGCGGCGGTCGTCACGGCGGTTATCGAAGAGCTTGTCAACAGCCTCCTGAAGCATGCGCTTCTCATTGTTGACGATGATCTCAGGCGCGCCGAGATCCAGGAGCTTCTTCAGGCGGTTGTTGCGGTTGATGACGCGACGATAGAGGTCATTGAGATCGCTCGTCGCGAAACGACCGCCATCCAGCTGCACCATCGGGCGCAACTCCGGCGGCATGACGGGGATGACGTCAAGTACCATCCACTCCGGATCGATACCGGACTGGACGAAGGCGTCGACAACCGACAGGCGCTTGACGATCTTTTTCACCGAAGCCGAGAGCGAAGCGCCCTCATCCAGCTTGGTATTGGCCTCACGCAGCTGGGTACGCAGCTCGCCGCGCAGTGCGGTAAAGTCAGTCGCGCCCAAAAGCGTGCGGATATGCTCGGCTCCCATGCCACCGGTAAAATATCCCTGGTCACGAATCTTGCCATCAGCAGAGACCTGGGGTCCATAGAGGCGATACATCTCACGATAAACCAGCTCGTCATCAAAGATCTGCTTGGCTGTGAGGCGCTGTAGCGCATCAAAGGCCTCCTGGCGGATCTCAGTACGCTCGGCATATTCATCTTCAGCGTCGGCCAGAGCCTCTGAGGCGTCACGGATCACCGCACGCACGCGGTCAGCAGTCTCCATATCCTCATGCGATAGGAAGGTCGGATCGATCTCAAGTTCACCAGCTCGCAGGGCTGCCAGCTTGGACGCAGCACCTGGGAATTTCGCCGCAAGGCCCTGGGCTGCAACGAGCGCATCCAGCTTGTCCTGGGCGCCTTTCTCGCCTTTTTCGAGCGATTTGAGCGTGCTCTTCAGGCTTCGGGCCTCGGCTCCACGGACCAGCAGGGAAAGGATCGCTGTCTCATCAAGATCCTTGAACAGCCAGGCCAGGGTCGTGTCACGCTCATCTGCAATCGCCTCAAGTTCAGCGATGCGCTCGCGATCGAACTCCTCCAGCGAAGCCTTCAGCTCCTCCTGTAGTTCAGGAAAATCAGTATCGCGGCGCTCCTCGTCAATGCTGGTGATAATCGGCGCCACAAAGTAGAGGACTTTCTCAAGATCCTTATATTTGACGTCGAGCAAAGTGCTCATGTGTTTGGCAACACCCTGCGAATACCAGACGTGCGCCACCGGGCTTGCCAACTCGATGTGGCCCATGCGTTCGCGGCGGACTTTCGCACGCGTGACCTCGACGCCACAGCGCTCGCATTTCACGCCGCGATAACGGATGCGGCGGTACTTGCCGCAGGCGCACTCCCAGTCCTTTGTCGGACCAAAGATCCGCTCGCAGAACAGGCCGTCTTTCTCCGGCTTCTGGCTGCGGTAATTGATCGTTTCTGCCTTCTTGACCTCACCGTGGGACCAACTCCGGATCTCATCCGAGCTGGAGAGCCTGATGCGAAGACGATCGAAACTGTTGACATCGATATCCGGCACGGCTTATTCCTCCTCATCAGCAGGACGGGTAGCGCCTGCATCTGCATCATCATTTTCAGCGGAACCCGCGTCGGGATCCACCGTTGAGAAATCGATCTCGACGTCTTTGTCGTCGTCAAGCGTATCGAGACCCTCGCCTGCAGCGTCTTCTATCGCCAGCAGGTCATCAAAGCTGACCTCTGCGCTGGGCATATCGGGCGTCGCCGAGCCCTCAAGTTGCGCATCGAGGTTCCAGCTCAGGTCATCGCCTCCCTTGTGGGCCAGAAGCGCCTCACGCGTATCATCTGACAGTTCATCAAGGATGTTGAAGCCCGGATATGGACTCGCCAGCCCGGAGACTTCCTCGTCGGTCTCACTCAACTCGATATGCTCGCCTTCGTCAGTCAGCGCCTCGATGTTGAGGCCGAGTGACTTGAGCTCGGTCGCCAGGACGTTGAAGGATTCCGGCATGCCTGGCTCGGGAATGTTATCACCCTTGACGATGGCTTCATAGGCTTTCACGCGGCCGTTAAGGTCGTCGGATTTGACCGTGAGCATCTCGCGCAGCAAATAAGCGGCGCCATAGGCGTAGAGCGCCCAGACTTCCATCTCACCGAAGCGCTGGCCACCAAACTGCGCCTTGCCGCCCAGCGGCTGCTGGGTGACGAGGCTGTATGGCCCGGTCGCACGCGCATGGATCTTGTCGTCGACCAGGTGGTGCAACTTGAGCATGTAGATCTCGCCGACCGTGACCGGCTCGTTGAAGGGCTCGCCGGTACGGCCATTGAAGAGCCTGAGCTTGCCGGTCGCACTGACCTGCGGAGTGAACGCATCAAGCGCCGCCGCGCCGAAGCGCTCCTTGGATTGCAGTTTGATGTTGCGGTTCGCCTTGAGCATGATCTCTGATATCTCAGTCTCGCGCGCACCGTCGAACACCGGGGTCGAAACCGGGATGTGGCCCGGTACCGAAGTCTTCTGGGCTTCTGCATCGACCCAGCCGTACTTCGCAGCCCAGCCCAGGTTGGTCTCAAGCAGCTGACCCACATTCATACGGCTCGGCACGCCCAGCGGGTTTAAGATGATATCGACCGGCGTTCCGTCGGCCAAAAAGGGCATGTCCTCCATCGGCAGGATCTTCGAGATGACGCCCTTGTTGCCGTGGCGCCCGGCAAGCTTGTCGCCCTCCTGGATCTTGCGCTTCTGAGCGATGAAGACCCGGACCATCTCGTTGACGCCACGCTTGAGCTCGACGCCTTCCTGCGTGTTGTTAACTTCCTGGACCTCGATCACGCAGCCCGAGACGCCGTGCGGCACCTTCAGCGAGCTGTCGCGTACATCATGGGCTTTTTCACCGAAGATCTGGCGCAGGAGGCGCTCCTCCGCCGTCGGGTCAATCGACTCGCCCTTTGGCGTGACCTTGCCGACCAAAATGTCACCGGTACGCACCTCAGTGCCCACCCGGATGATGCCGCGCTCGTCAAGATTGGCGAGCATGTCCTCGCCAACATTGGGAATCTCGCGGGTGATGTCCTCGCGGCCGAGCTTGGTCTCACGCGCCTCGACTTCGTACTCCTTGATGTGGATCGAGGTCAGTATATCGTCGCGCACGATGCGCTCGCTGATGATGATGGCGTCCTCGTAGTTATAGCCCTCCCAGGGCATGAACGCCACGGTCATATTCGTCCCGAGCGCCAGTTCCGCCTTGTCGGTCGAGGGGCCGTCAGCCAAAGGCGTCTGCTCCTCAACGCGCTCGCCCTCGACAACAATGGGGCGGCAGTTAATGCATGTGCTCTGGTTAGAGCGCTGGAACTTAGCAAGCGTATAAGTGTCGGTCTCGCCCTCATCGGTCGTGATCACGATCGTGCGCGCATCGACCGATGTGACGGTACCGGCGCGCTTGGCGCAGGTGACCTCACGCGAGTCGACCGCGACGGTACCCTCGATGCCCGTGCCCACCAGCGGCGCGTGCGGACTGAGGAGCGGCACGGCCTGACGCTGCATGTTGGCGCCCATCAGGGCGCGGTTCGCGTCGTCGTGCTCAAGGAAGGGGATCAGCCCGGTGACGGCCGAGACCATCTGGCGGGGGCTGACATCCATGAGCGTCACGTCCTCGGGCAGAAGCTCTTCCGGTTCGCCAAATTGTCCATCGACGCCCGCGCCCTTGACGCGGCACAAGACACGCTCATTGAGGAACGCGCCGGTCTTTTGGTCGAAGGGCTCGTTGGCCTGGGCGATGACTTCTTTTTCTTCCTGGTCGGCCGTCAAAAACACAATCTTCTTCGTGACCTTGCCATCCTTGACCTGGCGATACGGCGTCTCAATGAAGCCATAGCTGTTAACGTGCGCATAGGTGGCCAGGCTGCCGATCAGTCCGATGTTCATGCCTTCTGGCGTCTCGATCGGGCAGATGCGGCCGTAGTGGCTGGGATGCACGTCACGTACGTCGATCTTGGCTTCACGCGCGCTGCGGATGCCGCCGCGACCGATGGCCGAAAGGCGGCGTTTGTGCGCCATGCCTGCGACCGGGTTAGTCTGGTCCAGGAACTGAGAGAGCTGGCTGGATCCAAAGAACTCCTTGATCGCCGCGCTGATCGGGCGGATGTTGATGAGGTTTTCTGGCGCGATATCATCAGGGTTCATCGTCGTCATGCGCTCGGCTATCGTGCGCGCCATTCTCGAGAGGCCGATGCGGAACTGGTTCTGTACCAGCTCGCCTGCTGTTGAGATGCGGCGATTGCCAAGGTGATCGACATCATCAATGGAGTAGTTCTCATCATGTTCGGCCAGATGTGTCAGATACTCGACGGTCTTGAAGATGTCATCAGGCGTCAGGGCTGTCTGATCGTCGCCATAGTCAAGGCCGAGCTTCTTGTTGATCTGATAGCGGCCGACACGCGCCAGGTCGTAGCGATGCTCCTTATAATAAAGGTTCTCGACCAGGTTGGTAGCCGACTCGATCGTCGGATGCTCTCCAGGACGCAGGCGTTTATAAAGCTCAAGCAACGCCTCTTCTCGCGTGGTCGTCAGGTCGTGTTCAAGTGTGTTGGCAATCGTCGGTGAGTTGTTGAACATTTTGAGGAGGTCCTCATTGCTCTCCGCCACGCCGACAGCGCGCAGAAACATCGTGACCGGAACCTTGCGGCTGCGATTCACGTTGGCCTGGATGCCACCCGCGCGATCCACCTCGAAAGAAAGAGGCGCGCCACGATGCGGCTTGATCTCTGCCGTGTAGTACTCCTCCTTGTCACGGCGCTCTGAGACGGCGAAATAGACGCCAGGCGAGCGCTGCAGAAGGCTGACGACCACACGCTCGCTGCCATTAATGACAAAAGTCGCGCGGTCGGTCATGACCGGAAAGTCGCCCAGATAGATAAGGTTCTTCTGGAGCTCCTCTCCCGTCTCACGGTTAATGACCGAGACGTTGACAAGCAGCGAGGACTGATAGGTCAGCCCTTTCTCCTTGCATTCCTCGACGGTGTTCTTTGGCTGTCCAAACGAATAATCGCCGAAGACAACATAAAAGCGCTCGTCGCGATCGGTGATCGGCGAGAGCTCTTTGAAGACTTCTTTCAGGCCCTGATCCTGGAACCATTTGAAAGAATCGAGTTGTACGGCAAGTAGGTTGGGAACTGCCAGAATCTCGGGGCTTTTTCCGAAGCTGCGGCGCTTCACTGCCGCCCCAGACAGTACAGAAGAATCGATGGTTTTAGCCACTAAATGACTCCTCCTCGGGGTAAGAAAATGATAAATTCAGCAATATATCATTGTATTATTTTTCATGAGGCGCTGTCAACCTCCACGGAATTTCCATATAAAGGGCGGCTGGTCCGTTCCCCCACAGACCAGCCGCCCACTCCCCCCCACAGGAATACGCGTAGGTTATGCCGGAGCTCCTACCCCTGAGCCTCGCCCGCCTGGCGGCGGCGGCGGCTCAGCACCACAGCAGCGCCCGCGGCCAACAACAGGATCGGCAGGTCGAAGCTCACCACATCACCGGTCTTTGGCAGTGAGGCGATCGGCGTCACCGGTGACGTTATCGGGACCAACTTGTACGTGAGCGTCTTATCAGCGTTCAGGGTGCCGGACGTCGCGTCGCTCCCTGCCTGAAGCACGAAGCGATACTTCACGCCGTTGATCGTCACAGTGCCGGGGTTCGTCACGCTGTAGCTGGAACCGGTCGCCTGCGTGAAGTCATAATCCTTTGAACTCAGCGGCTTGCCGTTCTGATCAAGGAACTTGACCGTCACGGTGTTCGCTGGTACGTAGGTGTAAGTCACGTTGACACTGGTCTTCTTCAGGGTGCCAGAGACCGGATCGGACGTTTTGCTGGGACCCTGGAGGATGTACTTCTTACCCGTGCTGGTCGTGATGACCTTTGGGGCCGTGGTCGAGTAATCGCTGCCCGAAGTCGAGCCCTTCGTGGTCGGGGCCTTGATCGGCTTGCCGTTCTCATCCACGAAGTTCGTGGTCACGGTAGCCGGAGCTGGTTTATAGACATAAGTGACGGTGATGTCGCTATCGCCCATCGTCCCCGACGCGTTGCTCGGGGTCTTGACCGTGTCAAGCACGTAGGTCACGCCATCGCTGCCCACAACAGTTGAGGGAGGAGTCGTCGAATAGGAATCGCCGTTGTTCAGCGGAGAACCCGTGGTTGAAGGCGCGATCGTATTACCGTTCTCGTCCACGAATGTCGTCGTGACCGCGTGGGGCGTGGGCGCCGCTACGGGTTGTAGAACATAGGTGACGGTCGCGTTGGCCGTCGCGCCGGTAGCTGACGTAGGATCGCTGTCGCTCTTCATCGCGACGAACATGTAGTCCACGCCACCGATCGTGACCGTCTGGCCCGCGGTATAGCTGGGATCAGTGTAAGAACCTGCGTAGGAACCTGCCGCACAGGCCATCGGTACCGTTGTCGAGGCGCCGATAGGCGTGCCGTCAGCCAGCTGGTACTGCGTCGTGACGAGCGGCTGGATAATCAGGGTCGAGTCGATCGTATCGGGCACCGAAGTCTGCAGGTCGACGGAAGGAGTGGTGGTGCCCGCTACCTGGTCCATCGTCGGCGTCAGGGGTTGCGGCGTTCCGCTCGCATCAAGTTTCTCGATCTTCACCGGAACGGTATAGTTGCCTGGAGCCTGCCTACCGTCAGGGTCCAGAGGGACCGAGGAGTAATCAGGAACGGCCACGTAGCCCGGAGCCAGGTTCTGTACCATCGCCGGGGCGCCGGGGTCGGCATTGCCGGACGTGATCGTCTGGATATTAGGTTCAGCGATCTCAGCCCAGGTAGCGTTATCGACGAAGTTACCGATCGTCCTGTCGCCACCGTTTGACGAGACCACCATGAGCCCAAAGATCGTCTGGGCGGCCGTTGCTGAATAATAGCCCGCGTACGAACCCCATTGGGTGCTGGGAGTACCCGATGCTGCGGTCGGGTCGAGCAGGGTGCCAGCGGCATCATGCATCTCCACCTGGACCGTTGAAGCAGTAGGCGTCGGAGGGTTGGCTGTTAAAGAGGCCAAGGGGGCCGTGCTGATAGATCCTGTAGGACCGACCAGGACGTCGGCAACATCCGCAGCGGTCTGGCTCAAACGGCCACGATGCAGGACCGACCAGGTGTATAGTGCGCCCGAGGTCGTTTCAAGCGACTGATAGAGCATGCCATCACCGTTCGCGTTGATCTCAGCGAAAGTTTTATTGGAGGTATCCCCTGCGAGGGGGCCTGCTGCGGTATAACGATAGGCAGTGCCACCTACATTGGCAGCACGAGCGCTCGCTGTACCGGGAGAGAACGCGGTATTCCAGAGCTCGATCTGGCCATCAGATTCAGTGGTGCTCCAACCTGATACCAAGCTTTGGTCGAAGAAGTTCGAGCCAGTAGACGTGTTGCTCTCGAATCCTCCGTTCACCATCGTTGTCGAAGTACCGGTCGTTGTCGCCCCTGCTGGCGCGACGAACGTAAGAAGCATGCCCGTAGAAACCAGGAACGCCAGCACCTTGTTCAGGTAGCTCCCCCGTTTCATCGGGCTTCTCGAGTTCTTTCCGGAACTCTCCTTGACCGTCACGAAATCATCTCCTCCTGATTCATGGCACATGCCGCTGTCATCCCTGTGGATGGAGGGCATATTCCTCCTTTTGACCTTCCTCTGATGAATAAACATACTCATCCGATTTTTATTCTGACCACTCTGCGTAAGGATAGCCAGGCTCGTTACGTATCTGTAATCATTTCAGCGACATATCAAAACAATGCCGCTCTGCAGGCGAAAAGGGCAAACGGGGCCCCTGTCCGCCCTCTCAGCGAGGGAGTGAGGCGAAAAGAGCGATGAAATCCGGCATCTGAAGCGCTTCGGCGCGCACGGTGGCAGGCAGTCCGTGCTCCTCCAACAAGGCGACCAACTGCTCAGGTGAGCGATCAGGATAAGCAGCTTTCAGGTTGTTCAGCAGAGTCTTGCGCCGCATCGCAAAGGCCGCATCGACGAAGGCCGCCAGGTCGGAGTAGCTGGCGCCATCGGTGCATGACGGCGCATCGCAGCGCTCAAGGCGGATCACCGTTGAGTCAACGCGCGGCGGCGGGAGAAAGCTCGTGTGCGCTACTGAAAACGAACCCGCCGGGCGGGCAAGCAACGCCAGCTTGATGGTGTAGGCGCCGTAAGCTTTCGTGCTTGGGCGCGCCATCATGCGCTCGGCGACTTCACGCTGGACCATGACTGTGGCGGACTCAAGCTGTGGCACCTGCTCGAAGTACGCCAGGACAATGGTTGCCGCCACCTGGTAGGGCAGGTTGGCCACAAGCGCCAGCGGAGCCTGCGGCAGGTGTGCGTTGAGCGCCTCCAGGTCGAGCGCATCCTGGTGGAGGAGGGTAAAAGATGCGGTGTCCCCCGTTACGGTGCGCAGCACGGGCAAAAGAGCCGCGTCCTTTTCGACCGCAATGACCGGGCTACCCGTTGCCAGCAGCGCAAGTGTCAGGGTCCCGATGCCCGGGCCGACCTCCAGGATCGTTGCGCCCGGCGCAGGCGCTGCCAGGGCAAGGATTCTGCCCACCACACCATCATCGATCAGGAAGTGTTGCCCCAGTGACTTCTTTGTATAGAGCCCGTGGTCTCGCAGCGTGGCGATCGTGGCTTTGGGACTGGCCAAAGGCGAGTGCTCAGGCATCGCCACGCACCTGGATCTGCTCACGTGTCCGCTCACGTGTCCGCTCTTCGAGGGCGTCTGCCAAGACAAGCGCCTTTGCGTGCTCAGATACAAGCGAAGCGCTCATAAGGTCGCCCGGCTTATCTATGCCGGAGATGACGAGCGGTTCTGGCAGCGTAAACTCCGCCATCTGCGAAGCGCTGCGAAGCGTAAGTATCGCCGCTTCAGCGCCAAAGGGGTCGCCGCCTGCACGCAGGATGACCGCTGCCGCTGGTCGGCGCGCTGCGGTAGGTTTGCCGTGCAGCAGGCGACGGCCATAATAGACTTGCAAACGATCGATGAGTCCCTTGAGCTGGGCAGGCACGCCGGCAAAGTACAGCGGCGTCACCCACAGAAGCGCGTCACAACTATCAAGTGCAACAGAGAGCGCGGGCATGGCGTCATGCTCGTTGTCGAGCACGCACTTCCCCGTCTTCAGGCAGGCGTTGCAGCCGTTGCAGGGCTCAAAGTACTGCTCGGCCACAGAGAATCGCGCAACGTCAGCTCCGCTTTCCCGCAGATGTTCTGCCAACAGCGCGCCAAGCTGAGCCGTGTTGCCACTTCGCCGGGGCGAACCCTCTATCAACACGATCTTTGCAGCCTGAGCGCTCATAGTCGATACACCTCACGCGCGCAAGCTGTGGTTTGCGCGGCGATTTCATCAAGGCTGACGTCGCGCACTTCTGCCAGGCGCGCTGCCGTAAACGCCGTAAACGCGGGCTCGCAGACCGTGCCCCGCAGAGGCTCGGGCGCCATGAAGGGCGCGTCGGTCTCGACCATGATGCGACCCTGGGGCGCAAGGCGCGCGGCCTCGCGCACTTCTTCGGCTTTCTTAAACGTGAGCGGGCCGGCGAAGCTCACGACGCAGCCCAGCTCCACAAACGGAGCGGCCACCTCATAGTCCAGGTTGAAGCAATGCAGGACAGCGCCGCGCGACGGGACGCCGACCTCGCGCAGGATGCGCAGGCCATCATCGTGAGCCTCGCGCAGGTGCAGGCATACCGGCAGGTCAAGCTCACGGGCCAGGCGCAGCTCAGCGGCAAAAACTTTGCGCTGCACGTCGCGGGGCGAGTAGTCATAGTGGTAATCCAGGCCCATCTCGCCCAAGCCGACGGTGTGGGTATCTCCTGCCCGCTCCCGGATCTGAGCTTCAATATCGGGCGACCAGAAGCGCGCATGATGGGGATGCAGGCCTATGAGCGTGCGCACCTCCGGAGTCGGCAGGTCGCTGCGGCCTTCTGCGTCAAGGATCTCACGAGCCTGGGCGCGCCAGCAATCGACCGTGTCGTAGGTCAGCGCCACTTCATCGGTGTGCTCGCCCTCCGGTTCAAGCAGCTCTCCCGGGTCACAGATCGTGATCAGCGTCCCCAGGCCTGCAACAGCCGCGCGCGCGATCCGCAGGGATGGATCGGCCTGCATGCCTAAATGCGTATGCGTGTCGATGAGCGACGCCGGCGCAAACGCTGGCAGCTCGACCGGCTGGCCTTTTTTGTTCGTGATCGCAAGTACTGACACGAATAGCTCCCTTCAAGGTAGTACCATTATAAACATGCCCAGCCTCGTTGACTCTTACCACGTGCCGCGCGACGCGGATCTTGCCCGGTTCATCTGCAAGGTGAGCGCCGAGGGCGCACGCCTCTATCGCGATTTTGGCTGGCGCCGCATTCGGGATCCTTACGCCATCCTGGTCAGCGAGGTCATGCTGCAGCAGACCCAGACCACGCGCGTCCTGCGCTACTGGGAGCAGTGGCTGGAGCGCTTCCCCACCATCGACGCTTTAGCCAGCGCCAGCGTGGCCGACGTGCTCCGCTCCTGGCAGGGCCTGGGCTATAATCGGCGCGCGCTCGCGCTGAAGCGTGCGGCGGAGATAGTGAGCGAGCAGCAGGGCGGGCGCCTGCCCCGCGACCGTGCCGCATTGCGCGCGTTGCCCGGCATCGGCCCTGCAACCGCGAGCGGCGTGATGGCTTTCGCCTACAATGAACCTGCTCCCTATCTGGAGACTAACGTACGGGCCGTATTCCTGCATGAACTCTTTCCGGAAGCCGAGAATGTGAGCGATCGTGAGGTGATGGCACTGGTCGAGCGCTGTGCGCGAATGGCGCTTGAGCTTGGTGTTGACGCGCGCCGCTGGAACTATGCCTTGCTCGACTATGGCGTCGAGCTCAAGCGAACACTGCCCAACCCCTCGCGCCGCAGTAGGCATCACTCGCACCAAAGTACCTTTGAGGGGTCGCACCGGCAAAAACGCTCCGCACTGCTACAAGCCGTGATGGCAGACCCGGGGCGCAATACCGAACAGCTTGCCGAGGTCTGCGGCTACCCTGTCGAATTGGCGTTTGAGGTGCTGGAAGAACTCGCTGCTGAAGGTTTTATCACGCGCGGCAACAACGAGCACTGGCAGATCACTCCCTGACGCCGCCCTAGCTCCGGGCGAGAACTGAAGAATACCCCCGCTCCCCTCTTCTGGCGAAATGGAACTGGCCAAAATTAACAAATCCCCGGTAAGCTCCTATACTTGAAAGGATGGCTTAAGCCACTGACGGTCATATGCCAGGAACAAAGAATGGAGCAGATCATGAAACTTGCGGACAACGTTGAAATGCTGGAAATCGAGGGACGGGGAGCCTACTATCCGACGCTCCTCTGGGATGAGCAAGACGTTGTCTTGATCGATACCGGGTTTCCGGGCGAGCTGGAAAGCATTCGGGGCGCGATGCAGAAAGCTGGGTTCGCGCCAGAGCAGCTCACGAAAGTGATACTGACCCATCAAGATATTGACCACATTGGAAGCGCTCGACTGCTCCGCGATGCTGGCGCCCAGATCATGGCATATGAGACCGAGGCGCCCGCTATCCAGGGCGATGAGCCGCTCATCAAGGTGGCGGATATGGAGGCGCACCTCGACGAGCTCCCCGCCGCCCAGCAAGCTTTTTATCACCAGCTTAAGGACGCTATGCCGAGCCTTGTCGTACCGGTAGACGTTCTGCTCTCCGACGGCCAGGAGCTTGCGATCTGCGGCGGGATCCAGGTCATCCACACGCCGGGACACACACCCGGTCATATCTCGCTTTTATTGAGCGAATCAAATATCGCCGTGTGTGGTGACGCGGCTAATATCAACGAAGGTAAGCTTGTTGGCGCCAATCCAGGTATGACGCATGATATGACGACTGCTGCACAGTCCTACGCAAAACTTGCTGCCCTCGATGTAGCTGGCTACGTCTGCTATCACACCGGCTATCTGGCCAAATGAGAGGTGTATGGTTGTCCACCCTGGCGGATAACAAAATTTCTGAGTTGCTTATTGCCGTTACCTTTTAATAGGTAATCGGAAAACTCAGCACAGCATGATGAATGTGAATCTCATCTGTCAACTCGCGAACTAAAGCCATCGTCAGCTTAGTGATTTTAGAATGCCTTTCGATGATTTCAATAAACTCACCCACGGAAACTACCTTTTCTTGATGTTGCTCAGCCTCTCGTTTTGCCTCGCTAAGTATTAGACTGATTATTTTGTCTGAATGGCTTGTGATACGGGAGACTGGCTAGAAAGCGTTTCATACATTAGAAGAGCTCCCGGGTTGACCCAAAGCGTATCACCTGATCCTGGCGTGATGTTCTTCTGAGGAACGAGCTGCAAATCATCAAGCGATTTGATAGGTTGATTACTTTTTCCAGATAGATCTTTCCGCGTCATAAGATAAGAGTTCTTCACCCCTATTTGAGTACCATTATGAACGATCGTACCAAAAAGTACAGAATCATCGACAAGGAACACGGCAGAAAACTTTGCATTCTTGATGTCTGCTATCTTTGGCTCAGCTACTTCGGCATAGCCATCTGTTTTCTTGATCGCCTGAAGCACGCTGGAGGAATCGGAAAGATCCTGCCAAGTGTAAAGGACTTGAGGATTGATAACTAGATAAGGGAGCGGTTTATGCAGTTCACTGCCTACTCTGCTGTAAGTGGCAGTCGCTGTGCTTGTAGTAGAGGTAGATGAGTCAGTATTAGAACGCCAGGCATTCCAAAGCAGATAGGCTCCTAAAGATTTATCGTAAATAAGACGTCCATAGTAATGGTCACCGGAGCTTAAGTTCACCACTGCCCACTGACCATGTGAAAGGTTTTGATTCTTGGCAGCCGTATTGCCGTTTGTTGAAACAGCAGAGGTGTTCGCTACCGGTCGAACGGCTAAGAAGACCATAATAGCCAGTACTGCAACCAGCGTGATGACCGAAAGTAGCAACGATAGCGATACACGGTGAGCGGGCACAGGGGGTGTCTGAGAAGCAGTTTTTTGCTTCGAGGAATCAGTTGCTTTCTTGGGTTGTGGTTTTTTTGGCTGTTTTACTACAGAGCCTGCTTTTTGTTGTTGTTTCTTTTGTTGCTCAGCCATAAAACCAGCCTTTTCTAAAATGAGTTGATCTAATTATTCACCGCGATGCAGTCGAAAGTAACATCAACAAGAGCAGGCGCTGCCAGATTGATGACTCCTGTACTGCTATCGACCCACCAGTAACTGCCTGGATCAGAAGTCGGAGTTGCTACAATCACTGAACCCTGCGGCAGCGGGTAGGTGCTCGGATCAGATTGTTGCGTCCCTGCAAGTATCTTCACCCGTGCCGTGCCATTAGTGAGCTTCAGCGTGTTGACAGTCAGATTGCCGTTAACATCAACTGACATATTCCCGCCCGTGACAACCAGCGTACCGACATTCAGGGCACTTGCCATGATAGTTCCAGCATTAGTAATGTCTCCACCAGAAAGATCAAGTAATGTTCCAGTAATAGCTCCACCTGTGATGCTTACACCGCCAGCATTCAGCGAACCGCCCGTGATAGGACCAGAGCCAACATTGAGTGACCCACCGGTAATAGGGCCCGTTTCTGCATTAAGTGAGGTCGCAGTAACCCCATCGGTCAGCTTAAGCGAACCACCAGATATGGCGCCCGTTGCCGTTATTGTCGTGACATTAAGATCAGAAGCCGTCAGCGTGCCGCCGCTGATGGCAACATGATGAAGTTCGCCACCAACCGTAAGATCACCAGTAACATCAGCATCGTTATTCACGGTAAGCTTGCCCGACGTAGTCACCGCTGCCAGATTGCTACTACCTACTACGGTCAGATCACCCTTGTTAGTAAGACTCTTGACCGTCGCATCTTCGGCAGTCAGTTTTGCTACGGTCGTATCTCCTACAACCGTTAGAGTACCGCTGTCAGTGAGATCGGTTACTGAAATAGCCGCAAGTGTCGAGGCGCCCGCAACCTGCAAGGTACCACTCGCAGTGAAATTAGTGCCCGCCACATTACCTGCAGACACATCACCTGCTTTCACATTGGCAAGTGTCGAGTCGCCCTTGACCGTCAGGGAGCCCTTATCAGTCAGGCTATCAACAGTTGTCGCCGCAAGTGTCGAGGCGCCCGCAGAAAGCGTGCCACTGTCAATTATATTCGTTGCACTCATCCCAGCAAGCGTAGCGTCGCCAGCAACTGAAAGGGTACCTTTGCTCACTAGTGCTACGTTCGCAGTAATGGTGTCGGTACTAAACGAATCCTTATTCAATGTGGTAGCGGTACCGATCCGAATCTCAGACGCAGAGATCGGACCATCTAACGTAAGCGAGCGAACCGTATCTCCTGGCGCAAAATTATACTGAAGCCCGTAGGTCCCATCACCATTTGCGCCGGCATAGAAGTCTCCGCCTACTGCTGTCTTGCCTGCAACCGAAAGATCCTTGCCCACCGCAGCGTTCGCCGTTGTTTTCACAGAAGCAAAATCAGCACTTCCATCATTACCCAGTAAAAACTTGGATCCCTGAATGCTGTTCACCGTGAGCATACCCGATGACATGTCGATATTTCCGCTGGTGATATCACTAACCGTGAGGCTCCCGTTGATGCTTACCGGAACTCGGAACATCGCAGCACTGGGACTGTCGGGGCTATTAACACTGAACAAGTAGGTCTTGCCCGTCTCATCGGTGACCACCAGGGCGTTTTTTGACCATATGTTCGGCGAGATGACTTCTGAAGTTTCCACGCTTGCAGCAAGGTCTCCACTTAAGCCATTGAACTTTGTATCAGTATACGTCTTACTCTGTTTATCGCCCTTATTGGAGGTGGCTAACGTAGCGACATTAGCCGTATTTGCTTTAGAGGCAACTGCCTGCGCCGTTTGCTCACTGTAGCGTTCGGCTGCATACGTGGCCATTCCAAAATACTTGTGAGAAATCAGCAGATGAGCAGCAAAAGGAGACCGCATGAGATCAGATTACGTCGGACAACTCATTGAAGACGAATACCTGATACAGAGCAGCATCGGCGGAGGAGGTATGGCACAGGTGTATCTGGCCACCTCGAATAAAACCAATCAGCAAGTTGCCGTCAAGGTTATGCACAGCGACCTGCTCCGCAAACCAAAGGCGGTCGCTCGTTTTAAGCGTGAAGCCCGGCTCCAATGCCGCCTGTCCCATCCCAACCTGGTCAAAGGTTTTGTCACAGGCGAGCTTGATGGGGTTCCTTTCCTGGTAATGGAATATATCGACGGACCAGCTCTTTCCGATGTAATTGAAAAACGCGAGATGCTTCCCCCGGCAGAAAGCATCAAGCTCATCTATGACATCTTTGCTGCCTTGAACTATCTTTTCATGGAAGGCAGCCTACATGCTCATCGTGACATCAAGCCGCAGAACATCATGCTTACCAAAGCAGGCGACCTGGCAAAGCTGACTGACTTCGGCATCGCAAAAGCATTTGATGATAATGAGCAAGTCACCATGACCAGCTCGTTTCTGGGCAGCCCCCACTACATGTCACCTGAGCAGATCACCAATCCTCGCGACGTTGACATCCGCAGCGACATCTATGCCCTGGGCGCGGTGTTTTATGAGATGCTGACAGGTAAAAAGGCCTTCGACGGAGAAAGTACCAAACAGATTCTCGATTCACACTTCGAGCTAGACCCGCCCCAAATCACCGGCGATGACCCACTCGTTCCGGTCTGCAATGAAATTTTTGAGAGGACCATGGCTTTCTCGGTAAGTGATCGCTACCAAACACCGCGCGAGGTACTCGCTGTCCTGACCCCCCATATTGATGAAGAAGTCCAAGTCAAAGCACCCAAGATGGCAAAATCAACGATGCGCTTGGTGGTGGCCATCGCAGGTGTGTTTGTTATTACTTGCGTATTGATCGCTGCCGTCTTCGCTTTTGCAAACAAAACCCCAACTACCCCCCAAACACCGTCTGCCTCTGGAGGTAGCACGAACAGCCAGACAACGGCTACGACAGCAGACACCACAAACGATAGCAGCGATGCCTCACAAACTGCTCCGACCTCTACAAAGCAGCAGCAAGCCTTACCCAATGGGCAAGGTGGCAATGTCGGAATATCAGGCGGAGGAACCAGTGCAGGAAATGCAGGGGGCGCGAATACGGTCAATAACGCAGGAAGCGTACAGAATAAGAACAAATAAACAAACACTCGAACAGCTAGTTAAGAGTAGTCTGAGAGAAAGGACACCGTCGTGATCGACACAACCGCACTTTTCAATACAGCCATGGGCTGGTGGTACTGGTTTGGCGTCTGGATCGCCTTGATTTTCAGTATCGTTATGATCTGGTGGTCCTTTTACGATGCTTATCAATATGGTAAACGAACCGGGCATATGTCAAAGCGGCTAACCCTGCCCTCCATCAGCATACTCGGCCTCCTTCTGCAGCTTCCTGCGCTTCTCCTCACCTTAGCCAGTGGTGGTGACGGGAGCCTTTCAACCGGTTTGGCGATACTGGGAATTTGCGGGGTTATCATCGTTGGCATCACTATGATTATGTTCTTCTATCAGCCTACCTCAAATGACAACGCTTCACGTACTGCAAGCGGCGTTACACATAGCCGTACCAGCGATACCGAGGACACTGCGTCCGTATCAAGTTCTGAGGACCGCCACGCTACCAGGCGCGCACATGTCATACGGACCAATCCAGGAAGCTTCGCCACGCCACCAACGCCAGAGAACGGCACAGCATCGGCTCAACCCGCATCTCATCCGACAGATAGAACGAGTAAGACAAAACCGACATCTGCCGCGTCCAAAACTGAGGGCGCCACACTACAAGCTACCGCTGATAAAGATGCAACGGTCATCGATGACGAGCCGGAAGACATGGCAAAAAGCCCCTCCCCTGCTGCTGCAAGCGATAACAAAACCGGTCGCACGCGCGCCTATGAGATGACTTCTGATAAAACCGTGATCGACGAAGAAGACGAAAACGCTTAGCATCAGGAGAAAGAAAAAAGAAAAAACTCAGGCCTGCGACGTTTCGAGAAGCACACAAGAAGCCAACGTCATCAGTTGCGATTTTGGAGACGGCGCCAATACGCAATTGTATTGCGTCGCCGTAACTGACGTAGGTGTCGAGCGCCCTCATAATGAGGATTCTTGTTTAGTACTTGGCAATGCAAAAAATGAAGAGACACTCCTTGTCGTAGCTGATGGCATGGGAGGCTATCAGGGTGGCGATGTCGCCAGTAAGATCGCCGTCCAAAACATTCGCCAAGTCTTTCTGGACCATGAACTTAGCAAGCCTGGCGCTTTCGAGCGCGTCTATGCACAGATCGATCTTGACATCCGCGCGCAACTCCAGGACACCAAGGGTGGAACTACTTGCGTAGCTGCTGTGATCAGCAACAACACTCTCACCATCGCTAACATCGGAGATAGCCGGGCATACCTTTACCGGGAGGGTTTTCTTCAACGACTGACCAAGGATGATTCGCTTGTACAGATGCTCCTCGATTCAGAACGGCTTACGGAAGCTCAGGCAAACGATTTCCCCAAGCGTAACGTCATCATGAAAGCATTAGGGGTCGGCAAAGAGACTGAGCCTTGTGTTACCAAGTCCTCATTCATTGCAGGTGATCTTGTTCTCCTTTGTACCGATGGGCTTTGTGGCACCCTCAGTGACCCTGAGCTTAGCCAGATGCTACCTGACTTGACCGCGTTTTTTGAATAATCCAGCTCAAATTATTAAAGCCGCAGGTCAGGGGCTTGAGGGCAGGACGATTTCCCCCAAAATCTGGTAACTAATCCAAACGCCCTGAGGCTCTT